>ERZ1370068.9591-contig-8358_pt1 | contig 49587 bp, 81 predicted proteins | sample MGYA00561227_ERZ1370068 | MGnify/ENA primary metagenome ERZ1370068 (study PRJEB38410, sample SAMEA6850437) | metagenome | study: Metagenomic assessment of the ecological functions of the soil: analysis of the soil microbiota associated with the... | reverse complement strand
ATCCAGGTTCATCTGCCTATCAGAAGCTCGGCACTGAAGTTATCATTGACGAGGTAGCACGCGACATCCTCGGAGACAGCTACGCGAGTTTCCGCCGGAAGGACGAAGCAGTAGTCTGCTTAAAGACAGGGAATGACGGGAAGTACGCCCCACGAATTCTCCCGGCGCAGATCAACGAGTCCTTCGCAGGAAGGCAGAATTGCTGAGCGCTACCGCTGCCGCCTCGGAGACAATTGAACGATCTGCCTAACAAGATCGACGCTGACTCCTCAGGCGACATCGCCGATGCAGAATGAGGCTACGAAAGTCTGCGTGCTCCCGCCGAGAGAAAGCCAGCGCAACGGCCATCAAACACCGCTCGATTTATTGACCGAATGAATCGATTTGCCGACGGCAGCAACTGGATCGTTCGTCCTCGGAGGCCACAGCCCAAAGCGGAATAACGGCGGTACTTCGCACCACAGTTTGTCGCCGACTTTCGACGTGAACGCGCCATAATTCCAGCATGATATTCTCAACGGCGAACCTGGGGATCAGCCGCATCGCTACCTCTGGCGTCATCGAGCATCTCGCATACCTCGACCATTGCACCAGTCGCCAAAGAGCCGTCGGCGGAAGGCCGGTGAAAGAGCGCGGCGGGCGATGAGAACGTCAGTGATCGCGAAAGCTCTTTCCGTGACTTCAATGTCGATCTATTAGGCTCCTGAAGCAACGCTCGATCGAGCTAACGAAATGACGCTGCGAACGGGCGGCATGGCGATAGCGGAGTATCACGGCGCCTGGGGTGGCGGCCGTATTGTGTCGTGCATTGGTAGAGACATGAAATACTGACCGCCAGACGATCGTAACGACACTCCAGGAGCAGGTGACGTCGGTGAGTTGCCATGAGATCAAAGATAATCAGTCACGAGGAGCGCAGACAAAGAACACCTCGAAACCGACGCTGTCAACGTCTTAGCTGATCGAGCTGAACGCCGGCAAGATGCCGCCGGGGAGACGATGACCCCGTAGTTCAAAGCCGTCAGGATCAATTGTGTATTGCGCCGTTTACGATTACTGGCACGAGGCCCAGTATTGAGCCTGTAATCGACGATGGTCGTGACTCTCGTCGACGGATTTGCGCTCGGGAAAGAATGGTCTGCAGTGCCGATGTCCACATACAGATCGCGGTCGAATCCGCCACGTACCGCGACGGGTTCGTAAGGGATTTGCGCCTTCGATGATCCGGCGGATCGGCACGGACTCGTTACGCGACGACGGTCAACTTCGGTTGTCGAGTCCTCATTCGATATCGCCGACTTCGCAGAATCACCGAAACGTGATGCCGCCCATTACCGAGCTCGGACGATGGGAACCGCGGAGATGTCGTTGTGCCGCCCGGTGACGAGCTGCCGGGACCGATATTGCTGTCGCTCTGCTGCTGGAGACAGAGCGAACGAAAGCCGATGAGCCCCGCCACCCAGAATTCTTCCTGATGATCAAACGCCGTGACGCCAACGTCGGCGCCTGAACTTGGGACATCGCGCGCCGCAGCCGTTTTCTGCAACATTCGGATGCCGCTGGCTGCCTCTGAAATGGAGTTTGCGTTGGCGCAGCAGCTGCCGCTAGTTGGCCGTGATATTATGATTAACTACTATTGTCTCTAGATAAGCGTCTAATGACAGTCGCAAATACTGCTGGCGTCGTGCCAAACAATTCAGTTATGTCTGACCATCAGCTTTGCACTACATTTCCATTGTATCTGTCCTGCTCGGTCGTTCGCGACGCGGGCTCTTGGAATTACCCATCGCGTCTGTACAGCTGTCGTTAGGTTACCGCTTCAAAGCCACAGTACAGTTACGAACCTGAGAAACCGGCAATTGGCATTGAGAGATCGATCGCCAACAGCAGCTACTCGGCACAACTCAGTTCCAATGTAGGACGAGAGTATGTAACAGGTTGCTGAGCGCCGCACTTGAAGAAGACAGCCGCCCATCTTGGGCCAGGCAACACCTCGCATTGGAATACCCACGCCAAACCTGTCACTGGTACGCATCATGACACACGCTACAGTAGCGCCGAGATTAGGTGATTGCTGGGCAATTCGGCGCCCAGACAAATGTTCCAGTGACAGATGACCGGCGACAACCGGCCCCGTGATCTCGCACGCATTGAGACAGCCTGGTGTCGAGCTTGATTGGGGCTGGGGACCCACTGCCCATTCCAGTGCTCGATCAACGATGTCGAGAGATTCGGTGCAGATGACCGTCCCATGTCGCCAAACTGGTGTGAGCCCCATGCAAGCCAACCCGCTTTGACTGTAGGGCTCGCACATTCTCGTTAATCCTCGCCCATCACGCCTGGATTTAAGAGTTGAAATGCCCGGTCAAAAATAGCAGCCAGATTCAAACCTCATTCGCTGTTATTCTTGTTCGATAGGGGGCTATTTGGAAAACAGTTTTGCGCAAGATCCGGCCTCTTCCGCGAGTTCAGCTCAACTGTCGCGGTCAAAGCTTACTCGAAGGTAAGCCTGCGCGATTAACCAAGCACCGGAAGAGTGAGCGGTGCCAATAATCACAGGTGATGCCGTCGATTTACGTTTTAGATTCAGCGCGAAAGCGATTTCAAATGCCAGGCTCGTTTCGTTCAGCTGGCGGTCGAGATTGAGCACGCCAGCGCCATTCAGTGAAATCAATATTTCGACCGCAAATCGTCTCGTTGAGAAAATATGATTACCCGATTAGCCGATGCGATCGCGATCGGGGCCTGAATAGCGAGGGCAGAAAATCGACCAGCGACGGTGTCGGCATCGTGAATAATACGGCGGTCTCAGCTGCGCAGAAAGAAGGGCGCGAAGGTCGCCAGTTCCTGAAACACGGCCGAGATATTCAACGTCTTCAAAACGAGCGAACAACGACGCACTGGCATCCGTCGATGCCAGTCGGCACACTCTTCTGCCGATTGGCGGCTTGCATTCGCGTTAGCGTGTCGAGATCTCTTCGTCGAGAGCTTCCTCGGATACTGAGCGTAGCGCACGGAGTGCCAAACGAAGCAACGTTCACTCGAAATGCTCACCGGACACATTCGCCAACTCGGCCGCTTTCCATTATCTGTCGAATATTACGAAAGAATGCGCGTTACGAGTGTGCCTCAAAATGCTTGAGAGTAGTGTCCAACTGATGACGAGGCACAGCGTGGCCGGAGACAACAGCAGTGAGAGCTGCCAGTGTCAATGCTGGCCAACATGCTACACGGATCATCGTCACCGAAATGTCAAAAACAGGACGCGAAAGTTTCACTGTCCGCCTTCTTCATGGATGATCGCGCATCATCGATTTCTTCTTCCGCCGGTTGTCTACCAGGGAAAAATTTGCTCGACGTTTCAGAATCACCAGTCCGTAAGCCAACATAGACCGCGATCGTCACCGCGTAGCCGCCTGCCACGAACGCGACCAGACGCCACGACGACCTCGCACATGTAGGTCCATTGAGCTGCGCTTATCTCCGCTCATATGCCAATCGGCGTCTGCCGCATCAATAGCGACCCAACATCTCTCGACGGTGACATTCCGCACAGCGGATCTGTCGTCTATCGCGCCGCCGACATCGCCCGAAGCGCCAGACGTCGTCAGAAGCAGATAGCTGGGCTATCACTTCCACGGTAGTGTCCGATCCACACGACGCGATCGAAAAAGCCAGCCGTCTCGGACGATTTCCGACATGGTTTATCCATCGAATCGCGAGCGAGCCTGCTCGAACGACGCCATCGGGGAGCGCCGTCGTACATAATCTCGACGAAAGTCAGAGGAGCGCGGTGTAATAAAGTCGGCGTTTACCGTGAATGGAAACAGTTCGTAATAGTTGAAGCATTGATCGCAAGCCATCATCTGCGCTGGATTTGGCGTATGGACGACTCGACAGCGCCGACAGGCAGATCGCTTCCTGCGCGTCAGGATCCGTCGCGCAAGAGTTTTCCGACGGATCCCTGACGCGCGGGAGCAGCATTCAGGTCTATGACCTTGTCGGCAATCTTGTCGAGTCGATCGACAGATTGAACTTCCAAGGCGGCTTCAATGTCTTCCCCGTCCACATTACGCTAAATCCGAGCCGCAGGATGGGCTTCGTGAATGGCCCCGACCTAACGACTGCGATCCAGTCTTTCAACTATTGAGCCGGTTCGGGCAAGCGCCCGGGACATTGTCGTTATTCGCGGTAACGCCGACTTTAATTTTGCCTTTCACTTCTGACTTTCCTCAGCGATCAGGATGACGCTCCCCCGATTGAGATTTTCAATTCGGATGACCGGGCTTTTCACTCGCGATTCGATCGGATAGAAGAAAACCATGTCGGAATCGATCCCGGAGACGGCGGCAGTTGAAGCGCCGATCGGTGTTGCGCGGGTCAAGGCGATCGTGGTGGATGCGGTGCGGCATGCGCTGCCGTTGATCCCGTTTTATTTCTACCATGGAAGTGTGCCCGCTTATCTGCTTCTGACGGCATTTGATCTGGCGCTCGGGCTGATGCTGATCGTGGGCACGACGCGCGACGCGAAAGATCCCACGACGGTGGATCCGCGCGCCACCGGTTTGATCTCGCGGGTCACGGCTGCGCTGACCCTGGCGGTTTTTCTAGGAATGGTAGCGGCGATCCTGACGATCCCTTTGGGAATACCGGCGTTCATATCGGGAATGGTAGCGCACGTCGGTTGGATCGCGCTGGTGACGCGGCCGGGCTTTTATGTGCCGGTGGCGCTAATGGCGCTGAGCGCGGGGTGCGAGCGCAGCTCCGGTTCGAAGCGGCGACCAAAGTCGGTAAACGCGGGACTTCGTTACATGCGGGTCCGATCGTGGGCGATCTGGTGCGCGACCGGCGAATGGCCAAGGCGACTTACGCCGCGCAAGTGACTTTGATCGCGGTCTATGTGGTGTTGGCTTACGGACTGAGCGTTCTGGGGGCACCAAGGGCTTTTTGTTTTCCCTGCGCTTTACGCCGCGCTGTTGGTCTTCTTCGATGCGCGGCCGGATATCGGGCAAAGAATTTTTCCCAATCTTTGGCGGGAAGCCCGGGAGCAACCGGCGGGAAGGAAAGAAAATCGGTGAGATAGCGCGCGATCGGAACCGTTGAACGATAGGCTCGCACCGTTGAATACTGCTGAATCGCTGAAGCGGGACCAAAGAAATGTTGAGAAGGTTAGCAGTTGATACGTTGAGAGGCTTACCAGAACAGCGCTGCCCTCGCGCTGTATTGATGCTCCGCTTGCCCGGCTCCGCACCGCGACCCTCCGCGGCTTGACCGTCTATCCAGCGCTGCCCTCGCGCTGTATTCTCATCCAGTTCGGACGCTACTTTTCTCCAAAGCGACAGGAACGCTTCGTAACCTTCGTCTTTCATGTCATTCGATTGGAATGAAATGGAAGGCGGCCGAGTTAACGGAGTAAATTTGTCCGGTGGGCGATTTCGGGTCGGGAAAGATATGGCCAAGGTGCGCGTTACTTCGTTTGGCGCGCACCTCGGTGCGCTGCATATCGTGCGAAGTGTCCAGGCTCTCGACGAGGAGATCTTTCGAGATCGGTTTGCTAAACGCGGGCATGCCGAGGCCGCTATCGAATTTGTCGAGCGAAGTGAAGAGTGGTTCGCCGGTAATGACATCGACGTAGATGCCGGTGCGCTCGTTGTTCCAGAACTCGTTTTGAAAAGGCGTTTGGGCGCCACCTTCCCGCACGACGGAATATTCCTCGGCCTTTAATCGGTGTTTCAAGACGGCGTCGCTCGGGACCGGCCGGTTCGGATCGAAACCTGTGGTCTCCCTTTTCTCTTTCTGCGCGAGAACGAAGAAGTAGAGCGCCCCGGCGAGTGAGCACGACCGCGATGCCGACACCGATGTACGTGCTGAGGGTCGATTTTTCCTCGCTGGTGATTCGGCCCCGTACATCAGATCGCGATCACGTTATTTAATCAGAGATTGGCCACGTCTGTCACTATTTTTCTCAACAGGAGGACTGATTTGCGGTCAAGTCTCGATTCCTTGAGATGGCGCTTGAGAGGTCAAATCAAATCTCAAACTCGAAATTATTCGACCGCCACGCTAGCCACGGCGTTGAGCAAGCTTTGGGCAGGCTGAGCACGGCATTTGGGGTAATCGCTTCGCGCTCGTTGAATCGCTAAAACGTTACATCGTGAATCGGGCGGCGTACGATCGCTACCTCGGGCCGATCTTGTTCCAGCCGCACGCCGAGGATCTGACGGTGCGCTTACAGGTCGCGAAGAACGGTTCGGTTTTGGAATTGGCCTGAGACACCGGCATCTTGACGCGCGCCTCGCGGACTTCTCTACCTTCGACAGTGAAACTGACCGCGACGGATTTGAACGAACCGATGTTTCGCGACCTGCTCGCGGAGGGAACCGGATGCTGCTTTGTAACAAAACTGTTACCAAATGTCGCTTCCCCTACCCGACCGGCGAGCTATTCTTATTTCGGAACAAGAATCAATCAAAATTTAGTGGAAAGGTTTGAATCCATGAAAACAGGCACTTTGGTTTTGTTGGGCATTTGTTTGCTCGCCATCCAGAATGTGATGGGCGGGGATTGGGCAAGTCATTGCGAGCCCTAACGGCAGTACGAAACAGGTTAACGAGCTGCATGGGGTTTCCGCAGTTTCAGACAGCGACGTCTGGGCGGTCGGCGTATCCTACAACACCGGACGCACTCTCTCGACATCGTTGATCGAGCACTGGAATGGCACGCAGTGGACAGTCGTCCCCAGCCCCAATCCAAGCTCGACTTTGAACGTCCTCAATGCGGTCGCGGCCGTTTCGGCGAACAATGTTTGGGCGGTTGGTATCGCTCCGACCGGGTCGAACCCGATCCTGATTATTCACTGGAACGGCAGCGTCTGGAGCGTCGTGCCGAACCCGCCCAGCAGTATGCCGCTAAACAATCTCGCGGCGCTTGCCGTGGTCTCGGCCAACGACGTGCGGGCGGTCGGCACCGGCCTCATCGGTGATGAAGATGCGACCGCCACGTTGCACTGGAACGGGACGGCGTGGAGCGTTATTCCCAGCCCGAATGTGGGTCCCGAGGTGGACAATAATCTGGCCGGCGTGACAGCCTGTCTCTTCCAACGACGGTGTGGCGGTGGGCACTCAGCAACCGACTTCGTTAACCGACCCACATACCTCATCCTACATTGGAACGGGCATGGCCTGGACTATCGTGCCCGAGCCCAAATGACGGGGGTAACACTGTTGGCAATCATCTGTTGGCAGCGGCCGCCGTCGCTTCCAATGCTGTCTGTGAGCCACCGGTTTCTCGGAGTTCGGGACGCTAACGGAGCACTGGGATGGCGCAAGCTGGAGCATCGTCCCGACGCCGACCATTGCCGGCAGTGAGCCCTTGTTTTTGCCTAGCGTTGTCGCGCTCGCGAGCAACGATGTCTGACGGTGGGTGAATTTTTCCAAACCTGCCAGAGCCGGTCGCGAACCTTGACCGAGCAATGGACGGAGCGCAATGGAATGTAGTGCAAAGCCCCAATCGTGTGATCAGACCATAACGAGTTGTTTGGCCTCGGCGCGACGCCGAGCGGAACGCTCTGGGCTGTCGGCACCGCATACCAGTATCCCAAGCAAAAGACGCTTATCCTGAGAAAGCCGCCGCAGAGTTCTATCCTCGCTCTGAGAAGGAGCCTCAAAGCGTTAATAGGCAGTTGAATCATATCCTCGCAGCCAACGGCAGCGTTGTCAGCCAAGCTGCCAACTGCGGCGAAACCATCCATTTCAGAGCCGTGCAGCCAGCGGCAGCTCCGAATGTTTTCTCGCGAGCAAAGCGGCTGCAACAGCGCGCGGTCGCAATCCCGGCCGCTGACCAGGCGCCGACTGCGAACTATTGTGCGAGCGAGGCCATTGCAGCCGGGACCCCGGCGATCATCAGGAAAGAAGGAGGAGTTCTCATGCGGAACAGCAGTTGAGTCATCATCCTCATTCGGCTTTTCGCTGCTCTCTTATTCTCCAGCGAGATCCTGGCGCAGAGCGGCACGTGCGCCGGTATGAGTATCGGTCCTGGCGCGAACTTGAACGGCTTCGGTCCCGTTTCCGAGCGACAACGCATGGAACACCGACATCTCCGCAGTTCCCGTCGATCCGAACTCGGCCAATATCATCGCCTTCATCGGAGCAACTGCCCCGTTGCATCCTGATTTCGGTGCGGGATTCGTACCTGGGAGCGCGATCGGCATTCCATTATCAGGTCGAGGACGCGACCCAGCCGAAAGTCCCGGACTAAGATCGTCGCGTACAAGAGCGAGTCCGACCCGGGCCCGATGCCGATCCCGCCGGATGCCCTCATCGAAGGCTACCCGAATCCAGACGACGGCGACCGGCATGTGCTGGTCCTGGAGGAAGGATGGTTGCTGGCTCTACGAATTGTATCGCGGTTACGACAGGAACGGCCACTGGAAGGCGGATTCGACCGCGATCTGGGACATGACGACCAACGAGCAGAGACCATATACCTGACCTCGGCCGACGCCGCGGGTTTGCCGATCTTCCCCGGGCTCGTCCGTCACGACGAAGTCGCGGCCGGGGCGATCAATCACGCAATCCGGGTTACGGTGCCGGTTACAAGGCAGGCGTTCACGCCGCCGGCATCCCACTGGGCCTCGACAAAGCACTAACCTGAACGCGCCGCCCATGGGAATGCGGATGCGGTTAAAGGCGAGCTTCAACATTTCGACCTCCCACCTAACGATCAGGTGATCCTGACGGCTTTGAAGAACTACGGGGTCATCGTCGCGGACAACGGCGGAGCGATGTTCATCAGTGGCACGCCCGACGACAACTGGAACAACACCGAGCTCCGATCAGCTAAAGACGTTGACAGCGTCGGATTTCGAGGTCGTTCTAACTGGGCCCCGTCTACACTCCTGGAAACGTTCCGACGGGTCCCTCGCCCACGATATCCAACCTCATGGCGAACCCGCCGACGATCACCGCCGAGTCAATCCTCCACGCTCTCTCCTGGAGTGTCGCGAATGCGACTCTACACGATCGTCTCCGCCTGAAGCGTGGCACCGGTCCGAAGAAACGACTGCGGTGGTTCATCCGACGGTCACCACAACCTACAAGCTGCGCCGCGACCAACCAATACGGCCGCACCACCCGGTCGGTGACCGTGACCGTCCACTACTCAAGGCGGGGTTGTAGCCGCCCGTTCGCGAAAACATTCGGAGCTCCCGCTGGCGGCGGCTCGTTCTTATCATCGAGCGACGGAGCGCTCGATCCACCTTCAAAGGGCTACAATAAGATCGACATTGGAGTCGGTGCCGAGAGGCTACGAGAAGAGCTCGCGATCCTTAATTTTCCTGGCGTTCGTGTAGTCCTCCACCCACCACGCTCTTCTCACCGGCCTTCCGCGGCGGCTTGGCGAGCTGGAGCTTCTTTTTGGCTTTCTTCTTATCCGACTGAATTACGCGAAACTCATAATGGTCGAAGATGCGGAGTGCCTCGATGACGCAGGAGACAGCGATGCGGCGGTCCCGAATGAGCAGGAGAGCTCTCGCCGTTGGAAGTATCCCCGCCGTCGCCGAGAAATTGAAGGAGCCCATATAGACGCGCGCGGTCGGCTTGTCGAAGTCGATGACGACAAACTTGTGGTGCAGGCGTAAACCGCTACCACCCGTTGGTTCCGCTTTTGAAGGGCTGTGGGAGGTTGGCCTCCAGCACCCGGGACGGACGAGATCCGACCTTGCCGTCCGGCTTGTTGCAAACGAGTCCACCGACCGACCGGTCCGAGATGCCGTAGGAGAAGATGTCGTCGTCCTTTGGTGTTTGATGAACGCGTTGCGAATGGCGCCCTTCGTTTGATAGAGGAACGCGAGGGAGTAGAAGAGACTCGAGGTAGTATTCCTACTGATGTCATCGGCGATAGTGGTCAGCACCGCATTCTTCTTCGCCCTGGGGGAGAAGCCGATCTCAGCGTCGATGCTGGTTAGGCCCAGATCGTTCCACGCCGCGGAGCCGGTCTTTCCGAAGGCAGCAGCGGTAGCGCTCGCCCAATAACTCGTCGAAGGCGGTGAGAAGATTTTCACCGCGCTCCTGCCGCGAAGAATGATGGCGTTGCCGTTCTGCACAAACATGCCGCGCCAGGAGAAGTTCGTAGAGCCACAGACGGCTGCCTGCACCTTCCCGTCGACCACGATGGTCCTGCTGTGCTGGAGCTGGCCCAAGTGCTGCCGCTTCACGTTCGTCGCCCGGCGGAAACCGCCAGCGCTTCGCGGCCTTGGTCTCCGAGGATGCCGCTCTTGCCGTGGCTGCCCTCGTCATCAATGATAACTTTCAGCCGAGTGCCGTGAGCTCCTCGAGTCATCGCGACACGATCCCGCGCTCGTTCAAGTCGTAGGCGACCACGCGAACCGCCGCGGTCTGGTCGGCGACGGCCCTGCTCGAGCACCGCGTGGGATTGCGCTGCGCGCCTCGAACCCCATCCACGCGAGCGCTTTCTGTTCGCCTTGGGATGCGTGGGAGTAAAGTCCAACCCCCCGGATCCGCCTTTTGACGGCAGCAGGGTCTTGATGGCATCCTTCCCATAACGATCAACAAAGGCCTGCGACGACACAAAGCCACGGGTAAAGGCGACATTGAGCACCTGGGTAGGTCTCGCGCCGGAGTTCCATCGCGGCTTGTTGGTGATTCGCCATAGCTCAGCTCATCGGCGTCGTTCATAAATACCGGAGTAACTTTGATAAACGAATTCACCAGCAAGCTCTGCATTGCGGGCGGGAAGTGCACCCAGCGGAATTTCTGGATGGGCGAGAGCCGGGTGAAGAGCTTGTTGGGATCGACTTCGCCGCCCGCACCGGGGAACGCCAAACGGTTTTTCAAGCCGAAGAACTTGTCCCCGCCTGGCTCCTTGTATTCGATGGCAAAGCCGACGAAATCTTTCGGCGGGTGCCGTTTTTTCCCAATTCATGGCGAGAAGCGCCATGCCATCGCCACGGTGAAGTTTCAGTGAAAAAGAGGGCCGCCCCGTTGGCTGCTCCCACTTGGAATTTCGCGCTCTGACGCGCTGCACAGCCTCTCTCATGCAACGAACGCAGTCAACCAATGTTTTCGCAAATGCCTCGGCATATCCGTCGCAGCCTCCCGGAAGGGGCTACGGACTTCTTCCCGCCTCCGCTCTGTCCTTTCGGGCCTGCCCAGTTATACTCGCGGCTTCTGCCATGTTACGTTCGTGTGACCTCAGGAAGGAGTGCTTGGTAGGACTGCGCGGATGTAGTTCATTGGGATCTAGATGCGAAGGAAAGAGGTGGATCGGCCGCTCCACGGGCGATGTTTGGTTGTAGCGGCGCTGTGTCAGCGTCGAAAACTAAAATGTCGGCGGCTACAAGTCGGCATTTTATTTTTCGACAGAATGAACACAATGCTCGTAACTGAGGCTGAGGCAAAGGAACTAGCCGATCTTGCGAAGAAGTTGCGCAGGGCGGTGATTGCCTGGCTCAAAGAAAACATCTGAAACTCGCGAACACATGAAGGGACGAAAACAAGATTCCGAAGGTCACCAGCGCTCTCGAGTGCTGGTCCTGGTGGATGAATCGAACGTCGGCAGTTCTGTCCGGACCGCGGGGCGCGGTCTGGATTGGTTGAAGCTCCGCGAATTTCTGGCCGGCCCAAACACAGGGCGTGAGTTGATCGAGATGGTGGTCTATGCCGGATTGCCGCCCGCCATCCCGGCCTGGCAGGAGGAGCGAGACAAGAAAAGCAAGTTCATGCATTGGCTGCGCTCCAACGGATTCATGGTCGTGACCAAAGATGGGGCGCCCGCCGAGGAAGGCCATTACAAGGCGAACGTGGACGTGATGATGGCGATCGACGCGCTCGAGCTTTCCGTCGAGATGCGGCCCGATGTTGTGATTCTCGTGACCGGCGATGCCGATTTCGCTTATCTCGCCATCAAGTTGCGGCGACGCGGGATCCGCGTGGAAGTCGCCTCGGTCGCCGAAAATCTCGGGAACACATTAAGATCAGCTGCGAATGACGTGATCGATCTGGCCTCGTTGTTCAGGACGTTCGATATGATGAAAGTTCAGGACTCTGCTCCATCGACGGCCCGACCGCAGCGACAGCAACAGGAACAGCGCCGACGACGACCAAGATAATTCGCGCCCTCGACGGTTTAGATCGGCCCATCTTCGAATCAGCTTCGGCGTCGCAGGCAAAGGAACGCGCATTCTGCTCTTGCAGTCCACTCGGCCGCATTGTCTCATTTGTTGTTTCCAGCGATGGCAGCCGACACTTCTAACGGTCCTCCCCACGTAATCGTCCGCGGCGGGGCTGCGGGGTTTGCGCAAGAGATTGAGATCGGTCGGCGCACCGTCTCAAAGGCGATGAACCGGTCGCTTTCGGCGGGACAGATACCGGGCCGTCTCCCTTACGATTTTCTCCCTGGCCGCGCTCGGCACCTGCACGTCGATGACGATCTCGCTGTATGCGCGACGAAAGGGCTGGCCGCTCGAGAATGTAACGGTCTCGCTGCATCAGTCGAAAATTCACGCAGCCGATTGCGCCGACTGCGAGACCAGGCGGAGGAAAGATCGATCGGATCGAGCTGCGAGATTCAACTCACTCGGCGCCCTGACCGACCGAACAGCGCGTCCAAGTTAATGGAAATTGCGAACCGTCTGCCCGGTCCATCAGACGCTTACTTGGAAATCGATATTAGAACTCGAGCGGTCTAACTTTCCTCGCGCCGCTTCGAAGACGAGAAAGGATTAGGGCGGAAGGTGAAGTGAGAGACGCAATCAATCTGCTTTCGCCGCAATTTTGCACCGGCTCGGTTTCGTGGTGGATGCCGGCCGTAATCGACGGTGAGTTTGCCGTCGCCGTGCGAAGAGTAGATCTCGACGAAGCGCTCACCGAAACGGATGTCGGACGGGAGATAATCTTTCTGCGTTTGAACGGCGGCGGAAATTACCGGTCGATGCCGACGACGGACACGATCAATATGGCGCTGGCTTGCTTTGAGCGATTCCGGAGTTGCGCCGTAAAGGGGACTGTGTTCGTCGATGACGTGTCGCAAGGTGAGCGCGGCTGGAAACATGGCCAGCCGGTCGAAGTGGAGTTTGAGAGGATAAAAGTAACGAAAGTCGCCGCCTTCGACCAGCGGTTCGTCGCGATTAAACATGATGCGAAATTCGGCCTCGACCATGCTGTGTTGACGCGCATTGCCGACGCGCAACCATGAGCGTCGGCTTGCCGTTGAGCGGCCCGATGACAGCGGACCGGCTAAACAAAATACGCGCGGTCGGCCGCGAGAAGCGGACGAAGATGAGCCCGGTCATGACCGCGATGAGGAACAAGCCGCACATGATCTCGACGGTGGTGATGATGTGGCCGCAAAGATTACTCGGAGTACCAATGGCCGTAGCCAACGGTGGCGAGCGTTTGCACGCTGAAGAAGAACGCATCGACAAATGAGCCGGGCCTGATCCCGGCAATGCTGTCGCCGCTGAGAGTGTAGAGCGCGGCAAAGATGAGGTTGAGAGCGATATAAAGGACCGCGACGAAGGCGGCAAAGCTGTGGCCAGCTTCGAAGCCGAGCAGCCATTGATAAGCCTCGCGCCAATCAACTCGCTCGGTGTTGACCTTGACGAACTCGAGCTGGCCGGCGCGAACTGAAACTAGGCTTGCGCCGACGCACAAGCTTGCTTTCGATCCGGCTGAATGTCCATCTTTGTGAAGACGCTTGAGCGCGGGTTGAAAGATGTTTGATTTTTGAAGTTTGAGGATTTTCTAGTGAGCGAACATAGCGAAGCTAACAGCGCGGATCAGCATTGCCGACGCAGCGGCATACGGCTACAACTAGCTGCGGACCTAAATGAAGGATTTAACTCAGGGATCGGTAACCAGGCACTTTTGCTGCACATGTCGGCATTCTATGGCCGTGAGCATGGTGGCGCAAACGCTTTATTTGTTGGCCGATCTTTATTGGGTGGGACATCTCGGAAAGGAAAGCGATCGCGGCGGTCGGTCTGGCCGGGAACCTGACGATGATCGTGCTGGCGCTCACCCAAATGTTGGGCGTGGGAACGACCACGCTTCATCTCGCACGCGGCCGGGCGAAAGGATCAGCCGCGCGCCGAGCTGGTCTTCAACCAATCTTTTTCGTGATGTCGATCTTTAGTGGCAGTTGGCGCTCGGCCGTTCTCGGATTCTTCTGATGAACTGCGTATTGCAATTCGCTGAGCGCCGATGCGGTCACGGCAACGCTAGCGCAAGCGTTATCTGCTCTGGTTCATTCCCGCGCTTGTTGCTCCAGTTTCCGCTGGTCGCACTGGGATCAGCGCTGCGCGCGACCGGAATCATCAAGCCGACTGTCGGATTACAGGTGCTCAGCGTCGTGCTCAACATCGTGCTCGCGCCTTTGTCTGATTTTCGGATCGGTCCGTGGCCCAAACTTGGCGTGACCGGCGCGCGCCCTGGCCAGTTTCATTTCCATCCTGATCGCGGACGTCCTGATCGTGATCTATTTCGAAGGAAAAATATCATTACCTGCGTTTCCGTTTCCCGCTCTTTCAGTCCACAGCCAAAATTTGGAGCAAGATGCTGCACATCGGCGTGCCGGCCGGCGCGGAGTTTGTGCTGCTCTTCGTCTACATCATGATCGTGTACGGCATCATTCGTCGGTTTGGACCAGCCGCCCAGGCTGGATTCGGTGTCGGGCGCGCGCGTGATGCAGGCGCTTTTCCTGCCGGTCGTGGCGCTGAGTTTCGCCGTCGCTCCGGTGGTCGGACAAAACTTCGGCGGACGCCGCTGCCGATCGCATTCGCCAGTCCGGTTTACTCCGCGATCGGTATCGCGATCGCTGATGATGCTGGTTCTCGCGTTGATCGCGCACTTCGCGCCGGCGCCGCTGATTCACGCCTTTTCCAACGATCCGCACGTGATCGATTTCGGCAGCGATTATCTCACGGATTGTCTCGCTCAATTTCGTGGCCGCTGGAATTGTCTTTACGACTTCGAGCATCTTCCAGGGAATCGGCAACACCTGCCGCCGCTGCTTCAGCTCGATGACGCGGCTTTTTCTTTTTGTCTTGCCGGCAATTCTTGCCGCGCGCACGCCCGGATTCGAAATCAAACACGTTTGGCATCTGTCGGTCGCGTCCCAAGTTTTGCAGGCCTGCATCACCTTCTGCTGCTCCGGCGCGAGTTGCGGAAGAAACTTCAGCTTCGAAGGACTTCGAGCATCTCGTTCCCGGCGGAGCGACCGCGACATGAACGGCTGAATTATTTGGCTGCTGAGAGGTTGAGGTCGCTCCGCATCGAGAAGCGATTTGGCATCTACGGCCTCGCGCAGTTTCTTGCCGAAGATTTGAGCTCTTCTTTCTCTGGCGAGCGATCACGAATAACCGCTATCCGAACCGCGGTTCGCATCGGGTTTGTTCCCCGCAGCAGCTTGATGGCAGCCGTTCATCAATCACCATGCGCATTCTCTCCCGATTTCTCATTCTCCTGCTTCCAATCACGTGCGGCTTGCTGCCGATAGCGTCGGCCAAGTTCGCCTGACACGACGCGCCTGTTGCGTTTTCCAGCGACCAACGGAGCGCAGATCGTTTTTTGCTACGCGGGCGAACTTTACACTGTCGGGCAAAGACGGCGGCATCGCGCGCCGTCTGAGCAGCGGTCCGGGCTACACCTCGTTTCCGCGTTTCTCAGCGGATGGAACGCAGCTCGCGTTCACTTCGCAGTACGACGGCAACACCGAGGTTTACGTGATGCCCGGCTGAAGGCGGCACGCCGAAGCGCCTCACCACTTCGGCCACGCTCGGACGCGACGACATTTCGGATCGCATGGGACCGAACAACATCGTGATGACCTGGGAAAACACGAAGCCGCTGATCGTTTTCCGTTCCCGCATGAAGTCGTTCAACGATTTCATCGGCTCAGCTTTTCACCGTCGGCCTCGATGCCGAATTGCCGCAGCAAGTGCCGGTGCCGCGCGGCGGATTTGCATCGTTCTCGCCGGATGATTCCAAGATGGCGTTCAACCGCGTCTTCCGCGAGTTCCGCACCTGGAAACATTATCGCGGCGGCATGGCGGATGACGTTTGGATTTACGATTTCAAGACCGGCACGACCGAAAACCTGACCAACAATCCAGCGCAGGACATCTGCCCGATGTGGGGGCCGGACAACAAAATCTATTTCATCTCCGACCGCGACGGCCGGATGAATCTTTTCTCGATCGATCTCGCGAGCAAAGAAACGAAGCAGCTCACGACGTTCAAGGATTTCGACATCAAGTTTCCGTCCATCGGCAAGGACGCGATCGTCTTCGAACAAGCCGGCTACATCTGGCGCTACGATCTGGCGAGCGGACAGGCGGCGCCGGTTCCGATCGAGATCAAGGAGGATTTCGCTTCCGGGCGCTCCGCGCTCAGTCGATGCCTCGAAACATATCCAATCGGTCAATCCCGCGCCGGATGGTCAGCGCGTCATCGTCGTCGCGCGTGGCGATCTCTTTTCGGTGCCGGCGAAGGAAGGCACGCCGCGCAACCTCACCAAGACCTCGAACGCGCACGAGCGCGACGCGGTTTGGTCGCCGGACGGCAAATGGATCGCTTACAACTCCGACGCGACCGGCGAGAACGAGCTCTACGTTCGTTCGCAGGACGGCAAAGGCCAGCCGCAACAGGTCACGAGCGGCGCCGACACCTACTATTATCAGCCTATCTGGTCGCCTGACAGTAAGAAGCTGCTCTGGAGCCGATCGGCTTGCAGCGATTGCGCTACGTCGATGTCGCCAGCAAAGCAGTCACGCAAGTCGATCAGGATAAGTATGGCGAGATTGAGTCGTTACGATTGGTCGCCGGACAGCCAGTGGATTGCCTGGTCGCGGCCGGAAGAGAACGAGCTGCGCGAAAGTTTATCTTGTATTCCGCTGCGAACAAGCAGTCGGTTCCGCGTGACCGACAATTGGTATCGGCTCGGGTAACGTCAAGTTTCAGCGACGATGGGAAGTATCTGCTGCTCAGTTCAGCGCGCGATTTCAAGCCGACCTTTGGCCGAGGACGAGTTCGCGAATGTCTATCGCGACATGCGAGCGGATTTATCTCGTCACCCTGGCGAAAGAAACCGAGAATCGCCGCTCGCGCCGCGCAGCGACGAAGTGGGCAAAGCGAGAAAGAAAAGGAGAAGGAGACCGGGAAGAAGGCAGGCGACAAAAAGGCCGAGGCCAAAGAGAGCGATCCGAGCGATAAGAAGAACGACGCCAAAGAGCCAAAGCCAAAAAAGCCGGTAGTGGTCAAAGTAGATGTTGATGGCATTCACGATCGCATTGCTGGGTTAGAAATCACGCCCGGGTAACTACTCCAACATTCGCCTGGTGGACGATCGCATCTTCTACCTCCGCCGCACCGTCGGCGATGATAGCAGCCGAGGATGAAGACAGAGGACGGTGGCCAAGACAGAAAGCGCACCTTTGCGCTTACAGCCTGGAAGATCGGAAAGAGACCGTGCTCGGCGACGTGAACAGCTACCAGATCACATTCGACGGCAAGAAGATGCTGGTTAAGATCAAGAAGGACTACGCCATCATCGATCTGCCGAAGGACAAGCTCGAGACAAAGAGAAGCCGGGAAGACTACAAGCTCAAGCTCGAAGGCCTCGACATGCAGCTCGATCGGCACGCTGAGTGGAACCAGATCTACTTCGAATGCCTGGCGGCACATGCGCGACTTCTTCTATTCGCCCACCATGAACGGCGTCGATTGGAAAGCGATGCGCGACAAATACGCCGCGCTCCTTCCATTCGTAAATCATCGCAACGATCTCACCTACTTGCTGGGCGAGCTGATTGGTGAATTGAACAACGGCCACACTTACGTCGGCGGCGGTGAACGGCCCGAGACGCCGCGCATCAAGCTCGGCTTACTCGGCGCGCGAATTCTCGCGCGATCCGGCCACACGCGCTTACCGCATCGAACGGATTCTGCCGGGCGAAAATTGGGACAAGCATACGCCGTTCGCCGCTCACCGCCATCGGCGTGAACGTCAAGCCGGGCGATTACATTCTCGGCGATCAACGGCACGCCGGTCTCCGCCTTGCCGAACCTTTACGACGCACCTCATCGGCACCGCCGACAAACAGGTCATCCTGCGCGTCAACTCCGAAGCCGAGCGACGCATGGCGCGCGTGACGTCACCGTCGTGCCGACGGCATGACGAAGCGCCGCTCTACTATCTCAGATTGGGTGCAGAAGAACATCGATTACGTTGCCAAGAAAACCGGCGGCGAAGTCGGTTACCTGCACATTCCCGATATGGGACGGCCGGATTGAACGAATTCACCAAGCTCTACTTCCCGCAGATCCGCAAAGAAAGCGCTCATCGTCGATGTGCGCGGCAACGGCGGCGGCTTTGTCTCGCCGCTGGTGATCGAGCGGCTCCGGCGCGCGCTGGTCATGATCGAGATCGCGCGCAACGGCATGCCGCAGACCCGATCCGGCGACAACTTTCACGGGCCCGATGGTCACGTTGATCAACGAATTCTCCGCGTCCGACGGCGACATTTTCCCGTACCGGTTCAAAACGCTTGGTCTCGGCAAACTAATCGGCAAACGCACCTGGGGCGGCGTCGTCGGCATTCGCGATTCGCTGCCGCTCGTCGACGGCGGCCAGTTCTTCAAACCGGAATTCGCGCCCTTATTCGAAAGACGGCAAAGACTGGATCATCGAAGGCCACGGCGTTGATCCCGACATCGTGGTCGATAACGATCCCGGCGAAGGAATTCCGCGGCGAAGACCAGCAGCTCGACCGGGCGATCCAGGAAATCCAGGAAGAACTAAAACCAAACGTTATGATCTGCCCCCGGTCCCGCCTTATCCCGACCGTAACCCGGCCGAAGGCGGCTAGGAGTTGCCTCTTTGGTATGGGTTCGCACGGCAGGACGCGACGGGCCGCCGCGCCGACGAATTGCTTTTCGAGGGACGAGCGGAGCCTGCACTGAGTCTTTCCGAAGCGTCGCGTTCGCCGCACGCCTAACGACTCAATCGGACTGGCTTTTCACGGGAAACTCCGCGTCAGCTCAGGCACATCGGGAGGCTTCGCCTCCACTACGCCGCTTTCTTGCTTTATTGCTTGACAGATGATTCCCGGGAATTGCACCACTTCCGCGGGCCCGACTCGTCCCGTTCTGACCGAAGGTTGACTCGTAGGTCAGCTTTTTGTTGGCAATCTCAGTGAGCGCGACGTCGGCGCGACCGAGCCCGGGAACAAATTCCACGAGCGGACGATGACCGAGACAAAGCTGTCGAACACGTCGCGAGACCATGTTCACCAGAATTTGCTGATTAGGAATTACTGCGGAAGCAGCTGTAAGAAGATTGGCTTTCATAAAGTGTATAACCACGTTGGCGACTCGCCAGTCGAAATGAGCCTGCCCTGAGCAAGGTCGATCTGAGTCGAACGGCAGCAGAGAAACTTGTCGGACTATCGTCCAGAAAAGGCGAAACACAACACAATGCGCGGCCAGATATTCACGGATCGCATTCCGAATATTGTCCATGGCCGTTTCAGTTCCTACTTCTTGTCTTTGTTGTCATCCGATCGGAGCTGGCATTTGCCATGCGACCGCGTAAAACGTAGTATTACCGCATGACGAAAACGATTTCGAAGGTCGGCAATTCGCAGGGCATCATCTTTGACGCTGCGCTCATGGATTTGGCGCGGGTGAAGGTAGGGGACCGGTGACACGTCACGGTCATGCCGGAAAGTCGACGCCATCAGCTGATGCCGGCTTCGCAAAGGGCCTTCGAAAAAGGAGATAAGTTGCGGTCATCAAGACGGCGAAGGATTACCGGAAAACATTGCGCAAATTGGTCGTGAGCGCGACGCCGGATGATTGCTTTCATCTCAGCATCGACATCGTTCGCGACATTCACGCGGAAGCGCTGGCGATTTGGCGGATTAAAGGCGTTCGTGACGAAACACCTGCTCGCGTCCGCGGTCTGGCTCCGCGACCAGAGCTTCGGCGGCAAATCGCCCTACCTCGATATCGTCGAAGTCGCAGCCGCGTATTTGTTTTACCTCTGCCGCAATCATCCGTTTCTCGACGGGAACAAGCGAACCGCGATGATGGCGGCGATTGTGTCTCCTTGAGGTTAGCGAATGGCATCGAGCCGAAAGCGACAACGAACGCTGGGAGCAACTGATGCTCGATGTGGCCGCGAGTAAACTCGATCGTGATGCGACGACGCGGCGTTTGCGTAAATTGGTGAAACCATTTCGAAAACGCTGACCGCTCACCGCGTCTCGCGCTCTCGGACCAACCATTCTACTCAGCGGATATCTTGTCGAATTTCCCAAGCCTTCCTGGTAGAAAGAGCGCGCCTTCGGTCTTGTCGCCGCCGCTCCAATGTTTGTGCCCGCCCGGAATCCGGATGAACTCTCCCGGGCCCACGCGCTTCTCGCCCGCTCATCCTTAGAGATAAGCGCCTTTGATAACCGACCAGCCACACGTCGCTTGTATGCGTATGTGTGCCCGCATCGTATCCCGGCGCGAACTTGGTAAATGTCCCGCGCTCCTTTATCGGAGGTCGCCCCAGAGCACGGCCATGGAAACGCCCGGCATCCTTTCGTTGAAAGTCGCCCTGCTCCCGCCGAGACATAGATTAATTCCTTTCTTTTTGCGGACTTCGTTTCGCTGTGCGGATGTTTTTTTGACGTTTGCTGACTGGCAGAAACATCCGCTTTGCTGACCCAATCGCCTCCCGCGATAACGATGACAGCCGCCATTCCAGCAAGTGCGATCAATGAATTGTTCATGTTGGTCGTCCTGCTTATCTTCACGGATTCGGCAGGCTCGGCCGCCCTTGATCGGCGCTTCAAGGCGCTGCAGCCTTCATTACTCCGCTCCACTTTCTTGCTTTGAAAGCCCTGGCCTTGCCCGGCTATCCGGCCGCGTTGCGGCTTACTTCCTCGCTCAGGGTTTGTAACGGCCCGGCCCGCCGCCCGCTCCTCAAAAGAACGTCTTCGCAACGATCCGGCACGGCAACGCCTCCGGCTTTGGTTCACTTCGTTAGGTTCGTTCCGAGATCACGCCAACGATCGCCATCCCTTCTCGCGATTCACGTGGTAGCAGCGTCTCTGCCCAGCCGCCTGAGGCCAGCTTCGCAACTCTCTTCTTCGCGCCAATCCATGTCCCGGTTGATAAGTCAGGCGGCTCCATCTCAGGCGGATGATCCTTCGCGGCACTAACCGGCCGCCCTTCCTGCAGCATCCGGTGCAGTATTCTCTCCGGAATGATCGCGCGCTGCGTTGGGCCCGGCGCTCTTCGTGAAGAGCAAACCGAATCGCGCTAAATCGCGCAACGTCGTCACCATCCCTCGCATGCGCGACCGGATATCCCCGCTCATTTTGCAGCAACAACGCATCGTAGCTCCGCGCCCATCCGGCTCCAGATTAATTCGCTGATCACATCTCGCCAGGCTCTTGCCCGTCGTCCGCTCCATCACTTCCGCCAGCACCGCCGTATTGCTGCTCGTGTAAGCCCAGGTCTTCACCCTGGTTTGCGCAGCCGCTTTGAGTCGGTCCCGAGGAAACCGGGCAGGTCGCCCTGCTCGCACCGCTAGCCGGCAGATTGAGCCGCCGTTCGCGTGCTGCCATCCCAGCGTCGCTTCCAGTTGAAATTGTTTATGAGCCGGGTTCCGATACGCGTCGTTGCCAGTCTCGCTCCCTTCCATCCCCGACGCCATGTCCGCGATATCGCGCAGACGCGTGCCAGCCCAGGCGCTCGCTTTCAGGCGCGGCAGATAACTTTCCACCGGCTTTTGCAGATCAATCCGTCCCTGGTCCTCGAGGATTGCCAGCGCCGTGGAGACAAATGGCTTTGCTGACCGAGAAAAGGAGATGCAAATCGTTAGACGCCATCGCCGGATACGCCTCAAACACTACCTTGCCCTGGTGTAGCACGATGCATCCATCCACCGCGCCCGCGTTTATGAACTCGCAGCAGCGTGCGGCTCGATCCATCCTCCTTCTTGAGAACCAGATCGCCAATCTCCGGACGCAGCGCTTCCGGCAGGTTCAACACCTCGCCGGCGCGTCGGACGACAGCGGCCGGGAAAACCTCCGATGGATGGGAGGTAAGCCCAATGGGACGCCTCTCCCGCCCTTGTCCCACTTCTCCAGCGTCACCTCGTTGCGCACCGCGCTGGAAGGATGTGTCCTGCGACCTCGCCTCTAGCCGAAAAACTAACGGCACCGCTCCCCATCAGCATCAACAACAGAAATCGTCGCATTCCCAATGTCTTTTAACCGAAATCAACCAATCATGTCCACAATATTTGCCTTTACAGTAGTGGCCTCTATGTTCAGTTGGAACATATGAAACCGGACTCGCCGTCTCGCGTTGCGCGTGACTCTTGCGATGGAAGCCCGAGTTTCAGATCACGTCCGAGTATTGGTGAAGTGATTGCCTTGCCAAGCAAGTCCAGGGGGTCGGTGAAAGATGCCCCGGACCCATAGTCAAACTGACTGCGGCTGGTCGCCTGCCTCTCAATAAGGAAGGAAACGCTCCGCGTGGTTCCTGAAGTCCGTTAGGACATCCACACGGAGCGCCCGCTCAGCGACACGCAAATTTACCAGGGCGTTCATTGTTTGATCCAGCATTTTTTGCTCCTCTCCTTTCACTTTCAGTGCGGAAGGGCACGAGCCGTTTTGTCCGAAGAATATAAGCCCCGATAAGGCTTCCCCGAGCGCCGCGTGCAACGCCTGCTCCTCCACTTTCATCCGATAAATAAACGCCGCAAAGATCGGTAGCACGATCACAAGAAACGCTGCCCAATTGCTCAGCGAAAGAGCGAAGCCGATGAACGCTAACAGCTACACCGGTGTGCGACGGATGACGCACCAACCGATACGGCCCGCTCTCCACCAGATCGTGGTCCTTCGCGATCGTCACATCCACCGTGAAGAAACGGCCAAGCCGGATGATCGCCCACCAGCGCAACACCAAGTCCCGGCAGGAAAATTAGCAGGCCGATCAGCGCAAACAGCCGCGGGTGGGGAAGCGCCGCTGCCCGCCAGTGCGCCGCCACATAAACTCCGGCGGCGATACTCACCAGAATCACGGCCCAGATCATGCGCAACGTATTCCGATCCTGTCGCACGCCGCCGCGTCCCGTCGAGCGCCGGGTCACCGTCAACAACAGCTCCGAGACGAAATAAATCGAGCCCGAGCAGAAGCGATAATCGCATCATCTACGCCATCGTAAGGCAGCAGCGCCATTCCCGTCACGCCCTTCTCGGTGCAGGTTCAGGACATAGGTAACACTGGAGCGGCGTAGAAGGGAGTAAAAGATGGGGTTCGATGCCGTGGAAAAAGACAGAACCTATGGAACAAAGAATCGAGTTTGCGTTGAAAGCGATGAGGACACCTCAATTTCCGGGCACTTTGCCAGGAGTATGGGGTCAGTGCCAAGACTGGTTACAAGTGGAAGCAACGCGTTTTTGCAGGGAGGGCATGGAGGGCCTGGCCCGAAGAATCGCGGCGTCCCAAAAACAAGTCCTGAGCAGCTGCCCGAGGGGGAGGGTGTGCGAGATCGTGCGTTTGAAGATGGCACATGGCAATGCTTGCCAACGCGGATTTGCTGATTCTGCTGACGAGTATGGACGGATTGATTCACGGCAAAGACGGTTCCAGTTGTTAAGGACATCGAGGATCCTCGCGTTTTTGAGACGCGGAAAAAGTAAGCTGTCAGTTGTTAGCATGGTCTTCAAACCGAGGCGTTGAAGACTGTGATCAATGCCGGCATTCCGACCGTGATCGCAAGCGCGTCGGTCGCCGCGCCGGGTTGATCGCAAAATTGCCGCAGGCGAAAAAGTCGGCACGCGATTTGTAGTGTGGGAGGCAAAAGCGTTTGTCATCCTGAGCGGAGTTTCGCGGCAGCGGTGCGGAGTCGAAAAAGATCTCTCGCGTATTCACCCATCCCGCCCGCTCGGAATCACGTGGTTGCATCGTTGAAAAAGTTGACCGTGCTCGAAGGACTGCGAAACACTGCGTCACGTAGTCATGACTGACCTTCAGAGCGAAATTATCGCGCTCGGCAACGCGCACGGAAGCCAGATGGCGGTCGAGGAACTCAAACAACTTACAAACAGGTATCATTCGCGGTGCCGGTCAGAATCGTGAATAGAAAGCCCGGATCGCCGGCAACCCGCCCTGGTCATGAAGGCCCGCTACGTTTCGGTTTCTTTACCCCCTGCTCGGCTCAGGAATGTGCGCGCTTGATCTATCAAACGGTCTGGTTGCGTGAGTTCCGTGGCTGATTTTTGAGCGCGTCCACTGCTGCTTCCGCCGCAGTGTGCTGGCCATCTTCATGGGCGGTCTTGGTGCAGGAAGCTTCGTGCTCGGCATGCAGAGCGGATGCAAAGCAAAGTCCGTTGCGCTTTTACGCCATGCTGGAAGTGCCTTCTGCTTGCCATTTCCGCTGCGTTATCGCCGTTCTTATTGTGGATCGTGAGAGCAGCGTATCTCGGGCTCGGCGGCGCTACGACCCTTGGCACCGGTCTCTGCAGCTTGAGGCGTTGCGTCTTGCTCTTTTTCCGCGCTCGTGCTTGGAATACCGACTCTTTTCTAATGGGGGACCCTTCCTGCCGCCAGTGCGGGCGAGCGAGATCGAAAACCGACCGCGCCCGGCACACCTCTCGGCGATTGTCTACGGCGCAAATACGTTCTCGGCGCAGTTCTGGGGTGGTATTTTCCACGCGTTCTATTCTGCTCGAGCATCTGGGCAACCACGCAACGCTGCTGGACTGCGTGCGCTCTGAACGCAAAGCTGATTGCGCTGGAAGGCTGCGTTCGGCATATACCGCGCGCTTTATGCCTGTGAACCGATCTGCTTCGCGAGGTGGACAAGGCGGCTCCGGAAGAAATCGCAACACAAACGCCTCTCGGAGTTGTACTGGAGCAGCCGCGGCAATCGGGTTCGTTTTTCCTGCTCATGGAATTGGTCTGGTATCGCATGCTCGCTCCATTGCTCGGCGGTTCGACTTTTACCTTTGGCATTATCCTTGCCATCGCGCTCTAGAATCGGACTGGAAGTGGCGCTTACGCATTGTTCGGGGGATCGGCGACCGACTCTGGCAGGCTTTGCGCTCACCTGCGCGGCAGAGGCTTTCTGCATCGCTCTCCCATTTGCGCTCGGCGACCGGATCGCGGTCCTCACCTTACTATTGCGGTCGCTCGGGGCGTTTGGATTTCAAGGACACATCTTCGCATGGACGCTCGTGACCGGCCTTGTGGTCTTTCCCGCCGCTTTTATCTCGGGCATCCAATTTCCTTTGTTGATTGCGCTGCTGGGCAAAGGCCGGGAACGAGTCGGCACCCACACTGGATTTGCGTGCACGCCGCGAACACGCTCGGCGCGATCGCTGGCTCGCTTGCGGGTGGCTTCGGTCTGCTCCCGGCATTATCAGCCACGGGCGCGTGGCAACTCGTAGTAGTCGTGCTGGCGTTTGTCGGCGCGGCGGTTTGGATCGTTGCTTACAAGATTGAAGAGCGCGTGGTTCGCCTGGTCGCACCGGCATTGATCACAGTTCTCGCGCTGTTGATGTGCACGCAACCGGCCCAACTCCGGCATGGCGGCAGAGCCCGATCGGCGCCGGACGCGGCGGTGACGAGAATGTCGGTCACCCAACGCTGTGGAGGCGTGGCTGCGTATCTCATCGCCGCCGCGCGTTGCATTTCAAACGGACGGAATCGAAAGCCGTCTCGGTGTCACGATTGAATCCGGCATCGCCTTTGTCATAAATGGAAAGGTTGATGGCAACGCAGTGGGCGATGCCGGCACCCAGATCATGGGGGTCTGATCGGCGCCATTGTCCAGCCGAGTGCGAGCCGCGCCCTCGTGGTCGGACTCGGCACGGGAAGCACGGCGGGCTGGCTCGCCGATGTTCCCGCAATGGAGCGGGTCGATGTTGTGGAACTGGAAGATCAGTTCTAAAAGTCGCTGAGGCATGTGCTCCGGTTAATCGAAACGTTCTTCGAATCCAAAACTCCATGTCACCATCGGCGATGCGCGAGAAGCGCTGCTAACCTCACGTGAGGGCTACGACGTGATTGCTTCCGAGCCCTCAAATCCCTATCGGGCCGGCGTAGCGAGTTTGTTTACGAAGGAATTTTACGAAGCGGCCAAACGACGCCTGCGACCTGGCGGCATGTTCTTGCAGTGGGTGCAGGCCTATGAAGTGGACGCGGCGACGATCAAAACTATCTACGCGACTTTTGCGTCGGTCTTCCCGGTAGTTGAAACATGGCAGTCTCAGCGCACTGATCTTATCATTGTGGGAAGAAGCGAACCGGCGGTTTACGATGTGGAGGCGCTCCGCAAGCGCATCGCTCAGGAGCCCATCAGGACAGCGCTGGCGACGGCCTGGCGCGTGACGGATGTCGAGGAGTGCTCGCGCACTACATTGCCAACGATGTATTCGCTAAAGAGATTGCCGCCCAAGGGGCAAACCCATCTTAACACAGACGACCGCAACCTGATCGAGTTCGCATTTGCCCGCACGGTGGGCATGCAAACCAGCTTCAGTGTCCCTGATCTGCTCGAGGCCGCGCACTCCCGTGGCTGCGATCGTCCATCGCAAATCAATGGGCAGATCGATTGGGAGCTCGTTCAGGACCAGAATACGAACATGGACACGATGTGGATGAGAAAGCCGCCGGCGCCCTCTTTCTTCAGCCCCGCACAAAACCGCCGTGTGTCTTCCAAGACGAGTTATGTGGCTGGCGACTTTACACGCGCTTTGGATTCCTGGCGTTCGCAGCCACGTGACGCCGAAAATCTTACCGAGTTCGCGATGATGGCCGAGCTTCTCGCATCAAAAGCAGACGAAGGTGCGCGGAAATACATCGAAAAGTTCGCGAATACACCATCCAGACGAGGCGCTCATGTTGTTCGCTGAACTTCAATGGCGTCAGGGTCATTTGAGGAGGCTGCGACTTCGCTCGAATCAGCTTTCATCTCCTGCCGCAAAAATCCGTGGCCCATGATGCCGGTATTTGTCCATGCACTGATTCTGGCTGAACGCATCGCCTTGGAAGACAAGAGCCGAAAGCTCGCGGGCCGGCTTTATCGAGCGCTTGAGGAGCCGTTCGCCGTCTTCTTTCTTGAGGAACGACGCGAGGAAACGCTGCTGCGGATCGCGCTGCTGCTCGATGAAAAAGGATTCAGCGGTTACACATTGAAGGCGCTCATGCTGCTCGAGCCGCACTTTCCGTGGGTCGGCGATCGATTGCTGCTGCGCGAAAATTGCTATCGCGCGCTGAATCACCCGCTGGCGGGTCTTGCACGCCGAGAGTTGGACTTATTCATGAAATACGAGCCCAAAGTGTTCTGATCAAGCCGCGAAGATCGACGGCGTTACGGCGCCTTGAATATCTCAACATCATGGGTGCGAAGAAAAGTCGTCGCGACCTGCGAACGCGCAGCTCTCGCCAGCGACGACGCGTCTGATCCCAAATTGCACCACCGCTCGATCTCTGCATGGCCCAACCGATCATGCTAAACGCAAAAAACGAGGGCCGGGACTTTGCAAAGCGATGGAAACGCTGCTCGTGGATAGCGAGATCGCGCCGGAGTTCTGGAAAGAAATTGCCCATTCGTCGACGGAGGAAAAGGTGGAGATTCGCGCCAGTAACGAAGCATTCTCCCGGCTTTCAGCGCTCGACTACAAACCTCTTCGTCGGGCGAGCTGATTTGCCGTCGCGGAGCTTGCAGGACGCAATTCCTTACACCTGGAAATGGTTTCGGGAGTCTGTCCGCCATGGACCGCCGCTAAAGATCAGGGCGTGCGTTGACGTTGCACGGCACTGACGATACACCCTTTCGGCATGAAGAACCGGGATACCAGCGGCGCGCAGTATGCGAATTACGGTCCATGGCTCGTGGGGCTGGGCGCGGCACTCTGGGGCACGGAGAGCGCATGGCGCATCCCGCTGAATAATCTGTTCGACGCGGACGTAATCGTCTTTTGGGAGCATGTGCTCATCCTGCTCATGTTCCTGCCGCTCCTCTTGCCGCGACTCGGCGAGATCCGCAAGGTCGATGGGCGCACTTGGGGCTTTCTGCTTCTTTCCGGCTTCGCCGGGTCGGCCGTGGGAACCATTTTTTCACGCTGGCGTTGAAATATGGCAACCCAACGGTGGTGAACGTGGTGCTCAATATCCAGCCCGTGATCTCGACCATGGGCGCGTTTCTGCTCTTCGGCGACCGGCTCGCACCGCGGTTCTTTCTTTACGCGGGCATCGCGGTGCTGGCCGGCATCTTTGTTTCGGTCGAACATCCAGCACTGATCGGCGTGTCGTTCGAGCGCGCGGGGCTGAACCCCGGCACCGGTTACTCGTTGGTGTGCGCGCTCTTTTGGGGAATGTCGACGGTCGCCGGCCGGGGAGTGATGGCCGGCATGTCGCTGCGGCTGGCGTCGAGTCTGCGCATCGTGGTGGGGCTGGTTTGCATGACGCTGATTCTTTTGGTCGGCGGTAAGCTCCACGGTGCGGCGCTCTGGCCGGCGGCAGCGCAGGTGCATGCGACAACGGCGATCGTTGCGCTACTTCTGCTCGCGTCGGTCTCGGGCGGAATTCCGCTGTTGATTTACTTCGAGGGTTTGCGGCTCACGCGTGCATCGACCGCGGGTTATTTCGAGATGATGCAGACGCTCGCGGCGGTGTGCATCACGTGGGGCTTTTTCCATGCGGCGCTGCATCCGCACCAGGTGGTCGCGGCACTGGTTCTGATAGCGGCCGTGGCGATGGTGCAAAGGGTGCAGAGCTCCTGCTCGTAATCGTCATTCGTGCTCGTGCTGGTTTGGTTGTAGCGGCGCGGAGCCTGCCCTGAGCGTGCCGAATGGGCCAGCGTCGAAATCTGAAAGCTATCGGCGGTCATAGACCGCCGCTACAGCCACTACAATCAGGCCCAACAAAAAGGGGCTGGCCATCGCTCTGCCTTTTCGTTAATTGAATCCAAGAGTTAACAAAAGGAGAACGATATGAACCCAGAAACGCCTGTTGGAGCACTAAAGAAGGCCACCGGATGGTCGATGATCTGGGGGCATTCTAATGTTTGTCTGCGGGATTCTGGCCATCAGCCTGCCTCTGGCTTCCTCCATTGGAATTGTCATTGTCCTTGCCTGGTTGATTCTCTTCGCCGGAGTTTCGCATCTCATCTTCGCGTTCCAGTCTCGGCAGCGTCGGCGGCTTCCTGTGGAAGCTGCTTCTGGCCGTGGTCTACGCTGTCGCCGGAATTTGTCTGTTAGTGAATCCGCTGCCGGCTGTGTTCACTTTGACGCTCGTCCTGGCCGTGTTTCTCTTCGTGGAGGGCGTCGTGGAAATAGCTCTTTATTTTGGTATCCGCCAAGTCCCGAACTCTGGGTGGGTGCTGTTTGACGGTGTCATTACCCTGATTCTTGGAATCTTAATCTGGAGGCAGTGGCCCTCGAGCTCCCGTCTGGGTGATCGGAACGCTGGTCGGCATTAGCCTGATATTCAGCGGTCTCTCCAGGTTTATGCTTTCAGTGGCGGCTCGCAGGCTGATGCCGAGCGTGGCGTAAGCCAACGTTTCATCCTCAAAGAAATCAAGCGTTCTGCTTGGTTGTAGCGGCGCGGAGCCTGCCCTGAGCGTGCCGAATGGGTCAGCGTCGAAATCCAAGGCATCGGCGGCCATAGACCGCCGCTACAGCGGAAAGAAAGCGAACGGTGCAAAGTTTCGCGTCCGAAGAACTTCTCCCGCATGCATTAAATCGCTTTTACAAAGAGCAGACCTCGACGATTGTAATCGTGAGCTAAGTCAGTCCAGGCACTCTTAAGCAAAGCACCTCGGCCCTCTTCTGCCAAGAAACGAACGCTCCGGCGTTCTCAACTAACGAAAGGTGTTTAATGGCACATATATCCGTTTTTAAGGAAATGTATGACTGGTTTTACCGCAGTTATGGCGAAGCTTCGAGGGAAAGGCTCCTGGAACTGATGAAAGACGCCATTGGCATCCAGCACCTAAAGCAGCTTTCACAGCGAGACCTGGCGAAATTTTACTGTGAAGGATTAGCCTACTCAGCACTGGGTCCCGACCGCGTCCTGTAACGCTCTTCTTCAGAAGTAAGCAACTCCGCAGGTTATCCTGCCCGCACTTGCGGTGGCTGGCGCATCCATGGAATCTTGGTGTTACTGTTGGTTAGGAACGGGGTCGCATCTGAACTCCGAAAGTATTGACTCGGTCGCTTCCCCGTTCCGTTACCCTCCGGATTTTGTAATCTATGTCGCCCGCATCCCTGCCGCTCCATTCGCGAGGCATGACATCTGACATTTCGCACGATCCCGGAATTCTCCTGACTCGGTGATGCTTTCCTGGCTCCCATCCAGGAGTTATTGATTCAATTTCGTGTCTTGTCTGTGCAGCAGTCTGCCATCCCGATATTCGGCTTGGAAAGCAAGACGCCAACGGTTCACCATCTATGAGGATGAGTATACGAATCGTCCGTTGGGTCGCCCTCGTTAGTGGACTAGTGCCAGTGCTGCTTGCGCCACTTTGTGCGTACGCGGAAGAAAAGAGTCAGCTGACTGTCGAGCAAGTAGACAAAGCCATTCGAGAAGTCGAGAAACTCGCGCAAAGGGAAATTCAAGAAAATGCGGTGCCGGGACTTGCCATCGCTGTCGTCTTTCAAGACAAGCTCGTGTACGCTAAAGGATTCGGCGTCCGCGATGTGAAGACAAAGGCGCCTGTCGACGCGGATACAGTGTTTCAACTCGCGTCGGTTTCCAAACCGATCGGTTCGACGGTGGTGGCCGAGTTGGTGGGTGAAGGCAAAGTTACGTGGGACTCGAAACTCAGCGTCCTCGATCCCACATTCGCGATGTTCGATCCGTGGGTCACGCACGAAATCACAATCCGCGATATGCGCACATCGCAGCGGCTTGCCCGAACACTCGGGCGACCTGCTCGAAGATTTGGGATTTACACGTGCGCAAATTTTATATCGCCTGCGCTATCAACATCCCGAAAGCAGTTTTCGTTCGCATTACGCCTACACGAATTTTGGTATCACCGAAGGCGGCGTGGCGGCGGCGAAAGCATCCGGGCTGGCATGGGAAGACGCGTCCGAACAAAAACTGTACAGACCGCTCGGTATGACTTCGACGAGTTCGCGGTATGCGGATTTTGTCGCGCGCCCGAACAAAGCGCTGGGACATGTGCTGGTGGATGGCAAGTGGGTGCAAAAGTTCAAGCGCGATCCGGACACGGAATCACCCGCAGGCGGCGTCAGTTCTTCAGTAAATGATGTGGCGAAATGGATTCGTTTGCAGATCGCCAATGGAAAATTTGACGGCAAACAAATCGTGGATGCAAAGGCGTTGGAGGAGACTCATCACCCGCACATGCTGACCGGCTACAATCCGTTCGGGACTGCCCGGTTTTTATGGTTTGGGGTGGAACGTGGGCTACGATCAGCAGGGACGGTTGCGGTTGAACCACTCTGGCGCGTTTGCGTTGGGCGCAGCGACGCATGTGAATCTCGTGCCTAACGAGCAACTGGGGATTGTCGTTCTCACTAATGCGTGCCCGATCGGCCTGGCAGAAGGATTGGGCTTGACGTTTATGGACGTCGCGCTCTACGGCAAGCCGACCCAGGATTGGCTCGCAGTCTTTAAGAAAATCTTTTCCAGATCCCGCAGCGATCGGTGTGGTTACCGGCTTTGATTATTCCAAACCGGCGGTATCGCCATCGCCGGCCTTAAAGGCAATGCGTACCTCGGGACCTACACCAACGATTTCTTCGGCGACATCTCTATCGTCGAAAAGATGGAGGCCTCGCGATCGCGCAAGGTCCGCAAAACAAGACGTTCCCAATGAAACACTATGATCGGGACACGTTCACGTACGAGACCGAGGGCGAAAACGCTGTCGGCACGAGCGGCGTCACCTTTACCATCGGCGCGGATGCGATAGCAACACAGGTGCTCGTGGAAAATCTCAATGTGCGCGGCGAGGGAACGATTTAAACGTGTTCCCGAAAAATGAATAGGTGGATAGGGATCGCGCCTTTCCTTACCTTACTCCCAGTGGCGCAGCTCATCACGGGATGAGGGATGAGGCGCTATGTCGGCCCCGGGAGAAAGCGAGATACGAGTAGGGATGACGAACACAGTCACGCTAATCAAGGCGAACCAATCGCCAAATCGGGTATAGAGCGTTGTCTCGCGCACAATGTTTACAGTTCCAGTGATGGAGGCGAATCGCCCGAATACACTCGCCGTCTCAACCAGCATGCGGCCCCGGTTGTCGTTGAGGGTCAAGTATCCGTAGCGCGCCGAGCGAGCAAGAGCAAAACCATTTTCGACCGCGCGTAGGATAGCCATGCGACCGTGCAACCAGGCGTCAACCTTGAAGTCCCACGCCGGGACCAGGAGCAAGCTCGCACCCTCGCTGCCATACTCCCGACTAAGTCTAGGAAAATCCATGTCCTTGCAGATTTGTAGTCCCCATCGCCCGGAAGGTTGGTCGAGAAGAACGCGAGCGGTACCACGGCCTCTCGGGTTCGATCCGCGGGATGAGGTGGTGCTTGTCGTAGCTCGCTTGCAGCTTTCCCTCGAGACGAATAGAAACGAGATTCGTTGAAGGCGACGGTCGCTGTTCGCCGGACCAGGCCAAGGACGATCGCCGAATGAGTGTCGACGGCAGCGGAGGAAAAGAGTGCATCTACTTCTGGCAAGGCGCTATCGGGGACCCGCGCGATTTTTTCGGGTAGAACAATTACCTGTGTTCCAGCCGGCGTAGCTCGGCGGATCTCATCCGCATACTCGCGCAATAATGTGAGAGCTTGTTGCTCGCTCCCGAGATAGACACTCATCGGCACATCCTTTGCCATCAGCGTGACGGTCACGGATTGTGTTGCAGGAGTTGATCGCAGCCGCCATTCGCCGAAAAGAAAAACCGCGCAAATGACGATACCAACGCCGATGGCAAGGTCACGACGCTGCCATGATTCTCCGATGCCGCTCAAGAGTGCACCGACGGCCGCAGAAAAAGAAACACGATGAAGCTGATTCCCCAAACGCCGGTGATCGATGCTAGCTGGATAAGGGGAGGCAATCCATTTGCGTGTAGGCGAGATTGCCGAACGTGCTATGGGGCGACCCGATCTCGGTGAGATACTCGTAGGCGACCCAAAAGCTCGGGAAAGCAAGCGAAGCGAGTAAGAGCGAGCCCGCGCGAAGGAACGCGCGAGTGAACAAGACGCCCAGACCAAAGACAACGGCCGGTATGCCAAGCGCAAGGACAACGATCGGTGTTGGAAGCTCGATCGCATGTGAAAGGTAGCTCCACTGATTGAATCCGCCAATGAACCATGCGGTCGAAGCAACGATGAAAGCAGCGCCACGGCTAAGTCGCGGTGCTACTGCGAGGACCGGAACTGGTGCCAGCCAGAGCAGCCACCAGATTGATGGAGCCCGGTGCCGAAATAGGACAACGCCGCCGACGCGATGGCGGCTACGAGGGCAAAGAGCAATTTACGGTTCTGCATGTCGGCAACTCGTCATGATGGTGATCACTCGTGGGGATTCCTGGCAAGAACGGATACCTCCAGACCGTCAATTAGGTTGAACGCAACCGGGACGGTCGCGCTATTGTAAAACAAAAAGCCGCCATCGCGGTGATGCGTGACGGCTGATTGCGAAATAATGTAGAGGCGGCTGTCTCAGCCGCGTGATTAAAGAAACCGAATCCCTGGCCGGCGTGCCTCGCCTTTGCCCGCCAAAGGACGCAAGCGTCGAGAGACACCTCGCCCACCGTGGGCGCGCCAGTTTGGAGCTACGATTTGCCTCCCCGGCCGTCGGGACGCCAGGATTTCTTGCCGGTTGCGAACGGCAAGGCAGGCTACCGAGCTGCCTAGGGTATGGTATGGATGGTGTTTCTGCCGGACAGACCGCCGCCGCCGCCGCCACTACCCACAGCACCTTGTTCGGCAAGGCCCGACGGGCCGCTTGCGGTTGCAGAACTGTTTTGATTAGCGCAGCCGACCAAGATAATTGCCGCGCTGATTGCCGCGCAGAGAAAGAAGGCTCTTTTCATCTTATTTGTTGGTTCGTTGTTTGGCAGCGGGCCGGATGCTCGCTTTCCGCTCTCTCCTATCATGAACCTGGAAAAAAGCAAGCCGTGATTCCCATTTGCCCGCCAATCGTGCGGGATGGAAGATCGGGGAATGTATGTAAAGGATTGGGGTGTTGTCCGCCGACAAATAATCTTGAATCGGAAGATTTTCTGCCGAACGAAATTGTGTCATTCGTTTTCCGGGCGCATCCTTCTCGCTGTGATTGTGATCCTGTTCGGTGTTTCGGGCGCGGGAAAAACAACCCTCGGCCAACTGCTGGCCGATGAACTTGGCTGGAAGTTCTATGAGGGCGACCATTTCCATTCGCAGGCGAACCTCGACAAGATGCACGCCGGTGTGCCGCTGACGGATGAGGACAGGCAGCCATGGCTCGAGAGTTTGCGTGGACTGATCGAACGATGTCTGGCCGCAAAAGAAAATGCGGTCCTAACCTGTTCGGCGCTAAAGAAATCCTATCGAAGTTACCTGCGCGTAAACGAAGAGGTGCAGTTCGTTTATCTGCGCGGTAGCTACGAGCTGGTAGCCGACCAACTTCGGCAACGGCACGGACATTTCATGAACCCGGAGTTACTGCGAAGTCAGTTCGCCACTCTGGAGGAACCGGAAGCCGCAGAAGGCGTAATTGCAATCGAGCTTGGGCGAAGTCCGCGCGAGCTGGTGGACGAGATCAAGAAAAAGCTGCGCTTTGATCCGTCGCAAACAATTGAGTGAATCAGGAAACCATCAACCCGGGAAAAACCTCAAGGCCTTCCTCGCTTCCAGATTCGCTTCGTGCGCGCAACCTGTTCCACAGCCGGTATGCGATCATCAACCTCGCCCCCCGATTTCCGTCCCGCCTCGATCATGGCGCGGCAATCATCAATTGTCGGCGCCATCGGTTGCTTACAGCACATGAATGCCGGCGGCGAGCGCGCGGATGGTGAAATCGCGATGCATCGTATTCGGCGTCGCCAGATAAATCGCGTCGATCCTGCCCGAGTTCAGCAGCGCATCGAACCCATCATAACCGCACAGTGCTCGATCTCATATTTCTCGCTCAACTCGCGGCCCTTTTAGCATCGCCCGTCACCAGCGCGGTTATCACCGAATTGCCGGTCTTCGCCACACCCGGCATGAAATCCTCCTGCGCTATCCAACCCGCGCCCACCACCGCGCAGCCCACTCTGCGTCTAAAGCCCATTCCGCGTTCCGAATTCCGCACTCCGCATTCAGATTTTGAACGACAACCCCAGCGTGACCGTCTAGGTTGCATTATGACTAAACTTATTGCGTTAGTAGCAGCAGGACTCTTTGCGGCAGGCACGATGTTCGCAGGCGAACATGGCCACTGCACAAAGCAAGTCGGAAACGAAGGGAAAGCGGCCTGTGAGGTTTCAATGGCCAGTCTCGACCTGACAGCAGACCAGCAGACGAAGATGGACGCCGTCATGGCCGAGCACAAGAAAGCCGGTTGCTCCAAAGAGACCGAGGCGGCCTACATGAAGGAGGCAAAAGGCATCCTGACCAAGGAGCAGTTCGCCAAGTTCAAAGCCGAATGCAAAGGCAGAGAAAGATAAGACCAACGCCTAGCCTTGGCACGTCAGCCGGTGCTTTTACGTGCCGACTTCAATCAGATCAACGCTTCGCGCCGAGAGCAATCTCGGCGCGTTTCGCATACCGATTCTTACCGGGCGAAATATCGCTCGTTGTGAGTGTTCCGTTCGTGCCCTTGTGGCGCGATTGACTTTGCCTTCGGCGCCTATTCCGTGCGGAGCGCGGCCATTGGGCTGATCCGTGTCGCGCGCCGCGCAGGCAGCCAGGTCGCGAGTAACGCCGCCGCCGCGAGCACTACCGGTGCAATCGTGAACGCAAGCGGATCGAACGCGCCGACGCCGTAGAGCATTCCGCTAACGAGTTTGCCAGATACCCGCGGCCAACAGTAAACCGAGTAAGACTCCGCTCGCCAGCATCACCGTGCCTTCACGCAGAATCATCCACTGCACCGTCTCGCGGCGCGCACCCAAAGCCATGCGAATGCCAATTTCCCGGGTGCGACGCGCGACCGAGTAGGCCTTCACGCCGTACACGCCGACGGTCGCGAGCACCAATGCCAGAGCGCCAAACGTACTGAACAACGCCGCACCCGCGCGCACGATCCAGAGCTCGATATTGCCATCAAGATGTTGCGCGAACGTTTTCAAACTCAACACGGGGACGGCGGCATCGACTTCGCGCACAGTGCGACGAATGAGATCCGCGGTCGCACCGGTATCGCGGCCGGCGTTGGAAGCGAATTTGATTTGAAAGAAAACGTTGCTTTGGAAACCGCCGGCAAAAGGAAGATAGAGCGTGCCGTTTGGATCCTTCGCAAACAAACTTTGGCGCGTGTAAGGCACGATGCCGATGATCTCGATCTGCGCTCTCGTTCTCATCGCCACTTTTGGCCTGCGACAAATCCTTTTCTGCAAATTGAATCCGCTGGCCGAGCGCGTCACCATCTGGCCATAACTTCTTCGCCAGCACTTCGTCGATGATCGCAACCTTCGGCGAAGTTTGATGCATCGCTTCCGCCACGTTGAAGGCGCGGCCGCGCAGCAGGTGCAAGCCGACGGTATTAAAATAATCCGCACCCACGCCGTTCAAGTTCGCACGGAACGCGAGACCTTCCGCGGCGGTGGCTGGTTTCGCGTCCGGCGCCGGATTCGCTCCGCCGCGCTGCACTGATTTGTCGAGCTCGATCATCCCGAACGGGACCGTGGAGGAAATGCTGGCGCGTTCGACGCCGGGCAGAGCCGAGAGACGTTCCTCGAGCGTGCGATACAAATCCTGTGAGCGCGTCTGGTCGTAGGTCGCGAGACTCGCGTCAACTTCCAAAAGGTAATTCGAACTCGCCTGCAAACCCGTCTCGACATTCGCTGCCTTGCCCGCGCCGCGAATGAAGAGCGCGGCCGCCGTGAGCAGCGCGAGCGAAAACGCGATCTGCACCACGACCAGCGGATTGCGTGGCAAAAACTTCCAGCGCCTGACGACGGCATCTTCGCCCGCCTGTTCCTTCAAATCGCCAATGACCGCGGATTTCGACAGCTTCAGCGCGGGTCCGAGCGCGAAGGCAAAAGTTCCGAGAAGGCAAAAGACAAAGGTCGCCGCGCAGCACCGGTGTGCTCAGGCCACTTTGCCAGACGATATCGATCGGCAGTTTCTTGCCTAACGAGGCCACGAGAAGGTCGGACGACCAAAGACCGAGAAGCAACCCGAAGCCTCCGCCGACCAGCGCGAGGACGAAAGCCTTCGATGAGTAATTGACGCACGATCCGCCAGCGACTGCCGCCAAGCGCAAGCCGGATCGCGATTTCCTTTCGTCGTGCCGCGCCGCGCGCGAGCAGCATGTTGGCCAGGTTCAGACAGGCGACCAGCAGCACGATGCCGGACATCCCGAAGAGCAGCGGCGCCAGCCGCTTGATGTTGTTGCCGCTGCTGGGACTCGTGCTCAGGCTAAAACGCGACAGCGTTTCAATCATGAACGTCTGATCTTTCTGCTCGACTGGGTAGGCTTGCTCGAGATTCGCGGCCAACGTCTTCAACGCCGGAGCAGCCGCGGCCGCTGTCACACCCGGCTTCAACCGGCCGACGATCATGAACTGCTTGCCACCGCGATCATCGAGCTTGTCCTTGTTTCCGGTCTCGAAATCGTTCGCGACCTGATCGTAAACGCCGAGCGGCAACCAGATCTCCGGCGCGAAAACCTGAGTCGTGCCAGTGAATCCTTGCGGCATAATTCCGATCACGGTGAAAGGGCGGCTGTCGATCGTAATGGTCGAGCCGAGCATCGCGGGATTGAGCCCTTCCCTCTTCCAATAGTTGTAGCTCACGATCGCGACCGCCGCGTTGCGGCCGGGCGTTTCCTCTTCCGCCCGGAACGCGCGGCCTTGCATCGGCATCACTCCCATGACCGAGAAATAATTGGCACTCACCACGTCGGTGAACGCGCGCCGCGTGCTGCCTTTGTCGCCCACGCCGACCATGGCGAGGTTGTGCGCCATCACACCGGAGAAGACGCTGTTCTGCTCGCGGATGTCGACGTAGGTCGGATACGAAAAACCGCGAAACGTCTTCGGGTTTTTCTTATCCTGCGAAAAGACCTGCACGATCTCGTTCGCCTTCGCGTAATGGGGCGGCTGGAACAGCAGCGTGTTCATGAGGCTGAAGATGGCCGTGTTCGCGCCAATCCCGAGCGCGAGCACAATCACCGCCGCCGCCGTGAAAGCCCGTGCCTTCACGAGCTGCCGAAATGCAAATCTGAAGTCGTGAAGCATATCTGTATGATGCCCCGAGAGAGAGATTTGGATTCAACGAGTGTGGAAAATCCTCGCTCGGATGCTCTCGACGACGTCGTGTTTTGAATTTCCCGCCTCCCCGCTTGACCGGCTGCGAGGCGAGCTTCATCCTGCGGCGGGCAAGGGATGAGTAAGTTCTCCACCAGAAATTGCTGCTCAACGCGGCGGTCGTTTTGGTCGGAGTTTGTCTGTGCGTTGCTCTGGTCAGTCCGCCACGCCCATTGGGGCCCGGAAGGCCCGGTCGGAGGATGGCTTCTCCTGGTTCCTTACCTGTTCATGGCCGCTGCGGTGACTGCTGCCCTCATTGCGTTAGGAACCTTCTCATGGGTCCCGGGCGGTCGCGTGACCTGCTTCTTCATTTGGATTGGACTTCTGATCGCTTTCGCGGTTTCGGGCTACTACTCGATGTCCGAGTCCGAGACAAAGTATGAGCAGTTCGCGGCCTTATCAGGCTGGCTGTTGCTCGCCGGTTGCTTCGTCGCCGTGAACGCCGCCCCATCGATTGCCGCCAGGACGGCCATCGTCGCAACTCTCGGTCTCGGCGGCGTCGCGGGATGGCTCCAGGTGGCCGTCTGGCTGAGTGAATATTCTGTAGGGCAAGCTCAACTTGAGGAAAGCAAGATCGCGCACGAGCAGGAGTTCCAGGAGCAGCAGGAGGCAGAGTTTCGCGCGTTGGGCAAAGAGGCGCCACTCTGGAAATATTTCGGTTTCATGTACATCTCGAACGAAGACTGTTCGCAAAGAGTGCCACGAAATCATGGCCACGCGGCCGGACCGGGATGCGCAGCTCGTCGAGTACGCTCGGCAGCGAAATCCTCGCGAGCGATGCGACAAGATACATCGGCGAGTTTCATCCAGCGCCCGGACCAGTGCTGGCTCCGGCCTTTGCCCGCAGATCCGATCTGGTCCTCTCGCAGATTCCGGAAGTTGAATGCTGGCTCCGATCAAATCAGCGAGCGCTCTTACGCCGACATCCGGGACATCATTCGCGCCGCGACCCGAATCCAGAAGGGCGGCGGCGACCTGACGCCACAAATGGAGCGGTGGCGAAGCTATCTTAAGGGTTTCAAGAATACGGCTGAACTTAGTGGCAGAGATCGATCAGACGCTGCCTCCGCCAAACGCACGCTGATCCGCCAATTTTTCAGATTTCTTGAATCCAAACCTCAGGCCGGCCGCATCCATTCATTAGACGCCATGGAAACTTCATGCCCATCACCACCGCCTCTGCCGCTCAGCGCCCCCGCCCACCATCGCCAACGTGCGCACCTGGAACGCGCTTTTGTCACGCCAGCGCCTTGCTCGGCGTTTTTGTTCATTTCCCCGGCCACCTGCTCGGGCCGCTCATCGTCTGGCTGGTCAAGCGCGGCGACTCGCCCGAGATCGATGCGCACGGCAAAGAAGCGCTCAACTTCCAAATCTCGATGCTCATCTACAACGTTGTCGCCGCGGTCTTTTGCCTCATCCTGGTCGGCTTCGTTTTCCTGGCCGATCCTTTGGGTCCTGAACGCCGTCTTCGTCATCATCGCCTCCATCCAGGCGAGCGATGGAAAATTCTATCGCTACCCGATGACGATCCGGTTCATTCAACCAAGCCGGGCCCGCTCGCCCGGATCGGGCGCGGTCTCAAGAAAAGCCGAAAAAGGTGGGGACGAGGCCACGCTGGGCTCGTCCAGCTTGATCGACAAGGACTCAACCTCTCCACGGTTTTGCTCTTTTTTCGCGAGCGAATCAAAAAGCGCCTTAAACCGCGCGCCCGTTCCGGACTTGGATTGCAGATTCGATACTTTTACTTCCGAGCAGCATCGAAAATGCCTTCGAGCTTTATTCGATCTTCAAATTATCATCCGTAGGATTTCAGGCTAGCCGGTGGGTAGATTCGACGTGACAGAAGAACCATTCCAACGCTTGACCAACTTAGCCCCACAGAAGAGAAGCCTAAAGATGCTGCGCGGGGATGATGTGAGCCTTGATGAGCTTCTTGTCCGTGGATTTGCAAGAGATCTCGACATGCTGGCACCATCCAATCGTCTGCACCGCAAAAGCTTCGTTCGCGGCACGCAGGCGGGAGCTGGTCGAGCGGGAGGTGAGGCCGTTTCGCCAGTTCGATACTCCGATCGGCTGAAGGTTGCCGCGCGAGTAAGTCGGAAGAACCGCTGTGTCGCGGAAAGCCTGCAAAGGTCGCCGCGGCGCATTTTCTTTGATCAGCGACCGAGTTCCATCGGCTACCCGCCGGTAGGCCTCCTGAAGCGAGACGAACTTCGTTAACTCCAAGTTCGATCAGGCTGACAAACAGCCTTTCGTAAATCGAAACTCACGGACCACCCAAATCCCTTTGGTATCCGTTCAGCAGCATCCAATTTAGATTTGAGAAAGCCTCTAAAAAAGAGCCGCTTGGCCAGATTGCGATGATATGTCGAACCGAGCTGGAGTCCCGCCGCAACCTCAGTAAACCCGTCGTCAAAGATTGAAATAATACTCTTCGGATATTTTTGCGGCTATATCCGTCAGCGTCTTGGAGCATTGGTAGAAGCTATCTTCGGTGGCTGCCGTTTTACGGTCGTCCAATGTCTCGTTTGCAGCCAATGTTGCGACATGGAGCTATTCTCAGGTGCGCGGGCCTCTGTCAGGTTGAGCGGTGGCGGCTTGCAAATCGTGATAGATGTCATCCCGATTGAGCAAATCCCGCTGGGATCAGCGTTAGCAGCTCTTTAGTCGGTTCCCAACCCCAGAGAGCAACGCGGGAAGATGATGGCTTGGGGAATAGATCCGCAGCGTCGGTCTTTGTTGGTCAACAAAGCCAACAAAGAAAGGAAGCTCCAGCCCCCTCAAGTAATCGAGGTGCTTTGACACGTCCAGTTCCGCGGGGTCCCCAGTCTTTGATTGAATGGCGAATGAACTGGTAGGGAAGAGCTGAACCGCGCCGTTGTGCGCGTTTCCTCTCCCGAAACAGTGTTGCAAATAAAATCGGTCCGGGTCGTCCGACGTTTTTCGCCGGGTTTGCGATGAACGAAATACGCGAAAGAAGAAACTCTGCTAGTCGCTCGTTCTCCCATCCGGGTCTCGTGTTCAGCTACAAGTGTCCCATGCGCGGGAGGATTGCTTCGCTTGGCATCGGTCTAGCCACGTTCTTGTTTGTTGCCAAAGTTTGACCTTCGAGCGAATGAGATTCTTTAGGGCGTTTCGTTGAGTCGAGAGCTGACCGACTGCAGTCAGACAACCGTGTTTCCGTCTCCTCGATGACTTCGGGCGGCTTGGGTTTTCCGTAAAGGACCGCGAGCAGCACGCCGGCGACGACCAGCGAGATGCCGAGCACGGTCTGCGCGGTGTAGTGTTCACCGAAAATCGTGACGCCGAAGATGAGGGCGTAGACCAGGCCGATGTAGTTCAGCACCGCCACCTTCGCGATCGCGCTCGGCCTGCAGGGCTTTCGTCAGGCAGACCTGGCCGACCTGGGTGAGGACGCCGCACATGAGGAGGCAAAACCATTCCCACGGCAGCGGCGTTCTCCAGTTGAAGCAAACTGAAGACGCAGCCCGGCCGCGATGCCCACGAGCTGGAAATGGAGCACGACGACGATCGGCTCTTCGCGCTCGCGGAGACGGCGCACGCAGGTTGTAGGCCATGCCCGAGCAGATGGCGGAGACGATGCCGATGAGCAGATAAAGGGTGGAGACACGCGAGTCGAAGCCCTTGAGCACGAACACGCCCGCGAAAGCGATCCCGTAGAAAAGCCATTGCCGCGCCGGCACCATGTTCTCGCAAAACAAAGACGCCGATGAGCGCGGTGAAAATCGGCGAGAGATATTGGATCGTGACGGCGGTGGCGAGGGTGCATGCGTTGCAGGGTGACGAAAAAGGTGAAGAGGGCGAGCGTGCCGAAGGTGCCGCGCGCAATCAGGAGCGTGTGATTGTTGCCTTTCCAATCGAGCTGTCGGCGCGATATCGCCACGCCACAGATCAGCCCCGAGACGAGGCAACGGAAGAAGACGATCTCCATCGCCGGGATGCGATCGAGCTGTTTCACGAAGACGTTCATGACCGCAAAGGCCAACGTCGCCAGAAGCATGTTGGCCACGCCGCGGCTGAGCAGGCGCGAATCGCGCGGAAGCAGTCTCAGCCAGCTGATGCATGCCGGAAAAGCTATACGCTGGTCAGCTCGGCCCGCGCGCAAATTCCGGTTGCTTGTTCTCGTTCGGCGTCACTCGCCCGCGGATGTGATAATTTCGGAAGAGAAATGTCGATGACCCGGCTTTAGCCTTCCGAGAATGATTATTTATTGCGTTGCGATAACCATTGATGGCCGACATCGAGTCGGAGTGGGTCGATTGGATGAAGCGTATCCATGTTCCCGATGTCGTCGGCACTGGATGCTTCTCCGAGTGTCGCATCTACAAGGTCATCGACTCCGATGCGGCCGATCCGAGCTACGTGATGCAGTATCATTGCCGGTCGCTCGAGGAGTATCAGCGTTACCGGGACAATTTTTGCCCCTGCTCTCCAGAAGGAGCACTCCGATAGGTTTGCCGGACGCTTTCGTGGTGCTCGCCAGATCCTGGAGGAGGTCGCCCAGGCGACGCGCTAGAAGGATAAAACGCAAGGGCGCAAGGGAGTCAGAGCTTGCCATCGTCATATCCTGGAGGAGCGATCGTATCCTCCGCTCAACCCTCAACCTGGCTCCACTAGAGCACGAAAGGAATGATGCGCTTCACACGTTGCTGATACGACCGATACTGATCCGGGAACTGTTGGAGCATGAGCTTTTCTTCTTCGCTAAGCTTTATCAAAAGCTTGCGAACGCGACGAGGACGGCGACAAGTCCGCCCAGATGCCCGAACGTGATCGCGGTCGCGAGAAACATGGCCAGTAGCCCGGTGTAGATCGGATGACGGACGAGACGATACGGCCCGCGTTCAATGAGTTCGTGTCCTTCTTTCAACGTGATGGTGCCACTCCAGTTGCGCCCCAGAGTAGCTCTCGCCCAAACGCAAAACGCGAGACCTGCGATGCATAGAATGCCGGCCATCCACTGCACGGTCTCCGTTGCCGAAATAATTCGAACATCTAAATGGATAGGGCAATCGGGGGCCCTGGTTAAAGAAGAAAAGCCATCACCAGCAATATCGAGTAACGCAGCCGTTGCGCGCCGCTTTCACGGTAGATCGAACGCTTGTTCGCTACCGCAGACAGCAGCCAGATTACCGAAAATATTATCCAGCATGCGCGAATGATGTCGCCCGGCAATGAAGGGCTTTGCATGAAGTCGACAACTTGCGTGACGAACAAATCCGCGCAATCAAGATGTCGATCTAACGGCGCGGCAGCGAAGTCTTACTTCGGCCGGCCGGAGAATCCTGCGGCGGTGCGCAGCGCGTCGGCATCCATCAGCTTGCCGTCCATCATGACGATGCGGGTCTGGCGCAAATCGGCGAGACGGGCCGACGGATCGCCTTCGACCAGCACCAGGTCGGCCGTTCTTGCCGACCTTGATCGATCCGGTCTTCTTCTCCTGACCGACGAGGCGAGCGGGCATGATCGTCGCCGCCGCCAGCGCCTCCGCCGGGGTCAGACCAGCCTCGTGGTAGATTTCCAGTTCGCGGATGATTTCGATACCCGCCCCGTCGGTGCCGGCAACGATCGGCACGCCGGCTTTGTGCATCTTCGCGAGCAATTGAACGAGCTTCGCCCAACTGGCGCGGTAATCGGCGCGGGTGAGATCCTTCGGCACGGCGAATCCGCCTGTTCGGAAACCGCGCTCGGTAGCGGGCGGCAAAGTGCCGACGAAGGGCGCATAGGCTGGAGACAAATCGCCGTTCTCCGGCACATATAGACCCTCAAATGCTACCATCGTCGGGTCGGAATAAATTTTCTTCGCTGCCATGGTCGCAACGACGGTCTTCATCGGTGCCGCGTCGAGATCGACGTTTCCGGGCGTAGCGACCGGGACCCTCGAATCGCATGATGCCATTCGAAACCTTGACCACGTCGTCCGGGCATGGCCTGCATGATGATCCAATTGATGTGAGTGATTTCGTCGTAACCGGCCTTGATCGCATCCATCGGCCGGATTCCAGCCGGAAGATGGCCATGGACATAGCAGGCCGAGCTTGTGTGCCTCGGCGATGGTAGCCTTTGTAGCCACGCGGGATTGAAGGTCCCGTAGATTTTCACCCCGGTGAAGCCGTTCGCCTTTGCCTTGTCGACCCATGCGATGGCTTCGGCCTGACTCGTGGCGACATTAGCTACTTGAGCGGTGTAAGGTCCTTTGCCGTCGATCAAGGATGAAGGGATAAACGTGTGGGAAGAGCAGATCGCCCTTCGCCGCGCGCTCGCGCCGGTCGATGGTGCGGATATCGTCGTTGCCCGGGTCGCGCACGGAGGTGATGCCTAACGAGAGCTCCTGCAGTCCAGTGTAATCGTTACCGACATGCATGTGGCAATCCCACATGCCTGGTACGAGCGTCTTGCCCTTGCCGTCGATCACTTGGGTGCCGGAGGGCGGTTTTATCTCGGCAGCGGGGGCCGACGCTAACGATGACGCCCTTGTCCACTACCACCGTCTGATCGCTGAGGAAGCGCAGGCCATCGGCATCGAATAGCTTGACGTTAGTAAAGGCTACCGGTATCTCCGGACTCTTGGCCAGCGACCTGGCCAACGCCGGTATGCGCGCAGCGAGTGCGTCGCCCTGCGCCTTCTCAATTTTGGCGCGCTCGTTCTCGCTAGCCGTCGGGCAGCCACGACATGCCCATAGCTAGCCCGAAGAATTTGTTCTCTGCATCGGTCCAGATGGGGATCGGCGAATTGCTGAGACCGGAAGCGGCCCAGGCGGTTACCGTTTTCTTCTTCGTTGCGCCATCCCCGATCTCAAACTGGTAAGCTTCTCAACCGTGGCTTTGCCACCCGGCAGCAACGCGCAGCGACTTGTCCGGACTTGCCAGCAAGCGCTCGACCAACTGGGCGTTGAGCTGCATCGGACCGCCGAAGGCGACGTAACAACGCGGGCGCCGAGATAGGGAGCTCCGCCGCGCGTCGATCGGGCTTTTCCATTTCGCCTGGCCGTCAGCGATGGCGAACTTCTCGGCCGCATCGCCCGTCGGAGTAAAACCGCGCACCGTGATGCTCGCCGGCAGGCCATCCGCCCCTGCTGTTGCCAGACGGAGTCGAGTTCGAAGCACTGGCCGCGAAGGTTCATGCTCTCACGGCCCATCAAGGTGCCGTCGGGTGTGCGCCACATCCAGCTGTCGCCGTGCTTGCCGCCGGTGGAACTGATGATGAAGTGCTCGGCGTCGGCGGGCGGCTTAGCGAGATCTGCTACTGGCGTCTGTGCGTGCGCGACGGCGGTGATAAAGGCGGTGGCGAGAAGGGCGAGTGATGCGTATCATAGTTTGTTTGCTGGTGATCGAGTACCGAGCCTGCCATGAAGCGCTCGGTCATACGCAAGCGATCAGCGGAGATGCATCCGTGTTCGATACCTTCGTGACGAGACACGGAGTAATCGGTCGGTGGAGAACGTAGTAGTCAAGCTTTGCCCGAAGCTTCTCACTTCCGAAAACGTCCCAGCCGATTCCATCGGTTTTCGTTTCGAGCGACGCGAGGCTTCCTCCTGATCGTCGGTTTGCTTCCAGAACTGGGCGAAGCTGGTGTTCTTGTAGCTTCGGCGATCCGACGCGCGATCCATCAAATTTGACAGCCACGCCGGCGGCGCGTTTTGGGTTGCCACTGGGGCAGGACCAGACTGCAGTTGAGCAGGGTTTTAAAGAAGATGAAGACGCCGAAGAAATACCGGTTGGCGCCGGTGAACATGACGGCAGCCATGCCGCCAATGATCGTCAGGTGAATGACGAATACGCGGCTGAGGGTTTGCTGACCACCCGCTCGATCAGGCGAATGACCGCGTCTTGAGCCAAATGAGATCGAAGAAAAAATCGGCGCCTTGGAAGATCGCGATGCCTGCTATCAACGCCAACGAGTAAATCTTTGCCTCGGATCCTGGTTTCCGGGCTCAGGTTTTTCGCGATCATCATCAACCCAATGCGGCGAGGAAAATTCCATGGGCGAAGGTGAAGACCAGAGCTGGAACAAGGAAGGCCGAGAGATAGGTTGAGCGGCCGCCTGGTCTGCGGCGCCTGGCCTTGCGGCGCCTGGTAGTTCCAATGTCCCTTGCTCGGCAGGAGGCGCCGATGGAGTATGATCCGCAAGCGCGACGAGCACGGTGCCAATGAGCGTTTCCAGCCAATAGAGCACCAATGTCGTGCCTACGGACCAGTCGCCCAGGAACCATCCCGCCGCTGGAACCGCGTTGAGCCCAAGGGCGGTAATAAGAGAACGGACGCGCATCGGCTAAGCGAACGTAACTGGACGAAAGGGTCAGGAACAAGCGAAAGGGGGTCAACCTCGCATTCGACATCGGAGCGAACGCGCGCAAGGCAAGACAGTCTGCAACTGCGCGACTAAAAGCAGACTTTTGCGAGCTGGATCTTTGGTCGACGGTGCGGAGGTGATGGTCGTCGTGCTCGGCCACGAAAAGCAGAGGTCGACGACAGACTTGTTCAAGGATCATTATCAACCCACCAAATCCATAAAGAATTGTCGTCGGAAGCGCTCAACGAGACCTAAAGAAGGAACAATCACAGACGGAAGAAGCCACTGATGTCGAGCGCGTAGTCGTCGATCGGAATTGCTTGCAGTGTCCGCGCCGTGACCCTCGCTGGGCTCACGGCAGGCGACAGCATGAACATCCCTCGGCCGAAGGTGGCGGCGTAAAGCGAGTTGGACGCGGCCCGATACTCCAGGTCGGTGACCGGGACGTTCGGTAGCGCTCGACCCGGCGGTGCGCCATTTTCGCTCCGCCGTTGGCCGAGCTGAACACACCCACGTCGGTGCCCACGTAGAGCACCGAACCCGCCACCACGATGTCGTTTACCGGGGCCTGGGGAAGGTTGCCGACGATGCTCGCCCACGTGGCCCCGCCATCGGTCGTCTTCAGCACGTAGGGCAACGCCACGCCGGACCGGAAGCCCGAGAAGGTGGCGTAAGCCACGTTCGCGTTCACCGGATCGACCGTCACCCGGGTCACCCAGGTCCCGGGCACGTCGGGATCGGTCACCTGCGTCCAGTTTCCTCCCAGGTTGGTGGTGAACCAGAGTCGACCGTCATCGGTTCCGGCCAGCACGCGGTTGGGATCGGTTTTCGCTCCGGCCACCGTGGTCACTGTGCCAAACGGGTAATTGGGATCGCGGCCGGGCCCTCCGGTCAGGTCCGGGCTGATGACCGCCCAATGAACGGCATGGTCCACGGACCGGTTGACCTGGTTACCCGCGTAGTAGAGGACGGCGGGGTTGGCAGGATCGAACTGGACGGGCGTGAGCCAGTTCCGCCTGGACGACATCGTCGCACCGGTAAAATCGAAGGTAGAGTCGCCACCGTTGGTCGATCGAGCGCAGACGCCGTACTGGCTGCATCCGTAGACCATGTTCTGATCGACGGGATCGATCAGCGCTTCCTGCTCCGTCGCCGCCGACGTAGGTGTTCCATCCCGTCCCGCCGTAGGAACGGTCGGCGCCATTGTCCTGGGCTCCGCCGACAAGCCGGCGGCTCGTCCTGCTCGCTCACGTCCACGCTGTAGAACTGCAGTAAACGGCTGGCTGACCGCAGCCGTCCACTGGTCGTTCGAGCCGTTGACGTCCGATCGATAGCGTCCCGCCGTCGTTGCCGAGGTAGACGCGGCCTGGCACCTTGAGGTCCCAAGCCATGGCGTGATCGTCGGCGTGCGGGCTGAACTCTCCCGTGAACGACGAGCCGCTGTTCTTCGACTCGCACAGATAGACCCCGGCCGCGAAAACGTGAGTCTGGTCGAGAGGATCGACCCACACCCGGCCGAACCACCATCCGTAAGTCGACTGCGCCCCAGAGAGCGTCGAGCTGGTGGGGAGCTTGGTCCAGGAGTCACCGCCGTTGTCGGATTCGTAGAAGCCTTGGAACAGCCCGTTGGTCTGGTTAACGATGGCATAAAGCCGCTGCGGGTTCGACGCAGCCAGGGCGATTCCGATCCGGCCGATCGTGGCCGGAGGAAGCGGGCAGCCCGTTCGTTAGCCGTTGCCACGTGGACCCGCCGTCGGTCGATCGATAGACGCCCGACCCTACGCCGCCATATGTCCGCAAGTCGGGTTCGCGCAAATGATCCCACATCGCCGCGAAGACGCGGTTCGGGTTGGAGGGATCGATGGCCAGGTCCACCGCGCCCGTGGTGTCGTTGTCGCCAGCCAGCACCTGGGTCCACGTCGAGCCGCCATCGGTCGATTCGTAAACGCCGCGCTCGCCGCCGTGGTTGTAGAGCTGCCCGGCCGCGGCGGCGAAGATGTGTTGCGGATTGTTGGGATCAACCGCGAGCCGACCGATGGCACCAGAGTTCGTTAGCCCCACGAGCTGCCAGGTCGCTGCCGCACGTCGAGTCGATCGGTAGATACCCCCGCCACCATAGGTAATGCTTCCGCCGCCTGGGTTGGCCTCGCCGGTCCCCGCGAACAAGGTACCGTTCGAGGTGATGAGCAACGCGCCCATCGACTGCGGGTTCGTCGCGGGCCAGATCGAGGTAAACCAGAGCGCCCCGGTCTGTGCTCTTCCACACTGCCTCCGGTGGCCGCAGCCACGTAGATCGTGTCGGCGGCCACCGGATCCACGGCGATATCCACCACGCGGCCGCCGATATTAGTCGGCCCGACGAACCTCCACCGCGCCGCCGCCAGCTGCGGAGTCCGACTGACCGGTGGCCAGGGCTAAGCGCGGCTGCCTGAGCGCCAGCTTTTTCCAGGCGCCGGCCGGGATCCCGCCGTGAGTCACGCGCTGAGTGATGAACCAGTCCTCCGGCGGGGACTCCTTTGCCTCCGTGCTCTCGCTCGTTTGTCACGCTCCGTTGCCCGGTCCTCTCGGCCGGACCCGAGCGGCGAGGCCAGCTGGAACGACGCCGCCACCAGCAGCAGGATCGCCAGAAGTGCCAGGATTCGGGAACGTGGGCCCTTCATCGCTCCTCCCCGTCGGACATTCCGATGGCGGTGCACTCTATCACGGCGGAGGCCATTATCTCGCCCAACGGCGCCGTGGCGCAACGACCTCAATATTCTCCGGGGCAAGAACGAGCG
>ERZ1370068.8914-contig-7730_pt1 | contig 49599 bp, 86 predicted proteins | sample MGYA00561227_ERZ1370068 | MGnify/ENA primary metagenome ERZ1370068 (study PRJEB38410, sample SAMEA6850437) | metagenome | study: Metagenomic assessment of the ecological functions of the soil: analysis of the soil microbiota associated with the... | reverse complement strand
AAGTTACGTATTGCTCAGTTCCTGCAAAGAAAGGAGTCTTCCTCGATTAACCCCAAAAAATGTTGCCGCGCTTCTCGTCAGGCACCCGGAATCTCGCTCGCGCGGTGAACCCTTTGACATGTAGCTCATAGACAACTGCGTGTGCGTATGTCGCGGCGGCGGTGTTCCGCCCCAATCGAACGGCTGCTCGGTGCGCGGTAATACTCCCAAGATCGCACGGCCGTCGTTGCGACCCGGCTGCCTGGCCGCTTCGCGCGAAAACTCCGGCGGAAAACGAATTGTTCCGCATACGGATCGAACAGACCTTGTCCGCGTCGAAGCGGCTAGTCCCACCGGAGGTCTGCGCGGACCCTGCACTCGATAGGCGTAGTATCCCGCCGCTAGGCGCCAACTGTCTCCGGCATGAAGACAATGCCAGACGCGCGCGGTCTTATTCTTCAGCGGATTGAGTTGCAGCTGAAACAGCGGCTCAACGAAATCCGTCGCGCCATACAACAGCAGGGACGCCGCTCGCATGCCGCGAGCACAAAGTGAGTTCCATGCCTGCTCGTTTTCCGACCAAACCGCGCCCGGCGGTCGAGGTCACCCTCGTTGTCCCGACGCTTCCACCGTGCAGCACCTGGGTAGTGTGGTTCACTTCGGTGCTTGTTGTCGTCGCGGCGCGCAACGTATCGCCGGCTAAAATACCGAGGCTGCCGCTGTGATGCTGGCATCGCTGGATCAAGGGCGATTTCAATCGAGAAATAGGCGATTCGTTTGTCAGGCAGGTTCATAGCGCATTCAGCGCTTCAACCAACCCACTCGGTTGTCGTGGCCGCGCAATGCCGCGAATTGCGAATTCGCTGAAGCTGCAGCTCATGCCTCTGAACTTCTCTCTATTTTTAATTCGCTGTGGAAAGCAAAATGGTACATACATGGCTGTTATTGGTGCTGACGCGAGCCGGGTCGACGCCGGCCGACAAACACCTGCGACCGAGAGCCTCTGGAGGCGTGGAGGTGCTCGAGCTGAGCCTCACCGCTTCGTGCGTGAAGCGCGCTCCGCAATGCCATGACCCGTCGTTCCCGACCTGGATCTGGAAAGCTCTGGGGAAACCTTCCTCGTGGGGTCTTCATTTCCTGGTCTTAGCTCGAGGGTCTGAGTGTTCTCCTGTATTTCGCAGCTGAGTACCTTGCGGGCAGTCCAGCTGAGCTGCCACTCACCTATTCCTTCTGGTGGGACAATACTCCTGTCGTATGAGTCAGGCGGGGAAGGGGAAAGGCCTGCTGCTCATGCAAGCGGCAAGGTCAGGACGGCGCAGAGTGGAGCGCGTTGTGGTGAAGCTGTTCCGACTGGCAGCCTGTCGGACTTGCGGTGTGCGCAGCTTCTCGTCGAAACATCGAGCCGATCGGCGCTGGTTAACAGATCGCGAATACCATCAGGCTGCACCGCAGCCAGCCATTGCGTCAGTGTAGGAATCCCTTGCGAAGGATCGAAACCGAAGATCACGAACGTCTCGGGCGACCAATAATCAAATATTCCATCGGCCCTGAGCGACCAACTCCCACATGAGCGAGCCGTTCTCCCTGGAAAGCGTGGGGCGGGCGGATGGTACTCCTTGCCCGGCCAGACCGTCGCGTTTTGATTCAACCAGATTCACGAACTTGCTGATCGCGGCCAGAATTCTTTGATCGACGTCGTCCTGCGTTTCGGCCTGCGGCTTGAAGCCCACGTTTCGTTAGCCGTAAAGAATGGTCTCCATCCTCCGACCAGATGAAGGAAATTAGGCGCCTTCATTTGCGACCGAACTTCTTCCAGCAGGTCGAGCGGACAAAGCGGGTCGCGCGTTCCCTGGATAAAGAGAACTGGTGTTTGTAACTCGCGTAGAACCTTATCACGCAATTTTCGTCCGATCACCGCCGCCGCAGAGCGGATAACCGGAGGCAAATGAGGCCCGCGACTCTTCTTCGAGCGCAACATGGCAGCCGATGCGACCGCCCATGCTTTTCCCAATCAGAAATATTGGTCCGGATGATTTCTTGCGTATCTCGGCTAACGCGGATCGATGCGCGGCGATGAGTTGTGGGTGGCGGATCGGGCCGTTTCCGTCCCTCGCGCATATAATCGTAATCAAACAGCGCCACCTCACCGATGGATTCCAAATAACCTTTCCACTTTTGCATCCAGGGATGCGTTGATGGTGCGCCCTCGCACCCGGAGCGAAAAAGAAAGAATGGTCTTGGCATCGCTGGATGGCTAACAATACAACGACTGGATGGGTAGCGCGCACATTATGCGTGCGTCAGCTCATTCTGCATTGAGCGGAACGACATTGCGGTTCTTTAAAGGGATCGCCGAAGGGACTCGACGCTATGCGCGCAGGATGCGTGCGCTACCCAAGGCCTCAACCAGGCCGGTCAAGGAAAGGCGTTTGCGCTTCCTTTAATTTGCGCCTCGCCTCTTCTACTCGGAAAGAAGCAGGCTTGATCGACTTCTGGAAAACTTTGCATCTTTCTCGAGCCCGGCGGCCACTCCATTTCGAAATTGTTCGAGCCAAACCTGAAAGCCATCCGGCAAATTTCCCTCGAAGGCCCAGGCGTAAACCAGTCTTGCCGCCCTTCTGCTTTACCCATCCGAGATCGATCCAATTGCCGTTCGCAGGAATTCCTTACCTCTTCTTCGAACTCCGTTCGGGCCCGGCTTAAGTAAATCTTCGCCCGGTTCAGCTTCGCCTTTGGGTATCGTCCAAACACCATCATCCTTGTGCCGGAAAAACGGCCCGCCCGGATGAGCCAGCAGAACCTCCAGCGTGTCGTTCCGTCTGTCGGAACATTAAACAGACCAGCGCTTGTTCTGGATCGCGGCATTCTTAATTTAACCGCGGATTATGCGGATGACACGGATTTGATTCCAAAACGACACGCGCAATTGTAGGTGACATTTCGGCGCCCGCGTCGACTTCTGTCCATTGTAAGTTCCCGGTGGCGAGGCGCCACCCAGCGCGAGGCGCGGCACCTTACAACTGCGCACGCAGCGTTAATGTTCTTGGCGCAAGCAGGTAGATGGCGACAAGGCTAAGCAGGAAATATGGAACAAGAACGGCCGCACCGGCGGTAATCTTTGGCCATTCGCTGACCGAAGAAGAGGCCGACGATCGAAAGGTGCTGGAGATGACCGCGCCGTAGAACGCGACCGTAGGATCATGCAGTGACAACAATCAGCACGCATCCGATTGCACTCGAGGGCGCCGGCGGCAATTCCAGAATCGTGATTACCGTTACGAGCGAGGGAACCGTTCCAGCCAGCGGGCTCTTGGCGAAGTGACCTCGGAGAAATTCAAGATTGCCGCGACGGTCCACGATTTTATCGATGCCCGATTGAAGAAAGAGAACTGCGAGAAAGGCCGAGGTTAGTATCTGAAGAATGAAGATTGTTCCGCTGCTCGGCGTTAAGACTTGGCATCGCCTCAGTATAACCTTGGCCGACGGAAGGTGAAGCTCATGATTGAATTAAGGGCACTGGGATTCATTCGTGTCGAGCAGTAGTAAGTTCGCCAGGAATAGCGAATGCGGATCCTGCCGGAAGAAATGGGCGAATTCGGCGTACAGTTCTGGATGCCTGGCGCGAAGGACGCGCGGACGTTCGAAAACGCCTCGGTTGCGACGGCGAAGAACTCGGCCGGGTTCGTCGCACCGTAGCGATCCAGCACGGTGGGCGTCCCAGCTCGGTCCGCGTCACACAATGCTCTGAACTCCCGGCTCATCACCCGTGCCCACGCCAGATATTCAGCCTCGCGTCGCCAACGCTGGCGCACCGTCGCTGGCATTATCTTCGAAGTCGAGTTGGTGAGCGAACTCGTGCAAAACAAGATTCGTTCCGTCTGATGGATCGGCCGCACCCCGTTTCACATCGATCCCAGGCGAGCACGAGCGATCCGAGCCATGCGCCGCGGTTTGACCGAGCCGATTTTCACCGCCTTCCTCCAACACGTTACCTGCGAGGAGCCGCGTTTCATACGCAGTGTAACCCGCGGGATAGACAAGAATCGAGGTTAGCTTGGGGTAGTAGTCTGTCTCACGATGAAGCAGTGAGAGACAGGCCTGCGCGGCAATCGTTACGCGGATTTCATCGGTTAGTTCGAAGGCCGCCACAACCTTCGAAATGCTTCTTCCTCAGGAATACTTGAACATGACCTAATAGTTCAATCTGATCCTCGTAGGCGGCAGTCGCCGAAAATTGGAAGATTACGAGTGATGATCGCACGCCATGCCGGCGGGAAAGATTGAGCGCGCAGCCGCTCTCGCCGGCGCCGCTTCAGAGAATCCCAGGATCACATTGAGAGTGTAATCACATCACGTCAGGCGAAGGCGAGAGAATTCTCGCGAGCGGAGATGCGCCCTGCGCGCCCGATCGCCAGAGCGGGTAAATCAGGGCACCGGCGGCGAGGATACCAACGCCGATGCCCGGCGTTGCGCGGGAACTGCACGACGGTGCTAATTGAAATGGCCCAGCAGGCCAGGACGAAATACTTGTTGTAATTCGGATGCCCAGAACCCGAAGTCGCCCCTCCTCCGAAGTCTCGCCCTTCAAGACGCGCCCGAAAGATTAATAAAGAAGCTCCGGTCAGTCCGAAAAGAGCACGTCGATCGACACGACGTAGTTGAGAATCTGGTCATATTTTCCAGTCAACGCGATCGCCGCCGCGCAAACACCTTGGAGAACGATTGCTACCGTCGGCACACGCGTTCTTGGATCAAGATAACCGACTCTCTTAGAGAACACGTTGCGTCGCGCGCCATGGCATAGTAAACGCGCGGTGCGGTCAGAATGCTCTGGCTAAGAAATCCAAGAGTGGAAATCTGCAATTCCGGCTGCGATCACCTGGGCGCCGCGTTCGCTGAAAGCATGACGCATCACTTCAGAAGCGGGATACTTGTGCGCGCAAGATCCGCTACCCCCAAGACACGCACACACGAATAGCTAACGAGAACATAGCAAACGATGACACCGATCACTCCGATAAGTAATCCGCGTGGCAGGTCACGTCGCGGATTGCGCATTTCGCCACTGACAAAACTATGCCGTCTGCCAGCCGCCATAGGCAAAAAGAACGGGCGCCATGGCTCGGCGCCAGTCCCGCGAAAACCGCCGGAGTCGGTCGGCAACTCCACTCCTGCGGAACTGGTTTTGACCGGTCCGAAACATCCGACGCCAATCAGCAGCGCGATTGCCAGCAGTTTAATTAACATCAACGCGCTTTGCACATTGCTTCCAGCACGGACGCCGAGACAGTTAACCGCGCGTCAGAATCGCGAGCGCCAGCGGTAGCGACAACTTGTTCGGAAATGGAAGATGACCGAATAGTTCGCAGAAGTAGCGACCGAAGATGATGGCTGCGCCTGCTCATTCCGCCCGGTCTGGACCACGAGAAGGAGAGTCCAACCGTACAGGAAAGCGACGATCGGGTGGTGAGCATCGCGCAAGTAAGCGTATTGTCCGCCCACGCGAGGTCGCAGCGCGGCGAGCTCGGCGTAAACAAATGCGCCAATCAGCGCGATCATTCCGCCGATCAGCCAGGCGCCGAGCACGAGGAGCGGCGTATGAACATTGCGCGCGACGACCGCTGGATTCACAAAAATTCCCGCGCCGATAATTCCGCCCATTACGATCATGGTGGCGTCGAATAGCCCCAGCCGACGCGCCAGCGGCACTCGTTGGGATCGGGGTTGCCCATATTCACGGATTCGGGTCGGTCTGGTTATTTACTAATGCACGAAACTGAATCACGCGCGGCAGCCGTGATCCTACTTAACTCTCGTTAAGACGAGCTTTGAACCGCTAAGGTTCTTTTAAGGTCATTTTGTCGCCGACGAGTTCAATCTGATAAACAGATGTAGCGATTGAGGTCTCAATCTTAATCCGGTTGTTGTCTCCGAAGGTGTAGCGGCCGCGATTCCGGCACCCATGCAGGACCGACCCATCTGGAGAATTCCCAAACCATTCGGAGTTCAGGAGTCCAGCGAAGCGTGTGCCGGGCAGCCTCCAAACAGTATGGCTGTCATCCGGGCATTAGCCTTCGCCAACCGAAGATGAAGCAGAAGAGAATCACGCACGCAGAGCAGCGTCGAACGATGTCATCGAAGACTCGACCTCTCGTGTTCAATCGTGGATCGGCGGTGCTTGCTGATCCAGCACAGAGGTTCTACCAGACACGGAGCAGCTCTCAATCGTAGACCCTCTCGCTGTGCTCGCTTGCCACTTGCGACCGTGCCTCCCAGTATGAGAGAACTGGAGAGAGCGCCAGCCGTTGTCAGCGGCCAGTGTCTTTGGGACACCACGGCGCGAGGTCCACTCGAAACGCCAGGTGCGATGCGTTGGTACGCTTCGGTTCCCTCGCTTCCAGGGCGGCGGCGGTCGATTAGAGTGGCCAGCCTGTAGTGTGCCCGCCGCAGCATTCGTCCAATTTGCCTCGCGCCATGCTGTTCGACCGACAGCGGATAAAAGATGCGTTGAATCAGACTGTTCCGGTTGCGCCGATATTGGTGCAAGGCTGGGTTCGAACGCGTCGTGATTCCAAGGATTTTTCTTTCATCGAACTCAATGACGGCTCCAGCTTGCGGAATCTGCAGGTCATCGCCAGGAACACCTCTGCCGAATTATGCCGGCAGTGACAGCGGTTGATCACTGGCGCTTCCATTATCGTGCGCGGGGCGCTGGTCGCGTCACAAGGCAAGGGACAAAACTGGGAAGTAGTCGCGGATGAAGTGAACATTGTTGGAGCGTCGGATGACAGCTATCCCTGCAGAAAAAGGGCATACTCCGGAGTTCCTGCGCGAAATCGCAGCATCTGCGTCCGCGCTCAAATCTTTTGGCTGCGTCTTCTCGTCGTTCGCAGCCGCCTTGCCTTCGCCATTCACCAGTTTTTCCAGGAACGCGGGTTTTACTACATCCATACGCCGATCATCACCGGGAGCGACTGCGAAGGCGCGGGCGAATTGCTTCGCGTCACCGCCATCGATTGCAAAAACCCACCGCGACAGGCCAGCGGTGATATTGATTACGCAAGGATTTCTTCGGTCGTTCGACTTACCTGACGGTAAGCGGACAGCTCGAAGCCGAAGCGTTCGCTTCTGCCTTATCGAAAGTTTATACCTTTGGTCCCACCTTCCGTGCCGAAAACTCGAATACTTCACGCCACGCTAACGAGTTTTGGATGATCGAACCGGAGATGGCCTTTACCGATTTGACCGGAAACATGGATTTGGCGGAGGAAATTGTGAAGCTATCTGCATCCAGGATGTTCGCGAGAAATGTCCGGAAGAGCTGGGACTTTCGCGAAATTTGTCGACAAGGAACTGCTCGATCGACTGGATTTCGTATTGGAACGCCCTTTCCAGAGAACTACCTACACCGAAGGCAATTGAACTGTTAAAGAAGAGCGGAGAAAAGTTCGAGTTTCCGGTCGAATACGGGTTAAATCTGCAGTCGGAGCACGAACGCTGGCTGACCGAGAAGCATTTCAAATGTCCGGTTACGGTCTTTAACTATCCAAAGGAGATCAAGCCGCTTCTACATGCGGTTGAACGATGACAATCGAACTGTGACCGCAATGGATCTGCTTGTTCCTGGAATCGGCGAAATCGTCGGAGGAGTCAGCGTGAAGAACGCCTCGAGGTCTTGGAAGAGAACATGCGCCGACACAAAATGGATCCGGCCGATTACAAGTGAGTACCTTGATCTCCGCCGCTACGGTAGCGTGCCCCATTCCGGCTTCGGCCTTGGCTTCGAACGGATGCTTATGTTTGTGACGGGCGTCGCAAACATTCGCGACGTCATTCCTTTGCCCGCACGCCGGGAGCGTGGAATTTTAATTTTTAACCGCGGATCACACGTGATCACCCGATTTCTGAGTGCCGGAATTCTCGCTTTCTGATGACTCTCTCTAGATTCAATGTATGGCTGAGGCTGCCGACGCCAGAGTGAACTCCAAGCTCGAGATCGCCCATGTCCTGACCATGGACATCGTCGAGTATTCCAAGCTTCTAATCACAGAGCAGAGCAAGATCATGGCGCAATCCTGACTCGGCTTGTCCGGGAGACCGTGCGCGATTTCGCCGAGAGCTGCATGCGAGGTTGCAGGCAAATTAGCTGCATCGCCATACTGGCGATGGGAGATGGTGCTTGGTCTTTTTCGATGATCCCGGAAGCACTCGGTCGAACGCGCGCTCGGAAGTCAGTGCGGCCATCAACAAGTCGATCCGGACATTCCGCGCTACGTGATCGTGGAATTCACAGTGGACCGGTGAATCAAGCAATTGATGTTAATGATCGATTTAACATCGCAGGAGCCGGCATCGATATTGCGCAGCGGGTGATGGATTGCGGCGATGCGGGACACATTCTCTCCTGTCAAAGCGCGTCGCCGACGACCTCGTGCCTTTAACCACAATGGAACCCCTGGTTTTGCGTGAGCTGGGCGAATGCGAAGTAAAACCACGGACGCAAAGTTTCACTGGTCAATTTTTATACGAACGAGATGCAATCCAAATCTGCCGAGAAAATGTTCGGCGACGAAAGAGAAGGAGTCTGTAAGATCGACATCCTCTGCATTCAGCCTTTCTCCGTCAAAACGTGCGCTCATGGTCGGAACAGGGCTCTTTGTGGTCGCGCTCGCCGTCGCGGCTTTTATTTTCTCCCGGACGAAGACTTCAGTCGTGAAAAGCGCGGGCGCGGCGCAGGCAAGCAGTCATTCCATTGCCGTTAATGCCTTCGAAAACGCAGGCAATGATCCCAACACCGGAGTATTTGTCGGAAGGTATTTCCGAAGCGCTGATCAATAGCCTGACCGAGCTGCAGCAACTGCGGGTGATCGCACGCTCGACGGCTTTTCAATACAAGGGCAAGGATGTCGATCCGCGGCGGGTTGGACGCGAGTTGCAGGTGGCAGTGGTGCTAACCGGGAAAGTGCGGCAGATGCAAGACGCTCTGAGCGTTCAGGTGGATTTGGTGGACGCCGTCCACCGGCGCGCAGCTTTGGGGCTCAGTATACGATCGCAAGATTGCGGACTTGGTTGCAGTCAAACAGGCAATTGCGCAAGAGGTCACAGCGAAGCTGAAGCTGAAATTGTCCAGCGAAGAGCAGCGGCGGCTAGTCAAGCGCGACAGCATCAATGCGGAGGCCTATCAGTTCTACCTGCGAGGCCGCTATTTTGGAACAAGCGCACTCCGGACGGAATCAAACAAGCGATCGAGCAGTTCCAGCAGGGCTATTCGAGCGCGACCCTAATTTTGCTCTCGGCCACGCCGGCTTGGCGGGATTCCTACATTGGACTGACGTTTTACGATTTTGCCGCGCCTCACGAAACCATGCCGAAGGCAAAGAATCGGCACTAAAGGCGGCTGGCGCTGGATAACACAGCAGCCGAAGCGCACGCGTCGCTGGCGCATGTTCTGATGAATTACGATTGGAACTGGTCGGAGGCGGAGAGAAGAGTTCAAGCGGAGTATAGAACTTAAACCAGATTATGCGACGGCTCATCAGTGGTATGCGATTCATTATCTAACGGCCACGGGTCGGTTGGAAGAAGCCGTCCAAGAAATGAAAAAGGCGCTGAACTCGAGCCGGCGTCGCTCGTCATGAACACCTTTATGGGAGCGACACTCTACTACGCGGGCCGCATGATGAAGCGATAGATCAATGCCGCAGGACCATAGAGATGGATCCGAACTTCGCCGTCGCGCACTGGCATCTTGGTCTGGCTTATGAACAAAAGCAGGTTTTTGATGCGGCCATCGAAGAGTTTCAAAAGGCAATCTCTTTGTCAGGAGGCAGTCCGTTAATGAAAGCTGCGCTTGGTCATGCCTATGCCAAGTCGCAGAAAAAGCATGAGGCAAATAAGATACTCGGTGAGTTGAATGAGCTTTCGAAGCAACAGTACGTGTCGCCCTACGAAGTAAGCGACGATCTACGTGGCGCTCAGGCGATAATGAACAGGCGTTTCAATTGCTGGAGAAAGCGTACACGGAGCACTCGTTCCACCTCGTTTATTCCTGAACGTGTGGCCACAGTTCAAATGCGGTCAGTTCGGATTCGAGATTTCAAAGTTTAGTGCAACGCGTTGGCCTTCTCGCTAACTTCGCAACGTTGCCTGCGCCTCGGGTAGTTCGCGGCAGCTTGCCGCGAACCGTCGCCAGAAATAATTGCTGATTTCTAAGTCCAGTCGGCGCAACGGCCGACTGCCAGAGGCTGGCAACCTGTGCCCCCAGCCGCGGAAATCCGCTCGCAACCTGTAGCGAGGCGCGTTAACTCACACGCCAATGGCAAAAATCGGACTGCTTTTCGCAGGACAAGGCGCGCAAACCGTCGGGATGGGAAAAGATCTGGCGGCTGAATTTCCTGTCGCGGCGAGATGTTTACCTCGGCCGACGCGATACTTGCCCGCAAGCTAACCGACGTTACCTGGAAGGGGCCGATCGAGGAACTAACCAAGACCTCGAATTGTCAGCCGGCGCTTTTTGTTCACGGACTCGCCTGCCTTGCGGTGTTGCGCGAACTCGCGGAAATTTCCCGATTGAAGCGGCAGCCGGTTTGTCTCTCGGGAAATGACCGCACACGCTGCGGCCGGGACATTTGATTTTGAAAATGGATTGAGACTGGTGCAGCGACGCGGCGAATTGATGGATGAAGCTTGCGCGGCGACCGACGGCGCGATGGCGGCCATGATCGGCGCCGATGAAAATTCAGCGCGCGCTTTGGCCGCCGATGCGGATGTCGATGTCGCGAACATTAATTCGCCTGGACAAATTGTGCTCTCGGGTGAGCGGGCCAAGATCGAGATGGCAGTGGCACTGGCCAAAGAACATGGCATCCGCCGGGCGACAATGTTGAACGTGGCGGCGCGTACTCATCCGCGTTTGATGGAAAGCGCTTATGAAAAGCTGAGCGAAGCGTTGCTTGAAATTGAGATGCACCCACCCTCATTCGCTGTCTTTAGCAATGTTGACCGGCGAAGCAGTGAGCACATTGCCGGAAATTCGTCGAACTCTGCAGGATCAGGTCACAGGCACGGTGCGCTGGGTCGATTGCATGGAAGGCATGGTCGGGCGCGGTTGCGATTTCTTTATCGAACTGGGACCGGGTGGCGTGCTGGCGGGTTTGTTGAAACGCACGAACAAGGATGTGAAGCGATTTCAGTGAGCGACGTCGAATCGGCACGGAATTGCGCGGAACGACTGCGCGCTCTTCAATCTTGATCGGGAGCGCACGCGTCACGCGTGTTGGCGATTGCGTCCTCGCGATCGCGGACTTTGCGGGAGAGATTGTTTCGGCGAGACGCCGAAAGTCCGGCCAGACTGGCGTTAACACGCGGAACGCGTGTGCTACCCGAAATACTGCCGCGACACAGTCTGTAGAATTTCGTCGACGGGTTTCTCACGCCACCCAGTCGGGAAGGCAGTTGCGCGCGCGTCTCGCATCGATAGCCTCGCGATATGTCGTTGCAGAAGCGAGTCGACGAAGATTTGAAGGATGCGATGCGGGCAAAGGATGCTGCGCGCCTGAGCGTCCTTCGCTTGCTCAAAGCCGCAGCTCAAAAACGCGACCATCGAGAAAGTCGGCGCCGATGGTGAACTTAACGATGCCGATGCGATTGCGGTAATTCGCAAACAGGTAAAACAGCGACAGGATTCGATCGAAAGTTTTGAAAAGGGCGGGCGCGCCGAGCTGGCGGAAAAAGAGAAAGCGGAGATTGCGGTGCTGAATCAGCATCTCCCCCAGGCGATGAGCGTGGCAGAGTTGCAAAAGATCGTTGCCGACACCATCCGTGAAGTCGGTGCGAGCTCGCGCGCGCAAATGGGCGCAGTGATGAAAGCGTTGCAGCCGAAAATTGCGGGGCGCGCCGATGGGAAAACGCTGAGCGCGGAGGTGTCACGACAGTTGGGCTCGTGATTCGTTAAATCGTTAAAACGTGAATCGGTATAACGATTTGACCAGCTGTAGCGATTCACAGTTCACGATTCACGGACTGGCAATTAACGATTCAAAGATGCTCACCGCCATCATCGTCGCAGCCGGCAGCAGCAAGCGCGTCGGTTTTGATAAGTTATTTTCAAAGCTCGGCGACCGGTCCGTTCTCGAACATGCGCTGGCGGCATTCGAAGAGGCGGAATCAGTAAGCGAAATCATCAGTCGTCTGTCGGGACCCCAAGCTCGTCCAAGATGCGATCAACCGGGCCGGCGGAAGAAAAGTCCGCGCAGTGGTTCGCGGAGGTGAGCGAAGACAGGATTCGGTGCAGGCTGGCCTGAAAGAGTTAGCCGAAAATTCGGAGTTTGTGGCGGTGCACGATGCCGCGCGCCCGTTGATTACGCCCCGCGAAATCGAGCGCGTCTTCTCGGCGGCGCGGAAACATGGCGCCGCAGTTTTGGCGGCGCCGATCACGGACACGCTCAAGTTTGCCGACGCCAATCAGGTCGTGAGCGGCTCGATCGATCGGCAAAATGTTTTCGCGATGCAGACGCCGCAGATTTTTCGGCGAGCGTCGCTGCTTGAGGCGTACGAACGTATCAGTAGCAATTCGCTGATCGTCACTGATGAAGTTTCCGCGATTGAACATGCGGGCGGAAGCATAGTGATCGTGCCAGCGCAGGATCACAATTTGAAGATCACCTACGCCGGCGGACTTGCCGATTGCGGAGTTCATTTTGAAACAACGCATTTCGTCATCCCGAGCATAAGTCGAGGGATCCCGTTGAAGTTACCTTTAAGGTTTCTGCGGCGGGATCCCTCGACTTCACTCGGGATGACGGACGTTAAGTCGGGGCTGGAGTTCACGCCAGCGGCTGTTTTGCCAGCGCGCTGCAGGGCAAGATCTGCGATCGGCCCGACGTCTTCGCGCAGGAACTTTCGTCCCTTGCGGAGATCGGTCGCGGACTTGAGGTCGGCGACGCGAAAAAGCTTTCCGTTTTTCCAAATTGTCGCGGCGTCATTATAAGGGCCGACACGGCGTGGATCGGTCCAGGTATGAATCGAAACCAGATTCGTGGTCACCGCCGCGGCCACATGCATCGGGCCGCTATCGACGCTGATGACGAATGCAGCCGCGCGTAAAAGCCAGACCAATTGCAGAAGCGTAGTCTGGTTCGTCAAATCCACGCAATTCTCCGGTGCCGGAAATCTTCGGCCGGATTTGCCGACGACCACGACGCGGGCGGGCGCCAGCGCGCGACAAAATTCCAGAATCACATTGGCTCCGATCGATTTATTGCGTCCGCGGGCGTAGGGATGGAGAACAACGAATCCGGGAAAAGCATCGAAACGCGGTGGTTGATCCCCAGTTGGAATCGCAAAACGCAAATCGCGCAGAGCCGCGCCGAACGACTCGGCTAACTTGAAATAGCGATCGACGGCGTGCTCCCGCCGGTCGACTCGCGCGACCTGCGTATAAAAGAGACGCGAACCTTCGCGGGCATCGCTCATTCCCAAAATTGCTTTGCGCCGCTAATCCGGGCGATTAATGCACTGCGGAACAGCCCCTGGAAATCCAGCGCCACATCCGGTCGCAACCGGCGCGTTTCCCGAATCCAAGGCAATAAACGAGCGGGCGCGCCGAATCCTCGAAATTCGCCGCGTGGAAAGAGGTGAACGTGATCGATGTCGCGATTTCCGCGCAACAACGGCGCCCATTCCGGGTTGATGACCCAGGTGATTTCGGCGTCGGGATTAGCATCACGAATCGCCGCGACCGCTGGCAGAGTGTGAACGACATCCCCGAGCGAACTCGGTTTGATGATCAGGATTTTCGACGGCACGACTCAGCGACCGAGCGCAAGACGGTCGGCCAGCAGACGCGGCAGCCCAGCCGCAATAATTTTTTGCGGGCCTTGTCGATCGCGTAGCGAACACGACGCTGCTCGATCAAATTTTCATCGGCGTGGTAGATGCAATAGGCGGCGCGCCAATCACCATCGCGCGGTTGGCCGACACTGCCGGCGTTAACAAAATATTTTTGCCAAATTCGACGTGAATTTGTTCCTGCTGAGTGCGGCGGGCGCGCTCGTCCCGAATAAAAGCGCATTGAATATGGGTGTGACCAAAAACAAACGGCGGTGTGTTGATAAGTGAAACTGGCGGCGGCATCGAGATCGCGAAAGACGTAGCCCCACTGCGCTGGAGTATCGAGGGTGGCGTGAACGATGGTGAAATCGCGCACCTGCCGCTGGAGGCGCAAATCGCGCAACCACTCGCGGTCCTTCTCACTCAGTTGCGCCCGCGTCCATGTCATCGCGCGCTCAGCCATTTCATTGAAATCGCCGGAAGCTTCCGGTTGTGACGCCTGCTCGTCGTGATTCCCTTTCACCGTCGGGCAATCCAAATCCCGCACAATCTCGACGCACTCGCGCGGGTTGGCGTTATAGCCGACGACATCACCCAGACAAATGAAGTGAGTGCAGTGCCGTTCGCGCGCGTCCGACAGCACTGCTTCGAGGGCCTCCAAATTTGCGTGAATGTCGCTAAAAATGGCAAACCGCATCAGGGAATAATTCTTTCGTTCGCAGGAATTTTCAGGCGCTCTTCCATGGCCCGCAATTGATTGAGCAAACGCGGGAGGCGCTCCTTTTCCCCGCGCTGGTAGAGAGTGCGCAATCGATCGTAAGCCTCGCGTTCGCGGCCTTCGCAGTAAGAGAGCTCGTAGGCGGAAAAACGTTCGTCGTAGGAATGGTGTTCGGGAAGACGTGACGCTTTTTCGAAATTCTTCCGACTGCCCGGACGTGATCGTGAAACTTGTCGCGATACAACCGTGCCAGCGCTTCGTAGAGTTGCGGCTTCTCCGGATTGTGGGCAATCCCGCGAACGAGAAAATCCTCGCCCAGCTCGAGATAATCGTGCTGCAACCGGCGACGCGCAGCCGGTGATTTGGAATCGTCTTCCATCGCCGCTGTGCCCGCATTCCAAGCCATATGCCATCCTGCCATCTCCCAGAAAAGAATGGCGCGCGGTTGCAGTTCGGTGGCCTGCCGCAGACGCAAAAGAAGATAGGTCCAATCGGTCCGTTCCCAGGCGGAGTAGGCATCGATGAAAAGGAGATCGGCCATGACGGAACGAAATCCACCGAGCACGGCGATGAAGGCGGACTGACCGATTTGTTCGCGCAAATCAATGGAGAGCGCGCCGGGCACGATCCGATCGCAAGCCGCCTCCATTTTTAATTTCAGGGGCACAAACGCGGCCAGAATGAGAATGAGAGCGAGCACGGGCTTCATAATTCGCGCTGCGAAAAAATCGCAATTGCAATCACGAGGTATCCGACAATGTAAATGACGCCGAGTCCAAGAAGTTTCAGCAACATCAAATTGGAGAGCGAACTGCCAGCAATGATCTGGTCGCTAAGGTTGAATGCTTGCAGGTCAGGAAAAAGAATGCGACGGCGGCGAGAAAAGCGCGAACCAACCAGCCGGCGGCGCGTTGATGCAGCCAGTAATCGCGGGCGATCGATTCCAAATGCCCAACCAGATAAACCATCGCCATGGCGCTAATGGTAAAGATGTTTGAGGTGGCGAAACTGGAAATGCAGAGCGTGAGCGAGACCAGGACCGCAGCCTTGGTCAGAATAAGGAGCAAGGCGAGAACAAGATCGCGATTGGCTCCGGCTTGATGCACCCCAACCAGAGCGTGGTCGAGTTCCTCGGAAGGCGACTGGGCGAGTTGCTGCATCGTCTCGCGAACGGCGGCTCCTTCTCGCAGATGAATCACAGCGAGGCAAAGAATACTCATGGCAACGAGGGAGATCACCAATAGTCCGAGCACGCCGAAAAATTTACCTAGCATGTATTCGAAACGCCGGACCGGCTTCGCCAGCACGCTGTAAATGACGCGGTCTTCCAGATCCCGCGGCAATAGTTGCGCGGTGGCAACGATGGCGAGCATGCTGAGAAAGAAATTGATGGCACCCAGCGCAATGTCCTTCGTCACTTGCAACTCCTGTTGAAAAGAAATTCGTGCCAGAAAGGAGGAACTGATTATGAGAACGAGCGCAAACAGGACGAGGACGTAGAAGACGCGGAGCCGCGCCAGCTCGATGAAAGTGGTGCGCGCGATTGCGCCAATACGGCCTAAAGGAAGAGTTCATTCGTCGCCGGTTTCGGTCACCTTCAGGAATAATTGCTCGAGAGAAGTTTGCGGTTTGCGACGCGCAACAACCCGGGCTTTGCCCGCCGCGATCTCCCGCTCGAGTCCATCGAGCAAATCAGGCGTCGCATTTTCCACAATGAGCTCGGTTTGATTTTCGATCGCGAGCAAATCTTCGAGATGGCCCTCACGCAGCAATTTGCCGCGATGCAAAATGCCGACGCGATCGCAAACCTCCTGCACCTGAGTGAGCAAATGCGATGAAAGCAAAATGGTGGTGCCGCGCTTTTTCAAGGACAGGATAAGATTTTGAATGTCGCGCGAGCCGGCTGGATCGACCGCGGCGGTCGGTTCATCCAGCACGAGAATTTTCGGATGATGAATCAGCGCCTGCGCCAACCCGATACGCTGGAGCATTCCCTTTGAGTAGGTGCCAAGGCGCGCGTCAGCGGCCCGCGCAAGTCCGACCGTTGCCAGCAATTCAGCAACGCGTGATTTAGTTTCCCGCCCGGACAATCCACTAAGCTTGGCGTGAAATCGCAGGGTTTCGGCGCCGGTAAGAAATTTATGGAAGTAGGCATTCTCCGGCAGAAATCCGATATCGCGACGCACCGCGACCGCGGAGTTATCGCGACCAAAAATGCGCACGCTTCCGCGCGTCGGCCCAATCAAGCCTAGAATAATTTTTAAGGTCGTGCTTTTACCCGAACCGTTTGGCCCGAGCAATCCGTAGATCTCACCGGGAGCAATCTCGAGATTCAAATCCTGCAAGGCAACGACCCGCCGCCGTCGAAATGGCGTGGGGAATATTTTGGTGACGTCGATGACGCGAATAGCGGGCTCTGTCATGTTCGAATTTCAAATCCCCGCGAATCGGGCGGCGTGGCGAGCACGTGCTCCGATTCCTTTTGATGAGAGAGCCCAAGTCACTTTGGCGAATGGCTTCTAAAAACGCGTTCACTTCCTCGTCCTCACCACTTACCTGTAACTCGACGCGACCATCGGGAAGATTGCGCACCCATCCGGTGACATTGAATCCTTTCGCGATCTGCCTCGACGGAATAGCGAAAACCGACCCCTTGCACCCGGCCTTCGTAAAATACCTGAATGGCTTTCATCACAATTTGCCGCCTACTTAATCCGCAGGAGGGCGCGCTTGTCTAGCTACGGCGACGGGGAAGCTTCCGTTTCGGGAATCGGCGTCGGTTCGGGAGCATCGTTGGGCAATGGTTCCGGCGGGATTGATCGCGGATCGAAGCGAAATTTCGTGCGGTCGGTTTCATGGCTGGTTGGCGGGACCATCGGCGTCGTCTCCGCCGAAACCAACTGTGGTGGCGCGGCGCGAATGTCCTGACTGGCGACATAACCTTGCTGGCCATTCATGAGCTGAACCTTGCTGTAACCAAATGACGGGCGAATAAGCATCATTAATGTATCCTGCGGAAGTTTCCGGTCGGGACCATTACCCTGTTGGGGGCCGTAAAGATAAAATTCCGCTTGCTTCACACTGACGGCATAATATTTCCCGCTGTTGGACGCGGTCGGTGCTGTCGAATCAGAGGTAGAACAGCTCGTACCGCACAAACCGAGCAAGGTAAGTATTCCCCGAGGACACAACTCGATACCTTCATGGCGAGGTTTCCAAAGCTAATCCTATTCCCCGCCTAGCCTACTTATAAGAATAGATGAGGCAAAAGCTGCTCGATCCACCCTCCACCAAATCCACTGAAACGAAGTATTGACCACTGTCGTTTGGCGAAAATCCGGCCGCAGCTCGGTCGCCCCCTTCATAATGCTCCGTTGTCAGCAGCCTGCCGGTTTCATCGTAAATATTGACCGCGATTTTCTTGGCGGGATCAGTTGCGCCGACCGCAAACCAATACTGATTTCCGGCATATAGATTCACCGCGATCAGGGCGTGGTCCTGCGCCTTTAAGGTGCCGCACCAATGTCCATCCCGCAGTTTAAAGCCGTCGTTGGTAAATGCCCCGGCCACATCCAGCGCGTTCTTCCGCGCATTCACTTCCGCGTCCGTGTCGGCCAGGGAAGTGACTACACCCGCGAAAACAAACATCGTGGCCAGGAAGAACTGACGTTTCATTTCGCGTCAGGCTTATGTTGAATTTGTTGCATCAAATCGCTGACCACGGTATTCACCTTGCGCACGTCATCCGGACTGGGCGATTTGCCGGCCGGAAACGTCACCAGCTTCTCCAAATTTGTTAGCTGATCGTTTACGTTTTTGACCAGCGGATCGTTTCGCAACTCCGGTGAAACATCATTGAGCTTGGCGTGAATAAAATCTACCAACGCCGGTTGCCGCAGAAGTTTCGCGCTCCGCGCATCGTAGTTAGCTGCAACCGACCCGCTCACCACTTGCGTCCCGCGAATCCATCCACCAATGCTGACCAGAATGACCAGGTCCTGGTCGCTGTGAGATTGCATCGAGTTCTTTACTTCGTTCTGCGTCGCCTCCAGTTCTTCCTGGAGCGAATCCCACTGATTCGTTTCCGCGAAGTCATTGATGCTGTTGCTGCGACTAAGAATGTTTTGGCTGACCCCGAGCGCCTTGGCCAACTTGATCACATCTGAGCCAATGTTTTTCACCTGCTGGCTATCTTGTGCTTCCACCGCGATGAAACCGTCTGCGATTAAACCGCCCAGATTGAGTGCAAGCTGGGCGCGATTTTTATAGGTCGTCGGGATGGGGGCGCGGTAGGCGCCGGTCCAGTTCGGCTTGCCCGGTTTTTGCAAGGCGGCGAAAAGCTCTCCTGGAGTTGGAATTGTGATGGTGTCGGTCCGCGCTGCTTTTGCCATTTGATCGGGCGCAAGCTTGGCTGGCTCGGCACCGATCAACACGCCGGCAGCAATCGGCAATAACAACAAAGCGGTTCGTCCGCGGACCAACATTAGGCTCATAGCGTACTAATCTAGATCGAGATTGCCAGTGCGAATCTCTTCCGGGGAGCACCAGACTGCCGAGTCTGTGCGCCCAGCGGAGCTTCACTCCGCTGATGTGACCCCTGCGCGGGTTGCTTGAGTCAGCGTGTTTGGAAACCGCGCTGGGCGCACAGGCCGCAGGTCCCTGTTCCGAGTCAGCATCCTCCGCTCGCTCCCCAGAAAGATTCTTTCGCAACATCTGTTGGACAGCGCGCGCACATCGCGCATCATAGCCGCGCAAAATGCAAACCAGCATTGCTGAGATAATCGGACGAGAGATTTTAGATTCGCGCGGCAATCCCACCATTGAAGTCGATGTGCGACCTGGAAGGCGGCGCGCTCGGACGGGCAGCCGTGCCCAGCGGTGCAAGCACGGGCGAGCACGAAGCTTGGGAATTGCGTGATGGCGAGACGAAACGTTACGGCGGCAAGGGTGTGCTCAAGGCGGTCGCGAATGTGAACGGAAAAATCGCTGATGCCCTCGAGGGATTTGACGCCCGCGCCCAGGAAAAGATCGATGCCAAGCTGATCGAGCTGGATGGGTCGCCCAACAAGAAAATCTCGGGCGCGAACGCGTTGCTCGGCGTTTCCTTGCCACCGCGCACGCTGCCGCGGCGGCGGCAAACCTTCCGCTCTTTCGTTACCTGGGCGGACCCGGCGCGCGCGTTTTGCCGGTCCCGATGATGAATATTTTGAACGGCGGCGCGCATTCCGATGCCCCGATCGATTTCCAGGAGTTCATGATCATGCCGAAGGGCGCACCAAATTTTCCCGAAGCGGTCCGTTACGGCGCGGAGGTTTTTCACGAACTAAAAAGGTTTTGCGCGAGCGCGGCCTTTCCACTGCCGTTGGCGATGAAGGGGATTCGCACCGGCACTTTCGTCGGCCGAAGACGCGCTCGAATCCATCGCGAAGGCGGTTGAGCGCGCCGGCTACAAACTGGGCGAACAGATTTTTATCGCGCTCGATGCCGCCTCATCCGGAATTCTACGATCGCGCACAAAATCTTTACGTTTTCAAAAATCCGACGGCTCAAAACGAACAGCGGAAGAATTAGTCGAGTATTATGCCCAGCTGTGCGCGAAGTTTCCGATTATCTCAATCGAGGATGGTTGCGCCGAGAACGATTGGACAGGCTGGAAGAAGTTGACGCGAGCGGCTCGGCGAAAAAATCCAGCTTGTCGGCGACGATTTATTTGTAACGAACGTGGAGTTTTTGCGCAAAGGAATCGACGAGCACGTCGCCAATTCCATTCTAATTAAGGTCAACCAGATCGGGACGCTTTCGGAAACGCTCGATGCGATCAAGCTCGCGCACGACAATAATTACACCGCGGATCATTTCGCATCGCTCCGGGGAGACCGAAGACACAACTATCGCCGACATCGCCGTCGCGACGAATGCCGGGCCAGATCAAAGACCGGATCGCTCTCACGCACGGACCGGGTCGCTAAGTACAATCAACTGCTTCGCATCGCAGAGGAACTTGGTGACAACGCCGTGTACGGCGGTAAGATGCGCTAGTGGATCAGCCCGGCTACGCTGATTTCCGTGCGCGTCGCGAAGCCACCATCTGGCAGCGATTAAACCGGATACTTTTCGTCCTTTTGTTTCTGGCGGTCTGGCTCGGGATCATCAGTTTGTTCGTTCCGCCTTATAAGAAAATGCAGGCGGCGCGGACTGAAATCGACGCGCTGCAGGCGCAACGCGATGAGCAAAAACTGTTGCTGGCGCGAGCAACGCGCGAAATTAGCTGGCTGAAGACGGACCCCACTTACCTGGAGACAATCGCGCGTGATCGTCTCGACCTGATGAAAGAAGGCGAAACCATTTTCCGGCTGGAACCGGCGAAAGCGACAAAATCCGCGCCAAAGCGGTAGATGTTTCCCGTCATCCTGAGCTGCAAGCGAGGGACCTCACCTAAGGTCGTGGATCACGGTATCTAATTGATGCAAGCAATCTCCAGTCGAGAGGTCCCTCGCCGTCTGCGCGGCTCGGGATGACGGCGATGCGTAAGAATGACCTGCGCTCACACCGACTCCGCCTTCAACATTTGGCACCGCTACAACGCTCTGCGCGAGAGCGAACCTTCCAGTTATCTTTCCTAATGGCTAACGAGACTGCGATTGTCGATGCAGAAGACTTGAAGAAACGCGCGGAAACTCTGCGGAGGTTTCTTTGAGGTCGACAAACTTCAGCAGCAGTTAAGCGCGCTCGAAGCGCGAATGGCCGGGTCCGATTTCTGGAACAATCGCGAGCGCGCCCAGGCCGACGTCGAAGAAGTCTCGCGCTTAAAATCATTAATCAATCCCGTCCGCGAACTTGAGCGCGAGATCGCGGACTTCGAAGCCTTGCGCACAATTGGCCGAGGAAGAGAGAACAATGCGCCGGCGCGCGCGAGGCGGAACGCGAGTCTCGCGGGAGCACGAACGTCTGGCGCAAAAACTCGCGGAGTTCGAGCTACGGCAATTTCTTTCCGGTGAAAACGATCGCGCCAACGCCTTTCTCACCATTCACTCCGGCGCCGGCGGCACGGAGATCTTGCGATTGGGCCGACATGCTCCTGCGAATGTATCAACGCTGGATCGAGCGTCACGGTTACAAATCCCAAACAGTCGATATTCAAACTGGCGAAGAAGTCGGAATTAAATCGGCGACGCTACTGGTCACGGGCGAGTATGCCTATGGCTATCTAAATACCGAACGCGGAGTGCATCGCCTTGTTCGCATCTCCCCTTTCGATGCCAACAAACGCCGGCACACTTCCTTTGCCAGCGTTGACGTCGTTCCTGAGATTGCCGAGAGCGCACCGATCGAAATCAATCCAGCCGACCTCGAAATCGGCACTTATCGCAGCGGCGGCAAAGGCGGGCAGAATGTGAACAAGGTGGAAACGGCGGTCCGGATCGTCCACAAACCTACTGGCATTGTGGTGGCTTGCCAGGCGGAACGAAGCCAGCTGCGTAATCGCGAACTGGCGATCAAAATGTTGAAAGCGAAAATCTACGAACTGGAACAGGACAAAAAACGCGCGGAAATGGATCGGCAATATGGGGAAAAGGGCGATGTAGCCTGGGGCAGTCAGATTCGCTCATACGTCTTTCAGCCTTACCAAATGGTGAAGGACCATCGGACCGGCGCGGAAACGAGTAATGTCCAGGCAGTGATGGATGGCGATCTCGATCTTTTTATCCAGGCGAAATTGCGAGGGCAAACAGCGGATGGCACGACGGCGGAATCGGGCTAACGATAATTGGATAGCCGTGCTGAGCCAAACGCACGAGTCGTTAAGTCATCGTTGCGGCATCGGCATCCTGCCGAACGTCACTGGGGAGAATTTGCTGAAAATCGCGGCGAGATTACCTGAAGAAGAACTTTTGCCAATCCGGAGGCGGAATCGTTCATCGTAATTTCCCTCTGAAAATTTTCGACAACAGGCCAGGGCAGGCAGTTGCCCGGCGAATGCGGCGCACCCGCGGAAATGTCCCTGGCAGTTCTGACAGTAGTAGATGAACCGACGTGACAGCGAACGCCCGACTAACGGCAAGGTATGACCGGCTCGCTCACCGCTGATCCCCAGTTCGCAACAGGCGTCCCGCCATTCCCGCCCGTGAGGCTGGATCCGTCGCCGACCAAAACGAAAATGAGCCAGCAAATGCGCCAATTCATGCCGCAATGTTCGATCAATTTCAGCGGGCCCAAATTCCTGCAGCGCTGGATTTAAGGAAATCGAGGCAACGCCGGAAATCGGCGCGGCCGACGGTTGTCCGCATGCGTTCATTCCACTCGACCCGCACGTGATCCGTCAAAATTCCGGCGCCGAGCCCGCGCAAAAGGGACCGGGCGCGATCCTGCAGTTCTGGCGCGGACGGCAACGGGGAAATTACCGGCGCGTCGAAAAAGAATTCGAGCTGCCTAAACGGGGACTGTTTTCTCGCTGCGTTTCGCATTCGTTCGCTGCACAATCTCCGAAACAATCCCAGCCGTCGCTGAGATTTCTTCTTCGGTCGTGTATTTTCCGATGGAAAAACGGATGGCTGATCGGGCAAGGGCGAGCGGCAATCCCATCGCCAGAAGAACGTGCGATGCAATCGCGCTCCCCACCATGCAAGCTGAGCCGCTCGATGCGCAAACACCTTCAAGGTCGAGCGCCATTAGCATTGTCTCCGAATCGAGTGCTGGCAGGCTAATATTCAGGGTATTTGCCAATCGCCGGTGAGTGTCACCGTTTAGAACCACCGGCGAGATCTGCGCGGAAATTTCCTGCCAAAGTTGATCCCGCAAATTTCTTTCGCGCGCCTGCTCCTGTTCGCGATCGCGCTCCACAAACTCAGCCGCCGCCGCCATGCCCGCAATGGCGGCAACATTTTCTGTCCCGGGGCGTCGCTGATTTTCGTGCGCGCCGCCGAAATGAATTGGTTCAATCGGAATTCCGCTGCGCAAAAACAAAAGCCGGCGCCCTTGGGGCCGTAAAATTTGTGCGCGCGCAAAACTGGCGGCATCGACTAACGACAACGCCATCCCGCCCGGAGCGAAGCGAAGTCGAGGGATCCCGTTGTGTTATCGTGACGTCTTCGCCACGGGATCCCTCGACTCTCGCTCGGGATGACGGCGAGTTTTCCAAACGATTGCACCATATCGCTGTGCAGAAGAACGCCGCGCGGCGCGACAGATTTCTGAGATCTCGCGCAGTGGCTGAATCACGCCAGTCTCGTTGTTCGCATGCATGATGGAAACGAGCACGGTATCGTCTCGATTGTATCGGTTAATTGATCGAGATCGATCAGCCCGGCTTGTGAAACGTTGAGCCAGGTCACCTCAAAGCCTTCGCGTTTCTCCAGATGCTCAATCGTGTTCAAAACAGCGTGGTGTTCTGTTTTCGCGCTGATCAAATGCTTTCCCGCGCGCTGCGCGACTGCGAGCAAGCCCAAGGATCGCAAGATTATTCGCTTCCGTCCCGCCGCTGGTAAAAATCAACTCGTGCGCTTTTGCGCCGAGCAAATCCGCGAGTCCATCGCGCGCGTCGTCAATCGCGGCGCGCGCTTCGCGTCCAGCGGCATGAACGCTCGAGGGATTGCCAAATTTCCCTTCGAGAAACGGCAGCATCGCCGTGCGTGCGGCTTCGCACAGCGGCGTGGTCGCATTGTAATCGAGATAAATCATCCGTTGAAACTGCCGTTGGTCTGTCCGCGCAGACGCGGACGCTTTTGCACAATATGCAATTGTGTTTCCTCGTAAGAAACGAGCGAGTCCGCCGGCACGCTTTGCACCAAAAAACATTACCACCGATCGTACTTCGCGCCCCAATGACCGTCTCGCCACCGAGCACCGTCGAGTTCGGGTAAATGGTCACGTCATCTTCCACCGTCGGATGACGCTTTGCCGCCTTTTTTTGATCTTGCCGCCTTCATCCTTCTGAAAGCTGCGCGCTCCGAGCGTCACACCATGGTATAACTTCACCCGCGTCCCGATTTCACAGGTCTCGCCGATCACCACACCGGTGCCGTGATCGATAAAAGTGCGACCCGATTTTCGCGCCGGGATGAATGTCGATGCCGGTACGGCTGTGGGCCCACTCCGTCATAATGCGAGGGATGAGAGGCAATTCCTGCAAATAAAGTTCGTGCGCCATGCGTTGGATGGCGATGGCCTCGAGCGCGGGATAGGCCAGGATGATTTCTTCGTAGCTTTTGCCGCCGGATCGCCCTCGTATGCCGCATCAATGTCGGTCCAAAGCATCTTCGCGCAACGTGCGGCAACTGAGAAAAAATCCCGCCAGCAATTCGTCGGCGCGTTTTTCACGGTGGCGTCCGGAGGATATTTGCCGAGGCTTTTGCAGAACTCCGGCTTCAATCGCGAGTGCAAATTCCGCAATCGGCTTCTGGTCACTTGCGGCAGATCGCTCGAATCCACCAGCGGTTCTGCCGCGAAAACCGGGAACATCAGGCTCATCAGCTCGGCGCAGGCGCTCGTCGATGACAGAGCGCGAGGGCAGCATGGCGGCGGCGGCGAGATAATTAATGCCGCCATCTTCGGTGTAGGTGTGGAAGCAACTCCTCGGCCCCGTCGCCGCATGGTTGGTTCCATTGGTCGACATATGCCGCCGGCAAGGCGTGATGGAAAACGGAAAGTCGCGAGCTGACGGAGTGCGATCGCGATTTATTCAGCGAAATATGATTTTTCGTTTTCCAGTGAGACACAGCCGCCAATCGGGAGCGTCGCGATATTCTTATGATAACTAGAGCGGCCAGCTAACTCCGTTTCCGCGGGGCATGGTGTGCCTGCTCGCAAACCGAAACAAGAAAGCCAAAAGATGAAGAAACTACTACTGAGCATTGCGGTGGCCGCGGCTGCTCCGTTTGCGTGGGCCCAGGTCTCGGAAACAACGACCTCAACAACCACGACGACGGAAGGCGGCGGAACAATCACCGAGTTTACACCCGGCAGCGCCATTGTTTTGAAAGAAACCAGTGGCCCACGCCGTTATCGGTTCGGCAAGACTGTTACCTATGTGACCAAGAGCGGCAAAACGCTTGATGAAGACACGGTCAGGACACGCATCAAAGTCGGCGTGCCCGTTCATGTCCACTATGTGGGCTCGGGCGACGACATGATGGTTGATCGCGTTATCCTCGACGAAGATTAAGATTGGCTGGCGTAGGAAGTATCCGCCTTCGCGGGGCGTGCCTTGCACGCAAACGCGGAAGGCGGAATTTATCTCGGAGAAAGGGCCAGCTCAGCGGCTGAGTTCCGAGCATTCGCCGGATTGGCAATTCCGCGCGGGCACGCAATGGCTCGGGCAAAATGATTTCGGGCTCGAGATCGCGCAGTGCGTTGAATGCTTTCTCCAAAGTATTCATTTTCATGAACCGGCATTCGGCGCAGGCGCAATGTTCCGTCGGGCCGGGAATGAAATTCTTGCCCGAATTTCCCGTCGCAAGCGGTGAAGCATGCCGGCTTCGGTCACGATGATGATATCTCGCGCCGGTGATTCCTTGCAAAACGTGACCATTTTTTCAGTCGAACAAACTTCGTCGGCCAGCATTCGCACTGCCGCGGTGCATTCCGGATGAGCAACGAGAGGTGCGCCGGGATGTTGCTCGCGAATCTTGCGTATGCTGCGGGCGGTGAACTCCACGTGCACGTAACAAGTCCCCCGCCATAAATCCATCTTGCGTCCCGTTCTTTCCATTACCCATGCGCCGAGATTTTGGTCAGGCACAAAAAGAATGTTCCGGTCGGGCGGGGCGGCCTTGACGATCTTCTCGGCGTTACCGCTGGTGCAGATAACGTCGCTAAGCGCTTCACCCCTGCGCTGCAATTGATGTAAGCGATGACGTAATAATTTTGTCCGCATTCTTTCAAAAACGCGGCTAGCGCCGGTGGCGGACAGGATTCCGAAAGGGAGCAGCCGGCGTCCAGATCGGGCAGAACGACGCGCTTGGTAGGGTTGATGATCTTGGCCGTCTCGGCCATGAAGTGAACGCCGCAGAAAGAATGACCTCGGCGTCGGTCTTGGCCGCCTGATAACTGAGCCCGAGAGAATCGCCGACGAAATCGGCCACTTCCTGAATCTCCCGGACTTGATAATTGTGCGCGAGGATGACGGCGTTGCGTTCGCGCTTCAATTCCGCGATGTCCGCCGCCAAATCCAGCCCGTAGTTTACACCTGCGGTTACCATCTCTTAATATCCGACGACGCAATACATTCCCATCTCCGCTCAAACTCAGCCGTTTATCCGGAGAAACCTCGCCATGGCGCCGTTTCCGTGCGGCCAGACTAGCTTTCTAGTCCGTTGCAGCGTCCGTTTGCGAAGCGCGTGCGCAGAGAATTCAGTCCCTGCAACGCAAAGACCAAAGGTGGAGTTCCGGTCAAACGGCTAGTGCGGGTATCCGATTCGGCAGTCGTTCAGAAACAACACCAGGAAAATAGATGTGCTCTCGGCTTCATTGGCAGCGGGGAAAACTCGCGCCGGCTCGGTCATTCGTGGATTGCTCTTAAAGAATTTTGTAGCGCCGGACGCGATCCTGGCGAGCGAGCCAAATGTCGAGACGCGCGCGCAATTAGAAAATGAACTCGGGCATTCGTTTGACGACAGAGAACAGCGAGATCGCTGCGAAAGCGGAAATTGTTTTTCTTGGTGTGAAACCGCAAATGGTGCTGGCGGTTTTGCGTGAATCTCGGCGATGCGATCGCGAACAAACTGGTCGTATCATTCTGCCGCAGGCATTCGCATCGCGCAGATGGAAGAGGTCACGCCCGCGCGAATCATGCGCGTGCTTACGAACACACCGAGCGCAATCGGACGGGCGAGCGAGTGCGTTTGCCAGCGGCCCGCGTGCGACGGATCAGGATCGCGAGAAAAGTTCGCGCGATGTTCGGGGCCATCGGCCTCGTGGTGAAAGTCGATGACGAACAAATTGACGCGGTGACCGCGCTGGCCGGCAGCGGACCGGCCTTTGTTTATGCCATGATCGAAGCGCTGGCGCGCGGCGGCGAAAAATGGGGTTGGACAAACGGGCGTCGCTGCAACTTGCCGCCCAAACTGCGCTCGGAGCATCTGAATTGATGATAACGAGCGGAAAATCTCCGGCGGAATTGATTAAGATGGTGGTGACGCCAGGTGGGACGACCGCCGCCGGTTTGCGCGTGATGGAAGAACGCTCCGTCGCCGCCGCCTTGGCCAACGCAGTGGAAGCCGCGACAAAACGCGGTCAGGAAATGGCACGCGAGAATTCGTAAGATCTCCGAGGTGGATCGACGCTCCGCGGGCGATGCTAAAGTTTCAGGCTGCGCCGCCTACTTTCAACGTCGAGCGACGGAGCGCTCGACCCAGCCTCATCATAAGGCTTCCCGCATCGCCTCAATCGGCGGCTTCGCGTTCAAACCAAATCTCAAATGCGAGCGCGCCTTGATACAGACAACATGGCCAATCCATTGGCTGCACGGGCGCCAGCTTCGATCGCGGCTGAAACAAAGGGTGTCCGGCCTTCGCGATAAACCGTGTCGTAAATCATTAGGTGCGGCGCAAGTAATCGCGCCGGAATTGGCGACGGATCGCTCCGGTTCAATCCGAGTGGCGTGGCGTTCACAATCAGGTCGAGATGTGCGATTTGGAATCGAATGGCCGCTTCTTCCCACGGAATCGCCTGCAACCTCGGGACGGGACCCAAGACCCTGGGACCGGCAAAATATTCTCGCAGTTCCTCCGCCAGTTTCTGTGCCGTGGCGAAAGTGTGATTGGTAATGACGAGGCGCTCGCAATTTTCACGAGCACACTGCAAGGCGATTGCCCGTGCTGCGCCACCAGCGCCCAGGATCATCACCCTCAAATCGCGCAGATCGACCGCGAATTCCTGCCGAACGGCGCGGGCGAATCCTTTGCCATCGGTATTGTAGCCGCGAAGCTTTGCGTTATCGATCTTGACGGTATTAATCGCGCCGATGCGCCTCACGTTGTCATCAATTTCGTCCATCAATTTGGAGGCAGCGATTTTGTGCGGCGTAGTTAAGTTCACTCCGACGAAGTTCAGTTCACGGATGAGGTCGAGCGCGCTTTGCACTCGTCGGGCGAAATTTGAAAGCGCGCGCATACTGCATGTCGATCTTGCATGTCTTTAAGGCGGCGTTCTGCATTTGCGGTGAAAGCGAATGCGCCACCGGATCACCAAAAACGCCGAGACGAACCGGGGGATCGATACTGTCCCACTTTCGCAAATCAGCCAGTGTATAAACTTCTTCGCGCGCTTCTTCTTCATGTCATCCCCCTTCTTTCATGTCATCACCGAGCGCGGCGAGGGACCTCCCTAAAGCTATGCGTCACACAATCCAGCTAGCGTGATCAACGGGCTAAGCGAGGTCCTTCGCTCCGCTCAGGATGACATGCATTAGCATTTAAGCTATCGGCGCAAAAGTTGTCGATCTGCGCTTTCGTCTGCTACTGTCGCACAATTACAATGACCGAACTGGCTGTTGCTCCAGCTCCAACCGATTTCATCCGCGAAGTTGTGGCGGAGGATTTGCGGACAGGAAAACACACCAGGATAAAAACTCGTTTTCCTCCGGAACCGAACGGCTATCTTCATATCGGTCATGCCAAGTCGATTTGCCTGAATTTCGGGATCGCGCACGAGTTCAATGGCATCTGCAACGTTCGAATGGACGACACCAACCCGACGAAAGAGGAAACGGAGCACGTCGATTCCATCATGGAGGACGTGCATTGGTTGGTCGACGGTTGGGGGACAAGAATCTTGGTGGCGCGCCGCTTTATACCTCGGACTATTTTGATCGCCTTTACCAATCCGCGCTCGAGCTCATTGATAAAGGCAAGGCCTACGTGGATGACATGACGGCGGAAGAAACGGACGAGTTTCGTCGTCTCGGAAAGGAAAGCCGCTTTCGGAATCGCTCCATCGAAGAAAACCGCGATCTATTTGAGCGAATGAAAGCGGGCGAATTCCTGACGGGACACGAACGTTACGAGCAAAGATCGATGTCGACGCGCCCAATGTCTGGCTGCGCGATCCCGTGCTCTATCGCATCCGCCACGCCTCTCATCACCATACCGGGGACAAATGGTCGATTTATCCGATGCTACGACTGGGCCCATACCCTGAGCGATTACATCGAAGGCATCACCCATTCGGTGTGCACGCTCGAGTTCGAAGTGCATCGCCCGCTTTACGACTGGATTTTGCAGGCGCTGGAATTGCCGCCGCCAGTTCCGCATCAATACGAATTCGCCCCGACTCAATCTTACTTATACGGTGATGAGCAAGCGAAAGCTGATCCAGCTGGTTAACGAGAAGTTGGTCAACGGCTGGGACGATCCGCGGATGATCACGATCGCCGGACTGCGGCGGCGCGGTGTTACTGCCAGCGCATTGCGATCGTTCGCCTACAATATCGGGATCACGAAGTATCCGAGCATGACCGACATGGCGGTCCTCGATCATACCATTCGCGATGAGTTCAATCGCACGGCCGAGCGACGGCTGGTCGTTCTTCACCCGCTTAAGGTAGTGCTAACGAATTATCCTGAAGGAAAAGTGGAAGATCTGGAAGCGGTGAACAACCCGGAAGATGAGATGCCGGAAAACGCAAGGTCCCATTCAGCCGTGAGCTATTCATTGATGCGGCTGATTTCATGGAAACACCGCCGCCGAAATACTTCCGCTTGAAACCGGGCGGCGAAGTGCGGCTGAAGTATGCCTACATCATCAAATGCAACGAGGTGGTAAAGGATAGCTCAGGCAATGTGACCGAGCTTCGGTGCACGATCGATCTGAGAGTAAGTCAGGCGGCGTAACCTCCAATCGCAAAGTAAAGGGGACCATCCATTGGGTAAGCGCGGCGCATGCCCGCGACGCCGAAGTTCGACTTTACGATCGGCTTTTACCGCCCCCGAGCCGGACGCAACGGGCGATTTTAAGTCATTCATCAATCCCCATTCGCTTGAAGTAGTTAACGCGAAATGCGAACCAGCGCTGGCCGAGGCGACGCCGGAGAAGCGTTATCAGTTCGAGCGGCTCTGGTTACTTCGCACTCGATCCCGATTCCACCGCGACCAAACAAGTGTGGAACCGGACGGTGACGCTAAAGGATACCTGGGCGAAATGGAGCGAAGGCGACGTCGCGTCTTCGGAGTCATCCTGAGTCGCCGGACGACGAAGCCTCTCGCTAGCAGATCACGTCAGCTTCGGCAGGTCGGAAGCCTCGCCGTCAGCGTCGGGATGACTAAGCTGCATAGCAAGCGCGCGATCGATTCGCGCGAGCACCTTTTCTTCCCGAGAACTTCGAGCAGGTGATAAAGGCTCGGGCCAGCGTTGCTTCCGGTAACCGCGAAACGGGTCGGATGGACAATCGCGCCAACCTTTACGCCAAGCTCTTTCGCGGTCGCTTTCATCGCAGCTTCAATTTCGCTGGCTGAGAAATTGTCGATCTCGAACGAAAGCTTCACGCACGCGCTTGCAGTCGTGGCTTGTTCTCAGCCGTAAGATTTTTGGCGACGCCTTCTGGAGTGTAAACGACGTCATCCGTGAAGTAGAAACCGCAGTAGGCCGCCAGTTCATCAAAAGTATTGATCTTGCCTTTGCAGGTCTCGAGCGCGGCCCGAATGTAATCGTCCGAAAATTCTCCAGCTTTACCCCGCTTGCGCGCAAAGCATCCCTGGCCAGCTGTTGAAACCTGTCATCGGGTAACCTCGCGGGCATATTCGCCATTGAGCCAGTGCAATTTGTCCGGGTCGAATGTGGCATGACTGCGCACGACCTTGTTCAGATCGAAAAGCGGAATTATTTCTTCAATTGGAATTTTTCGCGGTTGTCTTTCGGCGACCAACCGAGCAGGCAAAGGTAATTGCGAACCGCCTCCGGCAAAAAGCCCTCTTAATATAATAGTCTACGCTCGCACCCTGATCGCGCTTGCTCATTTTTGAGCCGTCTCGATTAAGGATAAGGGGGATATGCGCGTAGCGCGGTGGTTCGACGCCAAGAGCACGAAAAAGCTCGATGTGTTTCGGTGTATTCGAAAGATGATCTTCGCCGCGAATGACATGCGAAATTCTCATCTCCATGTCGTCGATCACGTTGACGAAATGAAAATCCATGAGCCGTCCGGACGGCGAATGGTCATGTCGGGGTGAGTTTGTTCGTTCGAAAGATCGAAATCGATTTTGCCGGCAACCAAATCATCGACAATCACGTGTTCGCGCGGTGAACGAAATCGCAGCGCGCCCTGGTCTTCGAAGATGTGACCAGCATCCTGCAATTGCTTTAGATAGCGCTCGTAGATTTCGTTGCGCTGACTTTGGAAATAGGGCCCGAAATCTCCTCCAACGTGCGGTCCTTCATCCCAATTCAATCTGAGCCATCGCAAACCCTCGTAAATTGCGGCCGCGGCTTCTTCGGTGTTACGCGCACGGTCGGTATCCTCGACTCGCAAAACAAAGGTGCCGCCGTGATGTCGGGCAAAGAGCCAGTTGAACAGCGCAGTGCGCGCCCGCCGATGTGGAGATAGCCGGTCGGCGATGGGGCAAAGCGGACGCGGACTTGGCTGAGCTCATTAGCGAAATCGGAGTATTAGAGGATGGAGTAATGCATTTGCTCTGTTGCTCCGCTACTCATTAGTCCGCAGTGGCCGTCGAAGCACGGTCCCATCGTCCGTGGCATTACAGTCTGCGCGGCAGCGGTGCCTTCGGCCGGTCCGCAGCCACTTCACCGGTCGGCCTTAAAACGCGACCCGTGACACGGACAATCCCACGTTTTCTCCGCATCGTTCCACCGCACGATGCAGCCCATGTGCGGACAGACCGCCGACCGTTTGTGCACTTTCGCCGTCGGCGTCCTCGATAGGCCGCCACCTTTCCGTGTTTTGATTTCACCGATCATGCCTGCGTTGCGTTTTAGCTCGCGCGCTGAATCCGCTTCCGGGCCGGGCCATGACCTTGATCAGATAATACGGGTAATCCTTGTTCTCCGCAGATAATCCCATTACGCCACCTACGAAGAATTTTGCGATCCTGGCGAACAGATCCGCCCACGGATTCTTCCTGCCAGTTGCCCAATCGCGCGCCATTATGGCCGAGACGAGTGCCAAAGGTAATACCGTTGCCGCAAAATCCGGTCGCGATGAATTGCCGCTCGGCATTTTCGCCGATGAGGGTAAGCCGTCGTTGGTTTCGATCACCTGTCCTGACCAGCGATTTTCAATCTGGGCGCTCGGGCAAAACTCCTGCGCAACCGGAGTAGCAGAGTCGTTGAAACAGTTGTCCTCTGCTTTCGGCTCGACCGGTCGTTGTGATCTTCGCCGCCGAAAATCACGTAATCGAAATCTCGTGCCGGTCGATCCAGCATGTAATCGTAGGCTCTTTGTGTCAAAAACATGGCTACAGTGGGCAAGGCACCGCTCGGAACGCGCGCCCCGAAAGCGTAACTGCTGTGAGAGCGCGAGCTTAGTCTGGAATCAACGTCGCTGACGTCATGTTGGCAAAGCCGACTAATGGATTATTTGTTGCGATCACGACGCGATCGAAGCTGACTCCAGTGTCCATTCGCTCTGACGCGGCGCTTTCGGCGTCGAATTCGCTGGCCGCCGTCTTCTCGAAAACGTGCGAACCGTTTCCCGGAATCTGTCTCGATCAATCCCCGAGATATTTTTCGCGGATGAAATTTCGCCTGGCTGGCGAACTGAACTGGCGCACCAAAGTGCGGGATCGAGTTGAGATAGGCCAGCGTCGAATCCCATCGTTTGGGCGAGATCGGCATCTCTTTCAATTCTCGCCGTCCTACCTGATTTCGCCCCGCTCGAGCGGGACGTGCAGATAGGCGGAAGCCGTCTGAATTCGCGCAATCGATCTCTCGGCCTGGACAAGGGCTTCGATTTCATCGAGCGCCGCCGCGCCGCATCCCAGGCAGCCCCAGCGTGATCAACTCCGAGATTTTTCGCCAGAGTATGCAGCCGGGGGTATCGGTGATGTAAGTCAGATGGGCAGTGGTGTGACCGGTATCTATTGTCGCCAGGCGCGTCCGTTCAATCAGCGCAACGGTGAGACCGCTCTGCTTCTAAAGATATGCCGTGTAATTCCGGTGATACCTCCCCGACGCGAGGACGTCGACCGGAAATGTCCTGTTCAGCGCGGAAATGATCTGATCGGAGCGGTTTCGAGCCAGTATGAGATCGATCTCATTTTGAACTCATCGCTCCTGCAACCAGCCGTTTAGCCTTCCAATAAAAATCGTCTGGCGCGTCGGCGAACGTGCAAAAAGCCCTGCTGGGCGGTGGGCAGAGCGGGGGGGTATGCGCATTTGTCTCGCTCCTCCGCTACTCATTACTCCATCACTCCACAAAATTTCCCGCGCGCCGGAACACAGGCCTCTGGCTTGTGCGCCCAGCGGAGTGCACACTCCGCTGAGAGTTTCCTAGCGCTAAACAGCGGACAGAATGTCCGCTGGGCGCACAGACTGAAAGTCCGTGTTCCATCACTCCACGAAGATCTTCTGCCCGCCCGCCGGCGCATGTGCTGATCACGCGGAATGATTAATCTTTGCAGGCTTTCAGTTCCGGGCTCCGATGAGCGAGCGAACGTTCTCCACGAGATCGAACCCGGCATTACGGCGACTTTCGGTTCACGCGTAAGCCAGCCAACAATGTGTCACGCCGTTGCAGAGGCGACTGCCAGTTTACGCAATGCCACGACGGCACGATTGAGTGCGCGGAGCCGATCAACGGGAGATCGATGCGAGTCGAGCACGGCTTCTTCTTCTACCCAGATCGCGGCGCCGCCAGATGGTCTTTGCGCACATCACGCCCGAATTGTCTTGTCGATATCAGGCAGGATGCGATGGCGGATTCTGTTTCGCGAGCGAACTGCAGCGATGTGGTTCGTCTATCTTCGCAAAATTTCAGATGCCGCCTGTCGTTCGATGTAAGAATTGATCTCGCCCGCCATACTCCCAGCAGCGGTCTAAGGATCGTTAACTTGGTTTTGCCGATGCGATGAACTGAGATTTTGCGCATCGCGGCCATGCCCCCAGGACCGGCTCCGCGAAAAAGATTCAGCAACGCGGTTTCGACCAGATCATCGGCATGATGGGCGAGAAAGATTCTGGAGCAACGGCGGCGGCGGGCGACCTCGACAAAAAGGCAAAGCGCGCGAAACGCGCCGCTGTCTCAATTGACAACTTCGATCGCTTGGCCAAAGCGCCGACATCAGTCGACCCAATCTCGCAGTCGAGCTGCAGGTCTCGCGCGATCTTCTCGACAAAGCGCGCATCGCTCCGCGATTCTCGGCCGCGCAGTTGATGATTCAGATGGCAGACAACCAATTTGTTGTAGCCCAAGTCGACCAGGAGATGCAGCAGCGCGATGGAATCGCGGCCGCCGGAAACGCCGATGAGATAGCGACGGGATGGCGGGAAGTCGCGAATGAATCGTTTGGACTCAATTAATCGCGCGGCGTTGCTGCGGCTTCACCAGACAAACGTCCAACGCTCAACGCACAACGTCCAACATCGAATATGAACGGAGGATGAAACCTGCAATGCACGATTCTGTTTCTGGGGAGCACAGGCTGCGAGCTTGTAGCATTCGGCAGCTGCCGAACTGCACGTTTGCACCACGACACGTCTTAGGAAGGGAGGTTCGCGGCAGGCTGTCGCTGAAACTGCAGGCTGGCAGCCTGCGCTCCGCAGAACACAAGGCGGATTTGACAATGAATGAACGTTCATTCATCTTTCGGCCGCCATGTCCCACCCCAGCTTGAACCTGCCCTCGATCGCCGCGACCCAAATCCTCGATGCGGCCCTGGTTTGCTTCGCCCAACGTGGCTTTCACCAGACCAGTATGCACGATATCAGCGCAGAGGCGGGCATCAGTGTCGGCCTGATTTATCGCTATTTCGCCAACAAAGAGGCAGTCATTTCCGCCATGGCCGACCGGCACAAAAGCGAAATCCAGGACGTCCTGAGCGCGCGCGGCAAGCGCCTACCTTACTAGAGTCGCTCGAAATTTTGTTCACCGCTCATTGCTGCGAAAATTCGCCGAACGTGGTGTCGGCTTTCGTGGTCGATCTTTACGCCGAAGCCTCTCGCAATCCGCAGAGTGGCCGATTTGGTGCGCGACGTTTTGCAAACCTCGATGGACGGCGTGACCGATTTAATCGCGCGATCGCCGGAAGGCAAAAATGCGGCCGGCGGCCTCGCGCCCAATGAACTGTCGGAACTAATATTTGCAGTCGCTCGCGGAATGTTGATGCGAGATGTTTTGCAACCGCAGGAGATGACCGCAGCGGAAAGGCGTACGTCAGCTGGAAGCGGTAACGCGAAGACTTTGGCGCTTGTTGTTTAAGACAGAAACCGAGACCAGTTTACGTGCATGACATCCTTGAAGACTGACCGCTGGCCTCGTCATACAAAGGCGAATGAACGGGCTGGCTCCGAACATTCACTCGTGGCGCGATCGGAGTCGTCGCGCAATTTGCTTCGTCGTAACTCCTCTCGTCTTTGTAAAGGGTCTGCAGATCGCCAAACTGAAGCTCGGGCGGCCAGGGTGGAATGCCGCCCACAACAGTGATCAGAGGCGGCAGCAGAGGTGAAGCTTTAAGGTAACAATTGGCCGCCATTGCTTCCGGCCGCTGGTTCCGTTTCCGCGCGTACAGGCGCAACGATCATGCGAGCAGTTACCGGGCACAGGTCGCAGAAGTGGGCTTCTTGAATCCGGAAGCGCGGTGGTGAAGAAAGGCGCTTTGCTGGTGAGGTTTGATACTTCGGCCGAAAGACGCGCAGTTGCATTCGGCTGACGCCGACACGAATTGGCCAAAAGCCGATCCTGGGCTGACACGCGATCTGGCTACTCGCAAAGCTGGCCTCTAAAGCGGAGCCTCGACACGGCCGAATACAAAATTCAGACTAAAAAACTGCGATGACGGAGAAGCAAGCGTGCCATCATCCGCAAAGAGAACGATGCCGGGCGCCCTTTGATGGGATCGCCGGGATCTCGCAAGGTAGTACTCGTTGGGCAAATGGTGAAAAAGCGTGGCGATCAAATCGTGCCACTGCAGGTCGCTCGACCCGGTGTATGTCGATTTTGCGCCGCCGCGGCAGCGACCGGCCGACTCGCGAATCCAACGGCCTGGAGGTGAACACGCACGACAGATGCATTTCCCGGACGCGTGTTTCACGGAACTTTGACCGCAACCAATTCCGCGGTGGACGTCGCGACACGCAACGTGACGTTGCAGGGAATCGCTCCCGAACGCCGACCACATGTTGAAGCCGGGAATGCCTCGCAGAAGTGGACGTAGTCCTGCCGAGGAAGGAGCCGGTGCTGGCGATTCCAGCAACGGCGATTGCTTGCGCGCCCTACGGCGATTCTGGTTTTTTGTCATTGAAAAGAAAAAGGACGAAAAGGACCGGCAAAGAATCGCAGGTGATCTTCGGCAGCAATTTATCCGGACGGCTGCGAAACGCGCCGCGGCGATTTATGTGATCGGGTCACTCCAGGGATTAAAGGCGGGCGAAATCGTGGCCAGCTCCGGCGTTTTCAAACATGCGAAACGGGATGCCGGTCGTCATCAACAACGAGCTCTGCGCCAGCGCCGGAGCTTTCGCCGACGCCGGCACAAACGTGAATGAAATGACGAAGCACGCTGAATGACGAATGACGTCACAGATGCGCCTGGGGAGCGCACGCGCCCTCGCGTGCTGATTTCGGCGCCTCGCCGAAATCTCTCACAGCACGGTGGATTCCTAGAAAGAAAAAGTTCGCGATGGCTGCCAGGAGCGCCATCGCCAGGCACGCGCAGGCCTGTGCGCTCCCCGGACAGGGACCGCGAGGACAGAAATCGTTCACCGACATTTTTGTGGCGGCGAGCACGGCGCTGGCCATGGTGGTCAGCTTTGTCATCGTCATTGCCGGACTGCAGGCGATCAAGACGCTCAACGTGCGGCAATACCCGCGCAGCGAAAACGCGTCCATCACCGTCCAGACAGTTTACGTCGGAGCCAGCGCGGACTTGGTGCGCGATTCATCATCTTCGTCACTGGAGCGCGCCATCGCGGCAGCGGACGGCATCGATTATTTGCAATCAACCAGCCAGCAAGGCGCTCTCAACCATTACGGCGCGCTTGCGGATTGAATTACGATTCGGAACAAGGCGCTGCTCCCAAATCAGCGCACAGGTCGAATCCGTCCGCAACTTTCTCCCGGTCGGAGGCAGAAGTTCCCACGATCAAGATCGAGCAGGCCGATTCGCGAATACGCCTCCGGCCTATCTCAGTTTCACCTCCAGACATTCTGGAGCCGAACCAGGTAACGGATTATCTCGTCCGCATCGTCCAGCCGCGCCTTTCGGCAATCGCTGGGAGTGCAGGTCAGCGGACATCCTTGGCGGACGCACCTTCGCCATGCGCATCTGGCTCAAGCCCGACCGAATGGCGGCGTTGAACATCAGTCCGGCGCAAGTTCGACAGGCGCTTAGCCGCCAACAATTACCTCGCGGCAGTCGGTCAAACGAAGGGCTCGCTCGTGAAGGTCAATCTGACCGGCCAACACCGATCTGCACACCGCAGACGATTTCAAACAATCTGGTCGTCCGGCAGGAGAGCGGGAGCTCGATCGGGCTAAGTGACATCGCCGATGTCGTGCTCGGCGCCGAAGACTACGATACCGGAGGTGCGCTTCACTCGCAGCAGCGCGCGCGTGTTCATGGGCATCCGGGTGTTAGCCGAACGCAAACTCAGGGTTGACGTAATCAAGCGCGCGTCGGCGTCGAGCTGGAGCAGATCAAACGCGAACTTGCCGACCGGAATGCGAGGCGAGTGTGGCCTACGACGCCACCGCATACATCAACGACGCGATGCACGAGGTCTTCAAGACCTCTGATCGAGACGCTAGCCATCGTGATGCTGGTGATCTTTTTGTTCCTCGGTTCCTGGCGATCGGTCGCTCGCGCCCATCGTCGCTATCCCGGTCTCGCTCATCGGCGCCGTTTTTCTCATGCAGGTCTTCGGCTTCACGCTCAATCTGCTCACGCTTGCTCGCCATCGTGCCTCTCGGTCGGGTTGGTGGTCGATGACGCCATCGTGGTGGTCGAAAACGTCGAACGGCATTTGCGCGAGGGAATGCGGGCCGCATGGACGCCGGCGCTGCTCGGCGCGCGCGAGCTGATCGGCGCCGATCATCGCGATGACGATCACGCTGGCGGCGGTTTACACGCCGATCGGCTTACAAGGCGGCCTGACCGGAGCGCTCTTCCGCGAATTCGCTCTTACCCTCGCCGGCGCGGTCTTCATCTCAGGCATCGTCGCGCTCACGCTTTCGCCGATGATCTGCTCGAAGCTGCTTCACCGCGGCGACGAGCGAAAAAGGATTTAGTCGGACTCAGTCAATCGGAACTTTCGATCGCTTCCGCAATGCGTATGGCCGAGTGCTCGATCGCACCTTTGCGAGTACGACCGGCAGTTTACGCCGTCTGGATCGGTCTTGCGTTGCTTACCGATTCCTGATGTTCAAGATGTCTCCAGCGCGAGTTGGCGCCGACAGAAGATCAGGGCGTGATCTTCGGCTTCATCGATGCGCCGGCCAACGCGACTCATCGATCAGCTGCAACCGTTCGCGGACGCCGCCGGCAAAGTGTTCTCACAGCTTTCCGGAAACCGACTTCTCCTTCCAGATCACGTTCGCCGGACGAACGGCATCTGCGCGGAATGGTGCTTGAAGCCGTGGGGCAACGCACAGACAACCGACCAAAGCGTTTGTCGGTCCGACAGATGATGGAACCTGATGCAGATCCCGGCATCGAAATGTTTCCCGATCATGCCGCCCGCGCTGCCCGGGTGCGCGGATTGATGCCCGGTCGAATTTTACATCTGTTCCACCGCAGAGCCGGAGCGAATTCTTGAGCTGGCCGAGGAATTGAAAATGCGCGCGATGAAGGCTGGCATTTTCAGATTTCCGCCGTCCATCGACACCAAGATCGACCAACCCGAAGCCCAAATGTACGATCGATCACGACAAGGTCGCCTCGCTTGGTCTCGATATGGAGCAGATCGGGGCCGGATCTCTCCGCCATGATCGGTGGTAACTTCGTCAACTGGTTCAATATCTCCGGGCCGCAGCTACAAAGTGATCCCGCAGGTGCAGCGGATCGATCGGCTGAATGCGGATCAGCTCGCCAACATGCACGTGACCGGGCCGAACAATCGGCTCGTGCCCCTGAGCACGATCTGCGACCATTCAAGAACCGCACCGGTGCCGCGTTCGCTCAATCGTATGCAGCAGCTCAACGCCGTGACGATCGATGGGCGTGCCGACGCGGCGGCCTCGATGCCGCACTCAAGTTTCTCGAGGACGAAAGCGCCACAAATCCTGCCGAAAGGTTATATCATCGATTACACCGGCGAATCGCGCCAGCTTGCGCACGGAAGGAAGCAAATTTCTGCCGGCGTTTGCGCTCGCCATCGTTCTCATCTTCCTGGTGCTGGCCGCGCAGTTCAACAGCTTCCGCGATCCATTCATCATTCTGCTCGGCTCGGTCCCGCTGGCTTTGTTCGGCGCGCTGATCTTCACCTTTCTGAAAATGCCGAACCCGAGCATGGCATTCTTCACCGACAGCTGGACTACCACGCTCAACATCTATTCGCAGGTTGGTCTCGTCACTCTGGTCGGTCTTGATTTCACGAAAACGGCATCCTGATCGTGCAGTTCGCCAACGAGACTGCAGCGGCAGGGCTGCGATAAAGCTCGCCGCCGTCGCCGAGGCATCGCGCACGCGATTGCGGCCGGTTCTGATGACCAGCATCGCCACCGTCTGCGGTCACTTTCCGCTGACGCTGGTGACGCGGCGCCGGCGCGGCCGCGCGAAACTCCATCGGTCTGGTGCTGGTCGGCGGGATGACGATCGGAACGATCTTCACTCTGTTCATTGTTCCATCGCTTTACATGCTCATCGCCAAAGAGCATCACCAGAAAGCCGTGCCCGAAGTTGAGGAACAACCGGAAGAGACCGAGCTTACGCCGGAGTATGCCATGGCCCCCGACGGGAACGGCAACGGCTGGAAACAAGCCTGACCTGCGCACGTTGTTGTAGCCGCAGTCGCCGGCTGCGGCCGACACGATTATCGCTTCGATGCCGCTGCACTGGTATCGACGTCGCAGGATGCCGAATCAAGGTGAGAGGATTTTCTGTCGCGGCTAGACTCATTCCCCGCGACAAGCTCAGGCCTTGAGCATGTCGAAACGGCAAATCCGGTTGAAGCGCGCGCGCTCCGAACCTATCGTGGCCAACTTCTGAGGAGCCTTAGCTCAATTGGTTAGAGCGCTGCCCTGTCACGGCAGAGGTTGCGGGTTCGAGCCCCGTAGGCTCCGGGTGTCACGGGATACGCTCGTGCTCGTGCTCCTAATCATAATCGATTCGTTTGATTACCTCGGCTCCGGTTGCAGGGCAAACATCGAACGCGAACATCGAACTGCGAATCGACACACTCTGGTATTGACGTTGCGCGTTTGCATTAACCAGCCGGAAGCCGATCTTACGAACAGCTCGGCAGCGGGCAAGCAGGCGTCTAAAAGATAAGGCTCGATGCAAAGTTTGATGTCGGCATCTCGTCACGCTGATCGCCGGACTGGGCCTCGCGGCAGTAGGCTGGTCAACGCTATCGCAGGTGGCGGGAGTCTGATTTCCATTTCCAGCGCTCGTTGCGGCGGGGCTGCCAGCGGTGACCGCGAATATAACGAACACCGCTGCGCTGTGCCCGGATACTTCTGGCGGAGCATTCGCGCAACGGCGCGATCTCGTTGGCCAGCGGAGCAGGGTGATGATGTTGCTTCCGACAAGCTCGATCGAGGTGTCGTTGGAGCGCTGCTGCTGCTTTGGACAGGCGAGAAGGCGTTCGATATCCTTGTGCCGTTCCTGTTGCTTTTCGCGGTCGCGCTGCTCGCGTTTCAAAACCAACTGCAGGCGTTCACGATGGCGCGCAAACATGGCGCCCACAGCGAAACCTGGTCGATTGCGCCGCGTGGGAATCGCCGCGGATCTACGGCGGCTACTTCGGCGCGGCGCTCGGCGTGATTCTGCTCGCGGTGCTTGTGGTGGTCGTCGACGACTCGCTCATCCGACTCAATGCGCTCAAACAACTGATCTCGCTCGCGGTCAACGTGAGTGCCGCAGTCGTGTTTTTGTTTTGGGGCGAATCGATTGGACAGATCACACTGGTCATGGCAATCGCTGCGCTGGTTGGCGGGTGCGATCGGCGGCGCGATCGCCTCTCGCGTTCCTGCAAAACTGCTCCGCTGGATCGTGATTGTGGCCGGTCTCGGAATGTCGGCCGTCTACTCCGCGCGGCTATAACTCATTAGCCAAGAGTCCGATTCACTTCGAATCGGGAATCAGTGCTCATGCAGCCTGATCGAAAAGAAGCAGCAAACATTGAACACCTAACATCGAACGCTGAACATCGAACTACTGAATCGACTGCTCTTAGTTGGGCGTTGGATGTTCGGCGTTCAGCGTTGGGCGTTCGCTTCTGACCGCGTGAAATTCAAACCCACGTCGCGTTTCAGCGTTTCAGTATTTCAGCTTTTCGTTAGTTCGATCCTCTTCCAATCATCCGGAGTGAGCTGAAGTTTCGCGGCAGCCATATTCTCCTCGAGATGCTGAAGCGATGATGTTCCCGGAATTGGCAACATGACCGGCGATTTCTGCAGCAACCAGGCGAGCGCGAGTTGCACGGCGCTGACGTTATGACGTTTCGCTTCGGCTTCGAGCGGATTGCCCGCCTTGGTCAACGAACTTCTTCCACTCCCGCCAACCGGCGCCCATGGCAAGAATCCCATCTTTTCTTTCTCGCAGTAACTGAGCACGCCCTCCGAGTCGCGGTCGGTGATGTTGTATCGGTTCTGAATGCTGACAATGGGCAAAATCTTTTTCGCCCGTTCGATTTCCTGCGTCGTGACATTCCGATAATCCAACGTGCCGAATTTTTCCGGCATCCTGCGCGGCTTTCAGTGCGCCGAGCGATTCTTCGATCGGCACCTTGCGATCGACGCGTGTGCAACTGATAAAGATCGATCCGCTCGAGTTTCAATCGCTTGAGACTTTATCGACGCATTGTGACAAATACTCCGGGCGACCGTTCGGCACCCAACTGCCCGGACCGGGTCGAGTAGTACCGCCTTTGGTCGCGATGACCAGTCCTTTCGGATAGGGATAGAGCGCTTCCGCAATCAAGAGCTCGTCCGTTTCCGGACCGTAAGCATCGGCCGTGTCGATGAGATTGACTCCGAGCTCGACCGCGCGCCGCAGAACTTTTTCGCGTTCTCGCGATCGGGCGGCCAACCCCAAATCCCCTGGCCCGTCAGGCGCATCGCCCCAAACCCGAGCCGATTTACCGAAAGATCGCCGCCCAATTGAAATGTTGTCGGGGTAGCTGAACTCGTCACCGCTAAAGCAAGTTTTTGAAAACGAACGACGTTCCTGCCAGCACGGTAGCGCTGCCGGCAATGTGTGGTACCGAGAAATTTTCGCCGAGTCATCACGTGCACGATACGGCCCGCTTCACCGAGTTCAATCGCGTTAACGGGATCTGATCTGCGGTCGCGTCTTACTTGTTAAATCGTTAAGCGAAATCAGTGGCGCCAGGAATCAGTCATGATAGTGGATGGCGCGTGGACCTGTAGGCTCCGCGTTGCCGCAGCAAACGTCGCACATCAGTGTTGAACTACGGAATCGACGTATGAATTGGGCGTTGACGTTCGCGTTCGCGTTGCGTTCTCCCAAAGGCTGAGCCGCACCGTAGCCTCGATTTATGTGCTCATTTAATGCTTCCTCGCGGGTGGTCGATTCCATAAGTAAAGTCTGAAGCTATGGCAGCGTGTTCTGGTATGCCGTCAAGTGCAGCCGTTCTCTACGGCGCGCATCAAATTTTCACGCGACTCGCTTCCGAACGGATCGGCGACGGCCTGGGCGGTTTCGTGGTCGAGGCGAGCGCGGCAATGTTTATCTTGCTTTATCTCGCATTCCTCTGGTTAGCCGGTCGGTGGAATCAAAAATTCAGCATGCCCGGATTCAATTACTCGATGCTGACTGGGATTTGCGTCGGCGCCGGCACGATTGCGTTCTTTCTTCTCTTTCAAAAAGGCGGTCCGCTTTCTGCCGTTCCAGCCATTTTAGCGGGCGGCGCCGCGATTATGGCCATCGCGGGCATCTTGTTTTTCCACGAAACAGCTTCCTGGCAGCGACTAGCCGGCGTTGTCTTCGCCATCGTCGGACTATTTTTGCTTCGTAAATAAAGTCGACGTTTACTTCGTTAGAATCTGCAGTCCGACATAAGCACATCGCTCGCGTATCGCCGACGATGTCGCGTCCGCCGGCGAAGAGCAGGTTGAGGTGCGCTGCTCAACTTCCATGTGCCGCCGATGTTGAACGCTACGTCGGATCGGCCGCCACGTTCTTTCGGTGAATTGCCGAACAGCTCCGCACCCAAGCGTCAGCCGTTCGTTGATCTCACGCTCGAGCACTGCGCCTGCGTAAACGTAATTGCGCGCGTTTCGGCAGCGGTCTTGCCACCAATAGCCAATGTTGCCGTAGAGCGTCCATTTCTCCCAGCTCTTCTGCGCGACCAGCGGCAATACAAACGCCGACTCGTCCCTCGCCGAGGCCGCGCGCTTGATCGCCCGTCGGCATCAACAACTGCGGATAAATGCCGAGTTGAAGTTGCGACTGCTCGTTGTTCGAGAAAGCGCCACTTCACGCCGAGCAGCAGATCGCCCGCGCCAGCCAGCGTGCCGCCGCTATCCTCGTGCACGACTTCGATTGGAATTTCTAACTTGAGCTGAATGTCCGGCAATCCGTAATTCAGATCGAACAGAGGCGCGTCCATCTCCGTTTTGCCCGGCGTGCGCTCGAGGATGAACGGGACATTGATTTCCCATCCACCAGGTGGAGGCGGCTCCGGGTCGTCCGTTACGAACGGCGGGCCAGCTTAGGTGGAACCGGTTGCGAGTAAGAAGCCGATACCGATTCCCGCAGACCACGGCACTATGTGGCGTTGGTTTTCGTCGGATGAAATCAATCGCGACAGCAGCGCCAGTGCTTCGCGGCATTATTTGTGTGTCACCTTAAGGATGCGTCCTTCGGCTGGATCCGATTAGGATATGCCGTTTCGCCTTTGCCAGCCACAACGCCGCGCGCGCCTTCACCGTCGGCACCGTAGCTTTCAGATGAAATTTTCCGTGATCGTCCACGTCGGCGATGCGTCAGGGTCGCAGCTTGAGACGCTGCGGCGTAGAGAAGCTTTGCGGTCCGTTGAGTAATCGATGTTGTCCAGACCGGGCCCGGTCGTGTATCGAGTCGCTTATTTTTCCGCCGTGGCCGAGCATCGAGACTTACAACATGATCGCCACAGGCCACGAACAGAAAGCCTCGCGCGTTGTCCAGCGCCAACCCTTGCAACTCCGTGACTGCCGACGCTCCATTTGGCGACAACTTTGTGGATCCGCGCATCGATGGCCACCGTCGTTTCCGGTCTCTTCGATGTTTGGTAGTAGAAATCGCCCTTGCTGATTGTCGACGGCGTAACCTTCGGCCGATCCATCCAACGGAATTTTCGTTTTCAATTTCAGATGGCGCGGGTCCGGAAGCGTCGAAGACTTGGAGTGATTTGTCAGCTGACGCGATGCCGAGCGGTGGGGCGCCTGTCGTGACCCAGAGCTCGCGTGTCGCCGCTACATAAACGACACCGTCCGTGGCGCTGCCGCGGCGGACCCGCTGAAGTTGGAGCGACCTGCAGGCACTCTCCACGCTCGAGGCTGTGCGAGTCGATGATGACACAAGCTCGAATCGCCGCGATTGCCGATATAAACGACGCCGTCACCGATGCTGACCGAAGTTGGCCCGAGCGTAATTTTTCGTCCGCGCAGCTCGACCTCACCAGTTTTAAATCCAGTCACCTGCGAGACAGCGTCGGAATCCTCGTCAATTACATCTACGCTTGCAGTGTTACTGGCCGGCACCACAATTCTTCCGTCGAGCGATCGTACGCAAAATAGTCCAGCGCTGACTACGCCGCTTGCGCCAGGTAAACTAATTGGTTTGAGTTCGTAATTTGTGTCGGCTGCGCGGGCGCTGCAGCCCAAACGATTTGGATCACTGCTATCGCGCCGACCATCGCAAATTTCAAACGACGACTCATTGAACACGACGCAACGCCTGTAAAGAACAGGCCTACGGAACAATTAATCCTCGAATCATTGCTCAATTACAAAATTATTCGATCTGGTAAGCGGCGAATCTCGGCTTGTTGCGAACCGCGATGCGGCACAGCGACAAACAAGCTATCCCGCTCCGGCACAAAAGCCCGGTGCGAGCGCCGTTCGCCGTGTCGATTTTGGTTAAGGAGCTTGGTAGGTGCTTGCATCCACTTGCTCGACTGATGTCGATCTTTCCAGCGCCGCAGATCGCGAAGATGCGATGGCGCTTTGCTGTCGTAGAAAAGGTCATCGGAATCGCCGGAGATGTCGATTTTCGCAATCACCTTACCCGATTCCGTGTCGTAGCATGACGAGCTTGGATGGAAGACGGCACCCGACAAAGAACCGATGATTAGCTTCATCCAGAGCCATCGGAAAATTTCCAAAGGCCAGATCGGTTCTCCACGTTGCGGTCGACTTCGCCCTTATCGCGACGCTATGACTGCCACACGGGTACATCTGGAAGCGTTGGCGAAAAATCCGCTTGCCGTTCTTTTCTAACCTCGAATGCTTCGGGATGGGCCGACAGTTTGATTGAGCTGTTTCAACCTGCTTTCGCGTCCGGCGCGCTCACAGCAGCGATCCCGCCGCTCCCAAATCCGACGTAGAGTTTTTGGTGGCATCGGTCGTAACGGACATTGCTTCATGATCATCTCGAAAACCAGCGTTCTCCAACTGCCGCTGAGTTTCGGTGGATTTTCCGTCGTAGGATTTTGAAAATACCGCCTTGCCACGGTGATGAAGAGATTGATCGAGTTCAGATATAGGCGATTCCTTGAGGCGCCCGAGACCAGTGATCGAATGAATTGCTCGCCCCTGCGCAAGTCGAGCACTTCCCAGCGGTGTTGTTGGGTACCGAGCGCGCAGAGAAACAACTCCGGTCTAGGGTATCAAACGCGAAGTGATCGATTCGCCCTTCCACACCGGGCAACGGGATCGTCTGTTTCAGTTGCATCCTCGCATCAACGGATTCGAAAAGCACGGCTGACAACTTCCGAATACTGTTACGCGCGGGCGAGAACTAAATGTTTCACTCAAATTCCCGATCAACCACGCGATCAACTTTGATTTTTTCGCGAGTCATCATTTCTACAATCTATATTTAGAGAGTCAGGAGTGAACGCAGCAAAGCTGGGTCGCAGGAGCCTGGTAAAGCTCATCCCACTCCACCCGCTGCACGATCTCTCCCTCCTCGAGCGCGATTGCCTGCTTGCGGACACAGTCGCTTGAGAACCCCAGCTTGATGGTCCACGGCTATCATGCTGAAACCCAGCGTCCGACTCCAAGAGATAAGATCGTCAATCAGTTCACGGACCAACTCGACGGTCTGAAACCTGCGAACGGCTCATCCAACAGGACAAGGGGCGGCTTGCGGGCCAACATCCGCGCCAGGCTAACCACGCCGTGCCTGACCTCCTGAAATCAATGAAGTTGGAGCGTGCCAGAGCGGTCCCAATTGCAACCGGTCGCGCAACGTTTCTATCCAGCGAGCCTGCTCTTTGTCTGTGGCAATCTCGTTCGGAATGCCAAAGCTCACGTTCTCGCTCACACGTAGATGGGGAAAGAGGCCGGGTTCTTGGGTGAGATATCCAACGGGCCTCTTGTGCAAGGGAAGAGAGGGCGGAAAGAACTGGAGGTTGCCCAGTTTCACGTAACCGTCGTCGGGTTCCTCTATTCCAGCAATGCAGGCAAGGACCGTGCGTTTTTCCCGCGCCGGAAGCTCCGAACAGTCCCAGGGAAGTTCCTTTGTCCAGTTCCAATGAGACATTGACGTTGATCTCCCGGCGTTTTTTAATGATGTGGGTTTTAGCTACGGCGTTGCCGTTGAGCCAGGACATGCACGAGCCACGGCAGCGGCAGGGCAACGGCAAGGAACACCACGAGCAATGGCATGAACAGCGGGCAACCCGAAGCTCTGCAAGTTGACCCAGAAGTTGAACCGGCATTCCGGAAGGGTAATACGCGAGTCACCACCACCGCGCCGAATTCACCGATGGCCCGGACCCAGGCGATGCTCAGGGCAACGGCTAACCCAAGCCGCGAGAGTGGTAACGTCACTCGCAGAAAAACTTTCCACGGCGCAAGGCCGAGCAAGGCAGCTTGCTTCTGCGGCATGACTGGAACCGCATCAAAAGCAGCTACTGCCCCAAGCACGTAATAGCCCATGCCTACATAAACTTGCGTAGAGACAAAAGCTAAGGCGCTGTTGGTCATCACGATGCCGAAATGCTCCAGACATGCTCCACAGTACGCATATGGACCTGAACGCCAAAGTTAGGAGTATCCCCAGCGCCAGCGCGAGAGGCAACAGAATCGGAATCAGCAGCACTAGCTTGCCACAAAAGCCGCTCCCGCGTTCCGCAACGCGCAATGTAAAGCGGCAACCGGCGTGCCCATGGCAGACAATGATGACCATGGCACAACCAGTCAGCAAAAGAGACACGCGAACGGAAGACAATGCCGGCCCGCGGACATCTTCGCCCCATTGCCAGGGACCGATGTGCGCGAACAATGCAGTGAATGGATAGAGAGAGCTAGAGCAAACAGCGTAGCGCCAGCTCTTGCAAGCCAGCGGCGATCAACTCTCATGCCTGAAGCGCAGACGCATCGCCCGGCGGATCGTAATTATACCGGCGGAATATGGCCTGCGCCTCATCGCTCTTGAGCCATGCTGTGAAAGCGACTGCTCCTTTAGCGTTGGGAGGCACCCTTGAGAACAGCGGCGTAATAAATGAGCGGCTTGGGTTGCGCTATATGTCTTACCGCCAACGGACAGAAGCTCACATCTGGATGGTCACAATGAACGCTTTGACCGCTCAGGTTAATTTCCTTGGGCAGGGTTATGTAGGGTAAATTGAACGGCCCGGGCCTGGATCTTGTAGGCCGAAGCAGCGTCCAGTTCGCCGCTTTGCAACCGTGCCTGGACGGTTGGTTCGGTAAATATTTGTTTCTCATTGATCACTGGCCGAGGACCTTCTCTCCACCACGGGTCCGCCTGTTTATGCATCCTTGGCGGCCAGCATCATGGTAAAGAAGATGATATTGCGTCCCTGCGGATCGGTCACCGGATCAGTTCGCCCGGAAACGCAGACCGGGTTCCCTGCAAGACTTCCACACCAGTTTCCTTTGCCGTTGGCTGCTGCTTCAAACCTCGGTGCAGAAGCGGCTTTTCGGATTGTAGACAATGACCATTTCCGTATGGGCAATCGGCTGCGCGGCTTCCGCTTTGCCGGCGCGCAGGACGGTGAGCATGGGTCCGGGCGTGATGGGAATAAATACATCCGGCCGAATATTTTCTCCCACAATCAACTGGGCCAGGGCGCTGGATCCCTGGGCGCGGCCGTGCATCTCAAGATTCAGCCGCTCCGGGCTACTGTGCTCTTGATGGGACCCTCCATCCAGCGAGCCCATTGAACCAGCATAAGCCACATCAAGCGCCGCTGGCTCCGCCGCCAGCAGATCGGACGGAAGCCCGTCACCGACGACTCCCAGAGTGAGCCAACTGCCGCGCAGGTGTTCTCGTCTGCTCAGTTTTCTGTCTGCTTCACGAGGGTTCGTCATCCAACATAAATCGACGAGCTGCGACCAAGAAAACGATTGAGCGGGCAACCGTTCAGGTTGCGCTGATTAGTTGGATGGAGTGAAGTTGGTAACCCGCATCCGCGGCAAAACCCAGGTGATGCCAGCAAATCCGTTTCGCCTGGTCGTGAGTTACGTAGAGCAAGGTAAACCAAAAACCGATTGTGCAGGCCTAACAAATCAGAGGCAATCGCTTGCTTGAGCAATACGCAACTGAACGAAGCACATC
>ERZ1370068.10716-contig-9390_pt1 | contig 49601 bp, 61 predicted proteins | sample MGYA00561227_ERZ1370068 | MGnify/ENA primary metagenome ERZ1370068 (study PRJEB38410, sample SAMEA6850437) | metagenome | study: Metagenomic assessment of the ecological functions of the soil: analysis of the soil microbiota associated with the... | reverse complement strand
GTTGTAGCGTTCCGTATTGCTTAGGCGCGAATGAAATCGTTACATCTCAAGCCGGCGCGCTGCTGCTCCTTTCCGTTCCGCGTGGTGCGGCCGCCCAGTCGTTCTTCGTGAGCCCGTTTGTTGACACCACGCTCAGCTCGCCCACTGGAACTGGCGGTAGCTCAAAAGCAGGTTTCGGCGTCGCGTTTGGAAAACTCGGCAAGGTCGTCGGGTTGGAGACCGAGGTGACATACCATCCGCAGATCGTCGACAACGCGGCGAACGCCCTCGCGAAAAGTCACGTCCTGACGCTTTCTGAGAACCTGCTCGTCGGTCCGACGATCGCGCCATGTCAAACCGCATCGGCGTTATCGGCGGCGGCGATCTGCATTTGAATGCAACCTCGGTCGCGAGCGTTGCCGTTCCTGACCCCGAGAGCTCTTCGAACAACTATTTCACGATCAACTTCGGCGGCGGCGTGGCCTATTTCTTCAACAAGCGCGTCGGAGCGCGCGGGGATCTCCGGTAGCTTCCGCGCCTATGGCTTGAACCTCAACGATCTCGAGACTTCCGGGCTGACGTTCATGCCGCTTCAATCTTCGGCGCGCCGGCGTGGGGCGCAACCTTCACCTGTTCTGAGCGGAGCGGCGCAGTTTTCGTTTCTGCGTGGAGCAGCCATGAGATCGCTCAGCGCGATCTCCCGCCGACGCCACAGGTAGACGACCACTGCGACATTCAACACCAAGATCAGAACGCGGAGCGCTCGCGGCTCACGGACGATCTCGTACTACCTCGATCGGCATCAGCGAGCTGGTGCGCGCCGATGGTGAACCACCGCGCCCACGATCGCCGCAGTACAGCCCGACGCCTTCAGCGCCCATCAGGATCGCGTACGTCCGAACGCGGTCAGTGCGACGGCAGCTATCCCCGTTGGTGGTTGCGGGCAGCGAGCGTGATGCGACGCGGTCAAACCAGCCGTGAGGTGAGCGGAGGTGGCACCGCTTGTGGCGAGTTGTCAGGACGAGATCGACGGGATCACGGTGGATCGCGAAGACAGCGCCACGCCGAACACGGTCAAGCAGCGCGGCGCTGATCGCTTTGAACGCCACGATCCACGCGGCAGCAGGGACGGCGTTCGGGACATCACGCGTGTGCGCCGTCGACCGCGTCACGAAGCAGCGCCGCCGTCTGTCGGTCGGATTCTCAGACCTCCACGATCAGCTTCTAGTCCGCTCATGGGCCAGCGACACGATGATCGTCTGCCCGGGATGACGCACGTCCCAAAACACCAGCTCGCCGTGGTAGAAAGCGTGCCGGCGGCAAAGGCCGGGCACGTCGGTGCCGCATCACCTTGAACCCCGTGCCACCACCGTCCCGACGTGCTCCGGGTCCGGCCTCGACGCCGACGACGTGGCTCAGAGGGATGTCGGGGATTCGCCGCGATAAGGCCCACAGTTGATGCAGGGGCCTTCGACTCGGAAGCTGACTCGGTCGTCTCGTGAATGGTGATGTCGACCATAGCCGGGAGGAGTAGCGTGCCGACAACGACGAGAGATCGCTGCGCCGGGCCCGGGCGATCGGCGCCGGGGACTGGAGAGGCGAAATTGCCCCGTTCGTGGCATCGACCATCTGACTTGGCTCGAACGATGTCCCATCGCCGTTCGCGGGATTGAACTCGGAAGGCCGGTCAGGGAGGAGCTGAGCGGACTGGCGTGACCGGGATGAGCGCGGGTCGAAGAAGCCGGCTGACGAAGGGCCGGCGCAAGGTCTGCGGGGCCGGGTAGGGCGAACTTCGGCCTGGGGATCGAAACGCCTTGCTTGAGCAGAAAGTGAAACAGGTCGGTAAGTTCGAGGCTGGTGACAATCGTTCTTGTGCCGCGCTCAATCGCCGATTGTGTGAAAATATCTTAGGAAAATATGGAGCGGGCTGCGGGGATCGAATGGGCGTCCAGTTGGGGAAGCCTCTACTACCATTATGTGCTGGCCGCGTCACGACATGACCATGATCCGGCGGAAGCCAGTTATTGTGGCCCACCGGCCGATTCTACTCGATCACGATCCGGATCACCGCAGCCACCTCGTCGCGCTTGGCCGCCATCAACTCCGGCGTCGTCGCTTCGAGATTCAGCCGCAGCAGCGGGCTCGAGTGTTCGACGGCCGCACGTTGAAGTGCCAGTCCAGGATACTCCGACCGAAATGCCGTCGAGCTCGTGACTGCTGGCGCGTCCGCATAGCGCGCGGCGAGCTGATCGAGCTTCGGCCGGCACCAGATCCATGCTCGTCAGCTTCGGTGTTGATCTCGCCCGAGATGAAGTAGCTGCGCGACGAGCGGCTCGCAGCAGCTCGTGCAGGCTCTGGCCCTTCTTCGACATCAGCTCCAGGATCAGCAGCGCCGGGATGAAGCCGTTGTCGGCGATAGAAGTTGTCGCGGAAGTAGTAGTGCCCGGTCACCTCGCCGCCGAAGATCGCCGTTGGTCTCGCGCATCCGCCGCTTGAAGAACGCATGGCCGACGCGGTTCATCAGCGACGTGCCGCCGTAGCGCGCGACGGTGTCCTTGACCGCGTAGCTCGCGCGCAGGTCGTAGATGACCGATCGCGCCCGGATGCTTCAGCAGGAACGCTTCGGCGAGCAGCGCGGTGACGAAGTCGCCGGACACGAACTCGCCGGTGCCGTCGATGAAGAAGCAGCGATCGGCGTCGCCGTCCCAGGCGATGCCGATGTCGGCCTTCTCCGCGACCACGCGCTCGACGATGTCGCGGCGGTTCTCTTCGATGAGCGGGTTGGCTTCGTGGTTCGGAAAGCGTGCCGTCGATCTCGAAGCACAGCCGCGTCGTCCGGCACGGCAGCCGCTCGAACAGCTTCGGCGCGACCAGGCCGCCCATCCCGCTGCCGGCGTCGAGGACGACGTTGAACGGCTGGATGACCGACGCGATCGATGAACGACATGACGTGCTCGACGTACGGCGTCGAGCACGTCCTTCGTCGTCACGCGTGCCGCGCCGTCGCGGCCGCCGGCGGCAAGCGCGTCGTCGGCGATCATCTCGCGGATGTCGCGCGATGCCCTTCGTCGCCGCTCGAGCGGCAACGCGTCCTTGCCGCACCATCTTCATGCCGTTGTATTGCTTCGGGATTGTGCGACGCGGTGATCTGCGACGCCGCCGTCGTGGCCATCGCGCGCGACGGCGAAATAGCAGCATGTCGGTCGCGATCATCCCGTAGTCGACGACGTCGGCGCCCTGGCGCGTGGCGCCGTCGATGAACGCCGCCGCGAGCGCCGGCGACGAGAGGCGCATGTCGCGGCTGACCGCGATGCGCTTCGCCTTCAGATACGCGACGAACGCGGCGCCGATCGCGCGCGCGGCCTCCTCGTTGACCTCGCCGGGATAGACGCCGCGAACGTCATAGGCCTTGAAAATGTCGGGATTGCATGATTCATGCGTCAGAGCCGGCTGTAGTCGGTGACGACGCGACTTGTCGCCGAGCACGACGCCGTCCTCGACGATGGCGCTGCGGCCGATGTGGCAATGGCGGCCGAGGATCGATCGGCGCACGACCGCTTCCTGGCTGATGCGGCTGTTGGCCCAGACGATCGCGTGTGTCGACGACCGCGTGCTCCTCGACGTGGCACTGGCGGCCGATCACGCTGTACGGACCGATCCGCGCGCCGGCTCTTGACGACGGCGCCCTCGTCGATGAAGCAGGGCCCCTCGACGATCGCGCCTGTCTTCGACGCGCGCCTGTCGGCGACACCCACGCGCTCGACGGCGCGCCGGCGAACGGCGCCGCGCGGTGTAGCGGCCGTCCATGATGTCGCGGTGCACCTGCATGTACTTCTCGGGCGTGCCGATGTCGATCCAGTAGCCGCGATAGACGTAGGCGACGAACGTCTCGCCGCGCTCGATCAGCGACGGGAAGAAGCTGCGCTCGATCGACCAGGGCGTGTCCTTCGGGAATGCGGTCGAAGGTGTCGGGCTCGAGCACGTAGATGCCGGCGTTGATCGTGTCGCAGGTGATCTCGTCGGCGTTCGGCTTCTCGAGGAACCGCTGGATGTTGCCGCGGTCGTCGGTTTCGACCAGGCCGTAGGCGGTCGGGTTGTCGACCGGCGTCAGCACGATCGTCGCCTTGGCCTTGCGCTCGCGGTGCAGCGCGATCACCGCGCCGAGATCGACCTGCGGTCAGCACGTCGCCGTTGAAGACGACGACCGATTCGCGCAGCGATTCGCCGGCGTAGCGCACGGCGCCGGCCGTGCCGAGCGGCGCCGGCTCGACGACGTAGCGGATCGCCGAGCCCGGACTCGCCGCCGTCGCCGAAGATCTCCTCGATCCGCCGCGGCTGGTAGTTGAGGCTGAGGATCGACCTCGTCGATCTCGGGCACCTGCTTGAGCAGATCGAGCTGGTAGTGGAGGAACGGCCGATCGAAGATCGGGACGATCGGCTTCGGCGTGTGAATCGTCAGCGGGCGCAGCCGCGTGCCTTTGCCCCCGCGAGCAGGATCGCCTTCATCGCAACCACCGATGTTATCATGTGGCTCACGGCGCCGCCGATGAACCTGCCGAACTCGCTGACCGTCACGCGCATCTTCCTCGTGCCGCTGCTCGTGGTCGTGCTGCTGACGAAGTTCGAGGGCCGTCTGATCCTCGGCGTGCCGAAGGACATCGTCGGCGCGCGCGATCTTCGCGCTCGCGTCGCTCACCGACTGGGCCGACGGCTACCTCGCGCGCCGCCGCAAGCAGATCACGCCGCTCGGCCAGGTCATCGATCCGCTCGCCGACAAGCTGCTCACCTCGGCGGCGCTCATCTCGCTGGTGCAGATGGATCTCGCGCAGTCGTGGATGGTCGCGGTCATCATCGGCCGCGAGTTCGCGGTCACGACGCTGCGCAGCCTCGCCTACGCGCGCGGCGTGGCGATGCCGGCGTCGCCGCTCGGCAAGATCAAGATGGTGGCGCAGGTGGTGGCGATCCTGCGCGCTGATCCTCGGCGCACGGACCAGACCAGGAGTTCCTCGTGATCGGCCAGGCCGCGCTGTGGGTGGTCGTCGTGACGGCGCTGGTGTCGGCCGCCGACTACTTCCGGCGCTTCAACCTGTTCAGTCGCCGCGCGTCGAAGTCAGCGCAGAGCCGCAAGTCGCAACGATCTTCTCGTACGCAGCCGCGATCGCTACGTTTCGCACGGCCATGCAGTCGCCCGTCTGCACGGCGTCGCGCGCGCGCATGATCGCGGGCGAGCGCCATACGTTCGTCGCCGACGCTCGACCACGACGGCGTCGCCGACGCTGGCCAGCGGCAGGCCGGCGACGCGCGACGTCGCGATAGATCGCCAGGCTGCGTGCCGGGCGTCAGGCTGCTGCCGACGCCGGTTTCGATCATCACGAACTCGCCAGGCGCCGCGGTGCGCCGATCCTCGTTGCCGGCGAGGACGTGCGTGAGCGACGGCGAAGTCGGGCTCGCCGCGTCGCGTCCGTCGCTGATCGCTGCTGCCGGAACCACCGGCGCCGACGAAGGGCTCCAGGTAGTCCATCGGCCATCATGCCGTCGCAGGCAGTGTTCCACGGCGGCGATCGCCGTCGAGTTGTCCACCGCGACGATGCGGATCCAGCCGAGCGTGCGCGAGCGTGAGGTGTCCTGCCGTAGGCGGTGCCGAACCGGTTCTCGCGGCGGACGAAGAACCGCTGATCGAGCTGCACGCCCGACGCGAGCCCCGCCGCTGACGACGAGCAGATCGCGCGGGCCGAAAAGCGTGCGCGCCACCGTGTCCTGCGAGCCGATCACGCGCGGCGTCGTCGCCGCCGGCGCGCCAGCGCGAATGCCGGTGCCGAGCAGGCCACGGTGATCTCGAGCGGCGACATGCGGCGTCGTCTCGGTTTGCGCGAAGGCGGCGATCGCGCCGGCGAGAAGACACGTCGAGGATCGAGCAGACGACGCAGATGTGGCATCCGCATGGTTACAGTCCGTCCGACGTGATTTGGCCGTGGCCGCGGCCTTGAGCTCGGTCGCGCGACGCCTGCGCCTCGGTCGAGATATTCGCTCTTCTCGAACTCGTCGACGAGCTTTTCGAGATAGGGCAGCGCTTCGGCTTCCAGCTTGACCTTGACGAGCGATTCGGCGAGATAGAAGTAGACCGCATCGCGGCCCGTGTAGTCGGGATCGCTCTTGCAGCAGATCCTTGAAGCGATCGATCGCCCCCGGATACCAGCGCTGGCGGAAGTAGAAGTAGCCGACGAGATAGTCCGACTCGCTCAGCCGATCGCGCGCCTCGCGCAGCTTGGCTGCGCACTTCCGGCATCAGGCTTGCTGTTCGGATAGCGGTCGACGAACGCCTGCGAGCTCTCTGATCGCCTCGCGCGTTTCGGTCTGATCGCGCTGCGGCCCGCGCATCTGCTTGAAGTGCGCGAGGCCCGAGCTTACTGCGCGTAGTCGGCGCGGCGGTTGGTCGGGTAGAACGACAGGAACTCGCGGAACTCGTTGATCGCGAGCACGAGCGCTTCGGCCGATGCCTTCACCCAGATACGGTGTCGCCGATGCCCGAGCTTGGCGTCCGGGCGGTAGGGGCTCTGCGTGTAGGTCTCGGTGACCTGCTTGAAGAACTCGCGCGCCACGCAGCCACTTCTTGGCGGTGAGCGCTTCGGTGCCCTTGTCGAACAGGAACTTGTCGGGCTCGGTCGTGCCGGGCGGCACCAGGCCGCGCTTGCCGGGCAGCCGCGGCACGCGCGGCCGCGAGCACCAGCGCAGAACCGCGAGGCAGACGTCGCGCGCCGAGGACCGTTGAATGTCGTAATCACAGTATTGTCAGTCAGCCACTGATACTTCGGCCGCGAGTCCTTCTTCGAGTCCGACGGTCGGCGCGAACCCGAGGTCGGCGCGCGCCAGCGACGTGTCGGCATACGTATGCCGCATGTCGCCCTTCTGCGCGGGATCGACGGTGATGAGCGGCCGGCGACCGGCGACGCGGCCGATCATCGTCGAGCACCTCGTTCACCGAGACGCGCGACCCTCCACCAATATTGTACGCGGCCCGGAACGCCCTGCTGGCCGGCGGCGACGGTCGCCGCTCACCGCGTCAGCGACGAACAGTGAAATCGCGAGTCTGATTCGCCGTCGCCAAACAGACGGATTTGTTCGCCCCGCTGAGGTTGCGCTGCAGGAATCGGTGGAAGGCCATGTCGGGCCGCTGCCGCGGTCCGTAGACCGTGAAGTAGCGCAGCGATACGGTCGGCACGCCGTAGTTCGCGAAATACGAGATAGCAGAGCTGTTCGGCCGCGAGCTTCGACACGCCGTACGGCGACACCGGCTGCGGCAGCGCGTCCTCGCGCATCGGCAGCGAGCGCATGGTCGCCGTACACCGACGAGCTCGACGCGTAGACGAGCCGCTCGAGCTTCACGCCGGCGCACGCCTCGAGCAGCGCGCTGCGTCGCCTCGATGTTGTTGACCGTATAGACGGCGAAGTCGCGCCCCCAGCTCTTGCCGGACGCCGGCCTGCGCGGCGAGGTGAAAGACATGCGTGCGATCGCTGAGCAGCGACCGGCAGGTCGGCGTCCTGCAGCCGCGATTCGACGAAGCGGAAGCGCGGATGGCGCTGCGCGGCCGCGCGAGGTTCCGCTCCTTGATCGCGCGCGGATAGTAATCGGTGAAGCAGTCGATGCCGACGACATCGGCGCCGTCGGCGAGCAGCCGCTCGGCGAGCGTCGATCCGATGAAGCCGGCGGCGCCGGTGACCAGCGCCTTCATGACAGCACGCGTCGCACGCGCTCGGGCAGCCGGCACGGGCGGCCGCTGCGATCGAGCGTCGCGTGCATCGGTCGATGCCGGTGGCGAGCGTCGTCGGCGTCCGCGGCCCGCACGACTTCGTAGCTGAACTGCACGCGAACCGGCGGACATCCAGCGCGCTCGTCGTCCGCACCTCGAGCTCGTCGTCGTAGCGCGCGGACTCGTGATACGCGCACTGCGCTTCGATCACCGGCAGCTGAAACCCGTCTGCTTCCATCTCGCGATAACTCCAGCCCGCGTCGCGCAGCAGATCGGTTCGTCCGACCTCGAACCACACGAAGTAGTTCGCGTAGTAGACGACGCCCATCTGATCGGTTTCGGCGTAGCGCACGCGGACTCGGGAGATGGACGGCGACCGCGCTCATCGCGGGCGGGCTGCGACGGCGCGGCGAGCGCCGCGCGCCTTCAGCTCGCGGGCGGCGCGCTCGGGATCGGGCGTGTTGAAGATCGCCGAGCCGGCGACGATCATGCGCGCGCCGGCGGCGACGACCGCGGCCGACGTTGTCGCAGATCGATGCCGCCGTCGATCTCGACCGGCGCGGCGATTGCCGGCGCGGTCGAGCAGCGCGCGCACCTCCCGCACTTTAGACTCGCTGCGCGGAATGAAAGTCTGGCCGCCGAAGCCGGGTTGACCGACATGACGAGCACGTAGTCGACGTCGGCGGCGATGTCCTCGAGCGCGATCGACCGGCGTCGACGGGTTGAGCACGACGCCGGCCTTGACGCCGAGCGCCTTGATCGCGTGCACCGTGCGATGCAGATGCGGCAGCACCTCGACGTGCACCGAGATCATCGCCGCGCCGGCCTCGGCGAACGCGCTCGATGTAGCGATCGGGATCCGTCGATCATCAGGTGCACGTCGAGCGGCACGCGTGGCGACGCGCTTGATCGACTTCACGACCGGCGGCCCGATCGTGATGTTGGGCACGAAGTGTCCGTCCATCACGTCGACGTGAATCAGATCGGCGCCGCCGCGCTCGCACCGCGGCGATCGCCGTCGCCGAGCGCGGCGAAATCCGCGGAGAGGATCGACGGCGCGATCGAGCACGCTCATCGGCTCACCTCGAGCGAGATCGGCTCGCCGGGCCGATCTGAAAGCCGGCCTGCGGGCTCTGGCGGATCACGATGCCGGCGGCGACGCCCGGATACGGCTTCGAGCCGACGACGGCGACGCGGAAGCCGCGCTCGCGCAGGATCTCGGCGGCGCGGTCGCCGTTGACGCCGATCAGATCGGGCATCACGTAGCTGGCGCCGCGCTCGCCGCGGTTCACGAGCAGCGCGACCGGTCCGCTCGCGGCTCTTGGCCGGCGGCGTCTGCGCGACGATCACGTCCGGCGCGAACGTCCTGCGATCGAATTTCCGAGACGCCGGCCAAGCGTCAGGCCGTCCTGCGTCGAGGCGCAGCTGCGCGGTGCGCTCGGTCTCGCCGACGAGCGGCGGCACGGTCGCCGAGCGCTGGCCGGCGCTCAGCCAGATCCTGACATGCTGCGCTGCTGCCGCGCGATGGAGCCGGCGGCGGGGTCCTGCGCCGAGCACGCGGCCCGGCGGCGATCTTCGGATCGGGGCGGCGCGTGTCGTCGACGCTCACGGACGAGGCCGAGGTCGCCGGCAATCGCCGTGGCTTCGTTGGCGGTGCTGATTCGCCAGGTTCGGCACCTGCACTTCGCGCGCACGCAGCGCGATGCGCATCGAGGCCGACGGCGAAGAGCACGTAGGTCGCCGACGAGCGCGCCGCCGAGCAGCGAACAGTTTGCCCGCCGCTCCAGACGCGGCGTGTGCAATGAGCGTCGACGAGCGATCACGTACTGGCAGCCGGTTCCGCTCGAATACGCGCGCCGAAGAACGCTTCGAGTCCGTGACGGTGAGGTCGCGTGCGCAGGTGGCCGCGCGCGATCGACGACGCGTCCGGCAGACGCGGCTGCGGCCTCGCGCGCGGCACGGCGGTCGAAACCGGCGTCGCCGGCGAGAAACGCGTCCGCGATCGCCTTCGTTCTCCTCAGGCTCGCTCGAGCAGGTCGCGTAGATCAGCCGGCCGCCGCGACGCACGACCTCGCGCCGCGTGCCGCAGCATCGTCAACTCGGCGGCGGCGAGGGCGGGCAGGTCTGCTTCGCGACGCCGCCAGCGGATGTCCGGATCGCGGCGCGAGCGTGCCGAGGCCGGAGCACGGCGCGTCGACGAGCACGCATGTCGAATCGGCGCACGGAAAGGCAGCGGCTTCAACAGATCCGGCCTGCACGATGCGCACGTTCGCGGCGCCGGTGGTGGCCACGGTTCTGCGCAGCAGCGTCGATGCGCCGATCGCGCACGTCGCAGGCGACCAGCAGTCCCGCGCGACTCCATCGTCGGCAGCCATTGCCGTGGTCTTGCCGCCCGGCGACGCGCAGGTGTCGAGCACGCGCGAGCCGGGACGTAGCCGCGGCCAGCACGCGCGATCGAGCTGCGACGGCTTCGTCCTGCGCGACGAACAGTCGCCGTCGCTCCGCGCCGCGAGCGGGTGCCCCTCGTCGACGACGAACGCGTCGGCGTGCGAAGCCGTGCCGGAGCCGGACCCGAACGTCGTCATGTCGGCGAATCGCGCTGCGAGAGCGTCGGTTGTCGTTCGAATGCGGTTCGTCCTGAGCGTGACCGGCGCCGGCTGATTGTTGAACTGCAGCCATGTTTCAGTCGCCTCGAACCCGATACCGTCGTACCACCGCGTCGCGAGCCACCGCGGATGCGACAGCGTGATGGCTGAAGTAGTCGAGCGCGGCGTCGCGATCGACGGATCGCGCCGGCCGCGGCGGCAGCGGCAGCGCATCGCCGCTCGCGCGAGATCGCGCGCAGGACGGCGTTGACGAAGCCGGCGGCGCTGCGCGTTTGCTCGCCCGCCGCGCCAGGTTCACGCCATCGTCGACGACGGCCGACGCCGGCACGCGCGTGAGGTGGAGCAGTTGATACGCGCTGAGGCGGAGGATTTCGAGCGACCTCGAGGATCGAGGCGCTCGATCCGCCGGTTCGGAGAACGTCGGACGATGACGTGATCGAGCGCCGCGCGCCATCGCTGCACGCCGGTTGCGATCTCCAGCGGCGAGCGCGCGATCGCGGTCGTCGCGCAGGCCGGTGCGTGCTGACGCGATGGCCGACGGACAGGTCGGCGTCCGCTCGAGACCGCCAGAGGATCTCGTACGCGGCGACGCGGGCGCGGCGCGATCATGGCGTGGACAGGACCGGCAAACCGGTCGCCCACGGCCACCGGATGGCCCGCCAGGAATTCGCGCACGCGCATCTTGCCGTTTGCCCTCGGCCTGGACTTCCACGAGATCGAGTGCGCCGTCGCCTGTCGCCACGAGCAGGTGGTCGCCAGTGCGCCTCGAGGATCGTGCCGGCTGCGGCGTCCGCCGCGCGCGCTCGAGACCGCCGAGCGGTGAAGAATCACACGACGATCGTTGAGGAACGCGAGACGCATGCGGCCACGGATGGAGACCGCGGATCAGGTTGTGCAGCCGCACAGCCGGCCAGCTCCAGTCGACGTCGCCGTCCTCTTTGGTCAGACGCGGGCGCGTAGGTGGCGCTGGTTTCATCCTGCGGGCGTCTCGTGCGTGCGCCCTGCGGTCAGGTCGTCGAGCGTCGTCGACGAGGAGATCGGCGCCCAGGATCGCGAGATCGCGCTCCACCTCGTCGCTGGTTTCGTCCGATCGTCAATCGGCCGCGTCGCTGTCGCGAACATCGGCCCGGCGTCGAGCGCTTTGACCACGCGCATGATGGTGACGCCGGTTTCGGTGTCGCCGGCGATGATCGCGCGGTGGACCGGCGCGGCGCCGCGATACCGCGGCAGCACCGAGCCGTGGACGTTCAGCAGTCCGAGCGCGGGGCGTGGCCAGCACGCGATCCGTGAGGATCTTGCCGTAGCGCGGCCACCACGCCGAGGTCAGCCTGCAACGCGGTCGCGGCCTCGAGAAACTCGGTGTCGCGAAGCCGCTCGGGCTGCAGCACGGGCAGGCCGGCGCCGACGGCGCGCTGCTTGACCGGCGACTCGCTGACGCGCTGACCGCGTCCGCGCGGACGATCCGGCTGCGTGACGACGCCGACCACCTGGTGACGCGAGCGGAGCAACGCATCGAGCGAGGACGAGCGCGAACTCCGGCGTGCCGAAGAACAGCGATCCGCGAGGCGATGCGCCGCTCACCATTTGCCGGCGCGCGTCAGCTTGCGGATCTTGCGGACGATCAGGTCGCGCTTGATGCCGCGCAGGCGGTCGACGAACAGCGTGCCGTCGAGGTGATCCATCTCGTGCTGGAACGCGCGGGCGAGGAGGCCCGCCCTCGATGGCGCTGCTGCCTGCCCGCTGCGATCGAGCGCCTTCAGCACGGCCCGCGTGCGGCCGCACGACCGTGGCGTTGAACCCGGGAACGCTCAGGCAGCCTTCTTCCTCGAGCTGCATGCCGTCGCGCTCGACGAACTCAGGATTCACGAGCACGATGAGCGCCGTCGGATCGCGGCCGACCGAGATGTCGACGACGAAGATCCGCAGCGGCACGCCGACCTGCGGCGCCGCCAGCCCGATCCCCGGCGCGGCATACATGGTTTCGATCATGTCGTCGATGAGCCGCTCGATCGTCCGGCGTGATCGCGTCAACCGGCTGGGCGCGATCGTGGAGGACGGTGTCGCCGCATTTGAGGATGGGTCGGATCATCTGGTCACGATGTCGCACGCAGAACGCGCAGAACTCGCAGAAGCCTCTTATTCAGGAAAGTTGTTGACGACACGCTTGATACCCTCGGCGGTAAACCATGTCACGTTGAAGTTCAACAGCAACCCTACTTTACATCCAGACAGCCGGAGTACGATCGCAGCTGGGCGCCGTGGACACGTCCAATGCGCTCGAGGGATTTCACCCCGCAACGATCACTGCGTTCTCCACACACAAGTCGACCCTGGCAAGCCGCAATCCATGTGAACTCCGCGATAGACCAGGGGCAGGGGCTTCTGTCGTTCGAAGAAAAGGCCTCGATCCATCAGCTCATAGGCGAGACACGCTCGCATGCAGTTTCCAAGAGGCCCGGTCCGAGTTCCGTGGTGCACCGCGATCGCTGCGCCAATCACTTCTCAGTGAGCGTGTTGAGACGGTCTCGTTTCGAGCGCACGCCGTGCAGGACAAGCAAACGGCGTGCTTTTCTGCGGATTCTGGCGTGGTTCTGCGTGAAGCTTATCCGTGCAAACGTGCGGTTATCGTGCAACCGGGCGGACGCAGGATCGCAGAACGCTTCCAGTTGCTAACGATGTCCTCGACGGTGTCGCTGCCAAATTTTTCGATGAGGCGCATCCGCCAGCACGATGGCGACCATCGCCTCGCCGACGACCGCCGCGGCGGGGACGGCCGAGACGTCGCTGCAGCTCCACGGTCGCGGCGGGCTTTCGGTCATGCGTGGCGAGGTCGACCGAGCGCAGCGGTTTCATCAGCGTCGAGATCGGCTTCATGTAGCCCGTGACGCGCAGATCCTCGCCGTTGGTGACGCCGCCCTCGAGTCCGCCGGCGTTGTTGGTCGGGCGCCGGACGCCCAGCGGCACCGGCGCCGTGGCGCTGATCGCGCGGAAGGATCTCGTCGTGCACCCGCGAGCCCGGAACGGTCGAACGAGCGGGCCGCGGCCGATGCCGACCGCCTTGATCGCCGGGAATCGACATGCAGCGCCTGGGCCAGACCGGCCATCGAGCTTGCGATCCCAGTGGACGTAGCTGCCGAGGCCCGGCGGCACGCCATGCGCGATGACCTCGAAGCTGCCGCCCATCGTGTCGCCGGCCTCGCGCGCGCGATCGATCTCCGCGATCATCGCCTGCTCGACCTGCGGCGTCGACACAGCGCAGCGGTGAGTCCGCCGGGATCGCGCGCACCTGCTCGAACGTGAAGCGCGAGCGGCATCCGCGACCACGGCCGCGCCGATGCCGGTGACGTGGCTGACGATCTCGGCGCCGACGGCGCTGCAGCAGCTGCCGCGCCAGGGCCCCGACCGCGACGCGCGCCGCCGTCTCGCGCGCGCTGGCGCGCTCGAGGACGTTCCGCATGTCGTCGTGGCCGTATTTCACGAAGCCGGCAAGATCGGCGTGGCCCGGCGCGGGCGCGTGACGACGGGCCGGTCCGACGCCTGGTCGCGTCGGCGGGCATCTCCGCCGCGACGTGCATCGTGCGCTGCCAGTTCTCCCAGTCCTTGTTCGGAATGAGCAGCGCGATCGGCGAGCCGGTCGTCACGCCGTGGCGCACGCCGCTGACCGCTTCGGCGCGATCGGATTCGATGCGCCATGCGCCGGCCGCGGCCGTAGCCGGTCTGGCGCCGGCGCAGATCCGCGGTCACGGCATCGAAGTCGATCGTGAGGCCCGCGGGAACGCCTTCGACGAATCGCGACGAGCATCTGGCCGTGGACTCGCCGGCGGTGAGAAATCGCAACATGCGGTCTTGATTCTACTGAAATTTCTGCCATCGGCCAGCGTCAGCAAGCGATCTCGGCGACAGTTTTGCACCGCGGCTGCCGCGTCAACGACGGAGGATCGCATGCGGCTCCTGGCAGATCGATTTCTCATCAACGGCGACGACCCAGTGATTGATCTGGCGACCGGCGCATCGGTCGTCATCACCGCGGCTGCCGCCGGCAGCGCGCCGGAACAGTTGCAATGGACGCTGCGCTGCGATCGCTGGCGAACGCTGCAACATCGCGCGATCGCGCCACTTCTCGACTTCGGATTGAGCGGCGAGCGCGATCGGTTCGAGGCGTGGCACCGTGGCCCGGCGTGGGACGGCGCCGTGAGCGAGGCGGAGTCCGCCTGCGCCGTCGCGGCGCAGTTCATCGGCGCGGCAGGCATGAGCGTGGGAGCGAATTGTCGCGCGCGCGATCTATCACGGTCCGAACGGCGCCCTGATCGTTCCCGACACGGGAACGGGCTACCCCAATGGGTCGCACGAACCCATCGACGACGTGTTGCCGATCGAGACGCGCGGTCTGCGCTTCATCCCGCGCCCTGCGTGCGGCGCTCGCCGAGATGACTGAGTTGCGGGACGGATGTCGATCGCGCATCGCGCTGCTCTGGGGCCGGCTGGCTCCGGGCGAGCGACGGTGGTTCGCGAGTTGGCTCGCATCGCCCGCCTCAACGGCCTGGCGCCGATCACGTCGCGGCTGCTGGACGCGCCATACGCGGACCTCTGGCGTGGTCGCAGCCTCTTCATCATGGCGGTCGATGCCTCGTCGGCGTGGACGGCGGCGTTGCGGTCAACGCTGCGATCGCCGCGTCCGCATGTCGTGCTCATCGTCAGCAACTGCGAGCAGCGAGGCCTGGACGCCGTGCGCCTCGCGCCGGTCGAGGCCGAGGCGCTGGCCTCGGCGGTGTTCCCTCGCTCGGAGGATCCCGAGCATCTCCGTCGAATCCGCCGGGCGGCCGTGCGCGCTCGGGGCGTGCCCGGGCGCTTCGCTCAGTTGCTCTGGCACCGATTCGACTACGAGCGTTCGGCCCACGTCAGCGTGAACCTCGGTCGCGGGCTGCGCGTGGCCGAATCGACTGTCGTCTATGGAGACGCGAGTCGCCGCTGAGCCGTGCGGATGGCGCCGTGACGCCTCGCCTGTGGCCGGCCGCGGGAGAGATCGCGACTCTCCGGCGACGAGTCGATGCCGCGCAGCTGTTGATCGACCGCGGCCGGCATGGTCCGGGGCTGCGGCAGCTGCGACAGGCCGTCGGCGGCCTGGCGAGGCGCGACGAGTGGAGCAGCGCCGCCGACGGGGCGCTGCTCGTCTCGTCGTGCCTCCTCCAGCGCGGCCGGCCGCGCGATGCCCATGCGGCGCTCGACGAAGCGCGCGACTACGCGCGTTCGCGCCCGCCGCGAACCGCTGCTGCTCGACGTCGGGATCCTCAGCGGCGAGGCGTGGATCGACCTGGCTCGACTCGACGAAGCCGAAACCGTGCTCGCGGCCGCGGCCACGACTGCGCGCGGGCTCGGCGATCGGTCGCGGATCGCCGCCACGGCGATCGCGTTGGCGAGATGCCTCTACTGGCGCGGTCGATACGCTGAAGCCGTCGTCGGCGCTCGTCGAAGCAGCCGACGGCGGCACGAACGGCCACGCGTTGCGGGCGGATCTGCTCGCCGCGCGCATCGCTCTGGGTCGCGGTCAGCTCGATCGCGCGACCTCGCTGGCCAGCCAGGCGCTGTCGACGGCTCGCGAGAACGACCACCCGCGATCGATCGCGACGGCGTCGTACTGCGCCGGGCTGGTGCACCTGGCCGTCGGTGATCTGGACGCCGCGGGTCGAGACGTCATCGACGCCATTGGCGCCGCCAGGCGGGGACGCGATCCGTTGCGCGCGGCGCGCGTGCGCATCATGCAGGCGGAGCTCGAGCGGCGACGGGACGGCACGGCGCAGCGGTGACCCAGCTCGAACGCGTCGGCCGCGTGGCTCGACGCTGCCGCCGCTGCTGTGCGCCCGCGTCGATCTCCTGCGTGCCGTCGTCGAGGAGGCCGACCGCGCCCACGCGCGCCGAACGCGTGTCGCGCCTCGTCGCGGCGACGGGGCTGGGCGCGCTCGCGGTGTACGCCGGCGATCCGCGCGCCGCCGAGTCTGCCGGCGATCCGATTGATTCGCTCGCGGGCGAGGTCATCGCGATCGTGCGCGCGTGTCAAACCGCGGCGGACGAAGCGGTCGTGCTCAAGGATGTGTGCGAGCGCGTGCGCCACCAGATTCATGCGGCGGCAGTCGCCTTCATGGCCGGCCCTCTCCAGCGCTACGCCGTGCTGTCGTCGGCCGGGCCGCGCCTCGACGCCGCCATCGCGGAGCGCGCCGTCACGGCAGGCATCACCATCGCGCCGCATCGGCACGAGGATCGGATCGAAGCGGCGGTGCCCGTTCACTACGGCGGAGCGCCGATCGGGGCGCTGTGCGCGCGCTGGACGCTGGGATCGACCGACGACATTCGACGCGCCTCCGCGACGTTGAGATGGCCGCAGCGGCCGCCGCCCCGATCGTGTCTGCGTATCTCGGGCGACGCGACGCGGCGACGCGTGCGAGAGCCACGATCTGATCGGCCTGACGCAGCCGATGGCCGACCTTCGACGGGCAGTCGAGCGAGCCGCCGCCGCGCCGTTCCCGGTCCTGATCGAAGGAGAGAGCGGCAGCGGGAAGGAACTGGTCGCGCGAGCCGTTCATCGCGCTCGGGGCGCGGCGCGACCGGCACGTTCTGCTCGCTCAACTGCGCGGCGCTGCCCGACGACCTCGTCGAAGCCGAGCTGTTCGGGCACGCGCGCGGCGCGTTCACGGGCGCGATCGCCGAGCGCGCCGGCGTGTTCGAGGAAGCGCACGGCGGCACGCTGTTTCTCGACGAAATCGGCGAGCTGTCGCCGCGGGCGCAGGCCAAAGTGCTGCGCGTCATCCAGGAAGGCGAGCTGCGCCGCGTCGGCGAAAACGCTGCCGCGGCGCGTCGACGTGCGCATCGTCGCCGCGACCAACCGCGACCTGCGGCAGGAAGTCGAGAGGCGGACGGTTTCGCGCCGATCTCTGTACCGCCTCGACGTCGTCCGAATCGCGCGTGCCGCCGCTGCGCGACCGGCGCGAGGACATTCCGGTGCTGGCGGAGCATTTCTGGCGCGAGGCGCGCCAGCGCGTCGGCAGCAAGGCCACGCCTGGCCTCGGCGACGCTGGCCGCGCTCGCGCGCTACGATTGGCCAGGCAACGTTCGCGAGCTGCAGAACGTGATGGCCGCACTCGGCCGTCCGCAGTCCGCGGCGCGGCGTGGTGCCGCCAACCGCGCTGCCGCCGCAGTTCGATCGCGCGACGGCGACGACGCCTGGCGCTTCGACGACGCGCGCCGGGCGTTCGAAGAGCGGTTCGTGCGCGCCGCGCTCGTGCGCAGCGGCGGCCATCGCGGTCGCGCGGCCGTCGAGCTGGGCGTCACGCGCCAGGGGTTGACGAAGCTGATGACGCGACTCGGGATCTCGGCTGAAGACGACGGATCCGTGTAGAACGTGACGCGATTTCTTCTTCGCCGCCTGCTGCTCACCATCCCCGTCCTGCTGGGCGTGGCGACGCTGGTCTTCTCGCTCATTCACCTCGTCCCGGGCGATCCCGGTGCAGGCCATGCTCGGTGACAGCGCGTCGCCGCAGGACATCGCCGACCTGCGCGGCCGGCTGGGCCTCGATCGGCCGCTGCTGCGTGCAGTACGGGTCATTCCTGAAGGGTGCGGTGCGCGGCGATCTCGGCGACGTCGCTGCGCACCAACCAGACCGTGACCGCCGCGATCGCTGGAGCGGATGCCGGCGACCTTCGAACTGGCGCTGGCCGCGATGGCCGTGGCCGCCGTGATCGCGATCCCGCTGGGCATCATCGCGGCGGTTCGGCGCCGGCACCGGCGTGGACTACGCGGCGACGACGCTGGCGCTTGTCGGGAATCTCGATGCCGAACTTCTGGCTCGGCCCGCTGCTGGCCATCGTGTTTTCCATCGATGCTCGGCTGGCTTCCCGGTGTCGGGACGCGGGACGCCGGCGCATCTGGTGCTGCCGGCGATCACGCTCGGCGCGCCGCTGGCGGCGGTGCTGGCGCGGATGACGCGCGCCAGCGTGATCGAAGAACTGCGCGAGCTGTGCGTGCTGGCCGCGCGCGCCCGCGGCCTGTCATTCGGCGCGGGCCGTGCTCCGTCACGCCTTCCGCAACAGCCTCATTCCGATCGTCACGGTGCTCGGGCTGCAGTTCGGCGCGGTGCTCACCGGCGCGGTCATCACCGAAACGATCTTCGCGTGGCCGGGCGTCGGCCGGCTCCTCATTCAATCGATCGCGTTCCGCGATTACCCGCTGGTGCAGGGCTGCATCCTGCTGATCGCCGTCACCTACGTCGCGATGAACCTGCTCACGGATGTCGCCTACGGCCTGCTCGATCCGCGCATCCGGTACGAGTGGCAGTCGTGCAGTTCGAGCGGATTCCGGACGCTGCGTGGCCACGAAGGCGCACGAAGATACGAGTATCGATGAAGAAGCGTCGTAGCCTTGCGTGTCCTCGTGCTGACAGACCGTTTCGAACCGCAAGACGCTGCCAAGTCATGCTCCGCATCGGTGCTCATCGTGCTGGTCGCGTCGCGGCGGCGATCGTGGGCCCGTTCCTCACGCCGTTCGATCCGGCCGCGCAGGAGCTGGCGCTGCGCCTCGCCGGTCCGACGCCCGCGCATCCGTTCGGTCTCGACGAACTCGGCCGCGACATCCTGTCGCGCGGTGCTGGCCGGCGCGCGCATTTCGTTCCTCGTCGGCGCTGACGGTCGTCTGCGTGTCGTCGGTCATCGGCACGCTCGCTGGGCACGGTCGCCGGATACTTCGGCGGCGTCGTCGACGATGTGATCAGCCGGGTGATCGACGTGCTGCTGCGCGTTTCCCGGATCTGCTGCTCGCGATCGCGCTCGTCGCCGTGCTGGGACCGAGCCTGGGCAACGTGCTGTTCGCGCTGACGGTCATCGGCTGGGTCGGGCTACGCGCGGCTCGTGCGCGGGCAGGTGCTCCGCGCGCGCGAGTTCGAGTACGTGCAGGCGGCGCGGGCGCTCGGCGCCCGACGCTGCCGCGATTCTCTGGCGCCACGTCGTGCCGACCGCCATGCCAGCCGTGGTCGTGCAAGCCACGCTCGGGCATGGCCGGCGGCGATCATCGGCGAAGCCGTCGCTGAGCTTTCTGGGTCTCGGCGTCCAGCCGCCGACGCCGAGCTGGGGCACGATGCTGAACGGCGGCCGCGCGCATCTGCTCGACGCGCCGCACCTGACGATCTTTCCCGGGCCTCGCGATCGCCGCTGCTGGTGCTCGGGTTCAATTTTCTCGGCGATGGCCTGCGCGACGCGACGGATCAAAGACGAAGCGATAAGAACGCGGAGATCGCCAGGGCCGCTAAGGTTCTTTAGCGAGCTTTGCGGTCTTTGCGTTCCTGTTGCGCGCGAGCGTCAGCGAGCGCGGACGCAAGGCGGGGGTCGTTCGGACTTCGCCGAGCTGGGCGCGCTGCAGCCAGGCGATGGCGACGTCCGGTTCCGTTTCAGCCGCAGCGACAACGACGGCAATGTGCGCCTCGCGCCCGGCGACATCGCTCTTGTCCGCCGTGAGCGCGCCGTAGCTGGATCAGCGCGCTCGCGCGCGGCGGCCACATGCCGCTCGCTGCTCGGCTGCCGTCGCATAGAGCATCAGCGACTCGGGATCGACCGGAAATTTGGTCGTCGCCTGCTCGCAGCACGCGCTCCGCGCCAGCGGAGTCGTCGTCCTGCAGGAGGCGCGCGGCCGTGCAGCGTCAGCACTTCGCTGCTCGCGTTCGGATCCGATGCTGCGCGCGACAGCGCTTCGAGCGCTCTGGCGAGCGCCGTCGCGATCGTCGCGCGTGCGCGCCGCGTCCAGCCAGACACGGCCGAGCGCCGCGTAAGAGCGTGAGGTCGTTCGGCGTCCGCTCGAGGGCGTTGCCCAGGGTGAGGACCGCGAGCTCATAGCGGTGAGCGCGGGCGTGCGCCATGCCCAGGGCCACCTGTCGCTCGGCGTGCGTCCGATCCAGCCCCGCCAGCAACTGCGAGCTGCACGAGCTCGTCCGGGCGGCGATCGAGCGATGCGTACGCTCGGCCAGCTCTTCGCGGACCGGAATGGACGCCGGTTCGACGGCAACGGCCTTTTCGAGCGCCGCCACGCGCATCAGCCGTGCCGGCCGCTTCTCGCGCAGGCTGAGGCCGAGCACGTAGTAGGCGCCCGAGATCTTGTCGTCGAGGCGAAGCGCCTGGGCGGCGCTGGCCATGGCGGCGTCGAAGTCGCCGTTGTGGTAGCGCGCGAGCGCCAGCTTGAAGACCACGCGCGCCACGGCGGTCGTCGATGCGGGCCGCAGCGCTCGAACGCCTCGGCCGCGCGGTCGTAGCGATGCAGCTGGTAGAGCGACGTCGCCCAGTTCCTCGAGCGACCGCGTCGAGCCGGGATCGAGCGACGCGGCGGTGCGAAAGTCCCGCGCCGCCAGGTCGAGGTCGCCGCGATCGCCGCGCCGCTGATAGGTTTCGCCGCGCCTGAGGTAGGCGAGCATCGAGTCGCGAGCGCAGCTCGATGGCGCCGCTATAGGCCTCGATGGCGGCGAACGTCTGGTCGTCGCGGAGGGCCGGCGTCGCCCCGCGCGATGAGGCGTCTCGTAGACCCGTTGGCGGGCGGCCGCCTGGTAGACGCACGGTGCCGCCGATGGCCAGGACGAGAAGTGCCGCGACCAGGACCGCGCGCCGTCATAGCGCCTATCGTAGCAGGGCAGGCAGGGCAGGCAGGGCAGGGCAGGGCAGGCAGGGCAGCGTAAGGGCGGAACGGCGGAACAAGCGAGCTTCAGCCAGCGGGGTCTATGCTTGATATAGTGGACGAGGTCCGTGAAGCAGGCGCGGGTCGTTGAGTTGGTCGGACGTCGACGGGCGCGAGGCGGCCCTGGTCCGGCGCTGCGCGAGCCGGTGACGAAGCGGCCTGCGCCGAGCTGGTCGCGCGAACACCAGCGGATGGTCGTCCAGCTCGCGGTCAACCTGCTCGGCGACCGCGACGAAGCGCTCGACCTGTCGCAGGAAGTCTTCCTTCGCGTCTTCCGCACGATCCATCGGTTCCGCGGCCAGTCGAGCCTCCGCACCTGGATCTACCGCATCGCGGTCAACCAGGCGCGCAACCGCCATCGCTTCTGGCGGCGGCGCCATCGCGCCGATCAGGTGTCGCTCGATCAGCACGTCGCCGCGCACGGCGAGTTCGCGTCGGGCGGCGAGCTGACGCCGGATCGCGTGCTGGCGCAGAAGCAGCTGGCCGGATCGCCTGCAGCGCGCGCTCGATCAGCTTGCCGTTCGATCAGCGGACGGCGATCGTGCTGCGCGAGATCGACGGGCTGAGCTACGAAGAAATCGCGTTCTCGCTCGGCGTCGCGATCGGCACCGTGAAATCACGTCTGACGCGCGCGCGCAGGCGTTGCGCCTCGAGCTGCGCGAAGAAATGGCATGAGTGCGGGCATGAAGGCCGCTGACCTGCGCCGCGACGCGCCGCCGGCTGCAGGCGTTTCACGATCGCGAGCTCGACGTGCGCGACCAGATCGCGGTCGGCGCGCACCTGGAGTGGTGCGATCAGTGCGCCGAGCTGCTCGGCGACTTGCGCGCGATCCACGTGACGCTCAACACCCTCGCGCCGCGAAACGTGGCCCTGTCGCACGAAGAGGCCGGCGCCTTCAACGCGGCGGTGCTCAACCGGCTGAAGGCCGAGCACGACGAATCGTTTCTGGTCCGCGTGCGCTCGCTGCTCGAAGAGCCGCATCTGCTCTACGCGGGTCTCGGCGCGGCCGGTCGCGACCGTCGTGTGCGTCGTGGTCATGCTCGGCATGATGCGCTTCGCCACCAACGAACGCCCCGATTCGCTCGCCGGCATCGTCTGCGATGCTGGCCACGCCGCTCGAGTGCGAGTTCGGCAACGAATTGGTTGAAGCGGCGGTCTGCCGCGAGCGCTGGGTGGAGCGGTTCCAGCGCGCCAACGAGGCGGCGGAGCAGGACGCGGTGTTCACGCTCGAAGCGGTGCTGACCACCGATCAACACCTGCCGAACCTCACCGGTGCGCACCGGCGCGGCCGCCGGACAGCGCCGGGCCAGGTGAAGCTGATCGAAGGGCTGCTCGACGCGGTGTCGCGCTCGCGGCTGGAATCCGGCCGCAGCCGCAGACGGCGCCCGCGGCCGCCAGCAGCATGACCATCTGGCTCCTCGCGCGCGAGACCGTGCGCGCCACCAAGCCCGTCCCGGCGCTGGACGTGCCGCTGCCGCCGAAGAAGCGCGCCGGCGTCGCTCACCAGCGCGCTTCGTATCACGCGCGCGTAGCTCAGCTCGGTCCTTAGTCCTTCGTTCCGGTTCTGGTCACGTCCTCGCCCAGGGCCTCGTCCGACCTGGCTCGTCCAGTTCAACAGGCTTCGCGCGTGGTCCGCGACCTGGTACCGACTGACGAAGCCCAGACTGACGGTTTAGCGTCGCGGAGCGTCGACGTGCGTCGTCGCCAGGTTGTTCATCGAGTCGCTGGCCCGCAGCGTGAGCCCGCGGTCGCCCAGCTCGCCATCCACGACCAGCTCGTAGTGCTCGTCGCGCGAGTCGGCGATACCGTCGACCGGAAACACGCCGCGCCATCGCTGGCCATCCTGGGAGAACTCGACGCGCTGGATCGGCGAGTGGTCGTCGAGGACGTTGAAGCTGATGACCGTCTTGCCGCGATCGACGCGCACGTTGCTCGACGGTGATGTCGGGCGCGGTGTTGTCGATCTCGAACGCGTTGCTGTCGAGCTCGCCGGACAGCGCGGTGCCGAGTGGATTGGACGGTGAGTCGGACGCCACGATCCTGACGAAGTAGGTGCCCGTCGGCAGCGTCGACGTATCGAACACGAGGATCGAGTCCGCCGTCGCCTTGCGCAGTGGCTTCCACGCCGTTTCGCCCTCGCGCCGGTACATCACGTCGTAGACCAGGTCGTCGTCGTTCTCGTCGTCGGCCTTCCAGACCAGCGTCTGCAGCCCCTTCTGATACGTGCGGCGCCCGAGCTGCGATTGCGGGCCCTGCTGCGCAGGCGGCGGCGGCCAGCTTGCGATCCGGGGTCGTCTGATCTTCGAAGCCGGCCAGATCGGGATCGCCTGTGGCAAACGGTTTCTGGAAAACGATGCCCGGCGTGTGGACGGTGATGGAACGGACCTGCGGCCGCAGGTTGCGCTGCAGGTACGCCGCAGAAACCGACGTCAGCACGGGGCCCTCGGTCTTGCCGGTCAACACCGCGCGCCACTGGATGTACCGCGCCTTCGGGCTCGTGATCGTCGAGCCCAGGCTGTTGGTGTAGGCCGCCGACCACACGCTCCACGTGTCGTCGGGCGTCTCGGTGTTGCCCGTTCGCGTGAACAGCTCGATGCTCGAACCAGCCGGCGTCGTCGCGTGCCAGCTCATCACGCCCCACGTCGCCACCATCTGCGCGTCGCGCGCCTCGGACTCGTAGGTGCCGCGTGACGCGCGCTCGGACGACAGCCTGAACACTTTGCCGGGATTGGCGGTGGAGTAATACTGGCGGCCGCGTGCGTCGCTTGTAGAACGACGTCACCTGCTGCGCGCTCGCGCGCGCGACCAGCGCCGGGCGGATCGGGTCGCCCTCGAGGCGATAGATCTTGCCTTTGTTCCCGGTGGCCACGATCAGCGCGCCGCTCGGATCGAAGGTGAGGTCGTGCGGCGAGTCCTCGCGCGACTCCCAGAGCTGATCCCAGACGCCGTCGGGCGCGATGCGGTAGACGCCGCCCTTGACCGATCGGCGATCCTCGCGCGTGCCGCCGCCTTGGTCCGCGCTGCCGCCGACGTCGACGATCGAGATCGAGGTGATCTCGGCCGAGACGGACGGCACAGGCTGCGCGCGTCGGTTCCGGCGTGCGATCGGGTCGATCGTCCGAGAGCGTCGGCGCCGAGCCGCCTGATCCGCCGCGCGCCGTTCAACGCAGCGACGTAGCAGCACGCCTTTGTCGTCGAATCGCAGCGATCGGATCTCCTGGAACGGCGAATCGAGCAGGACGAACGCCTTGCCGTCCGGATCGATGCGCAGCACCTTGCCACCCGTGCCGGTGCCCGCGAGGAGGTTGCCGGCCTTGTCGAACGCGAGCGTCATCGCGTGCGTCGTGTTCGTCTTGTAGAACACGGCCGCCTTTGCCGTCCGGGCCGATCTTGTAGATGACGCCCTTGTCGCCCGTCGCCGGCGAACAGGTTGCCCTTCGCGTCGCTGGCCATCGCCCAGATGTACTTGGCCTCGGGGGTCGAAGAACGTGGTGGCGGTGCCGTTCCGATCGACCTTGTAGATCTTCCCGTCGGGAGACGTGCCGACGTAGAGACCGCCGTTCGGCGCCAGCGCCAGCGCGTGCGCCTCGAGCTCAGCGCTGTCGAAGAACATCGATCCGCGCGCCCTGCGGATCGATGCGAAAGACTTTGCCCTCGTTGCCGGTGCCGACGAAGATCGTGCCATCCGGCTGCGCGACCATCGACCAGAGAAACGGCGCCGCGGTCTCGTAGACCAGCTCGATGGCCGGGCCGAGCGTCAGCTGACCGTTGCTGTCGATGGTGAGGTTTTCGACGTCGCCCTTGAGGAAGTCGGCCTGCGTCGTCGCCACGAAGAATTTCGGCGACGACGCTCAGCGCAGCGCCAAGGCCGGCCAGCAGACACAGACCGCAAAGAAAACGACGATGCACTTAGTTCTGTGAGACGGTGATGGTGACGCGTGCGCGCGCCGGAAACGGCGTGCTCGGTCGGCAGCTGCCATTCGCCGAGCGTCGCGCTGTGCAGCGGGTTGAAGGTGCCGCCGTTGCGATCCGCTTCGAGGACGCCCAGCACCGACGGCGGCAGCGAGCGACAACAGTCTCGCCGTTGACGACCGCGCCGGCGTTCGAGCCGAGCAGCTTGACGTAGAGCGTGTTGTTGCGGCGCGCCTTGTTCAGCGACTTGATCATCAGATCGACGCTGCGCGGCTGTGCGATCCGCGCTTCGCGCTGTTCCGCCTGGCCGAGGCGTGCGCCATCGGACACCAGCACCGACAGCGAGCCGGTCGCGTTGGCCGGAATGTCGATCGGCAGCGTGCGGACGATGTCGTCGCCGCGGTAGGTGCGGAAGAGCACCTTCAACGGCACGCTGCGTGCCGGCGCGCGGGCGCGGATCGTCGAGCCAGACGCGCTCGAGCGTTGCGGTCTTCGGTTCTTCCGTCGTGCCGATGGTGATGTCCACGCCCTCGAGGTCCACCTTCTCGTACTCGTTGCCGAGCAAATAGGTGATCGGTGCGACGAGGTAGGCCGCGGCGCTCATCGCGGCCTGATCGCCCGAGATCAGATTGTTGAACTCGATCGCCTCGTGCTGCTTCACCCGCGCCGGTCCGCGGATCTGGAACGTCGTCGCCCTCGTACTGGCGCTCGTAGCCGTTCAGCGTATTCAGCACGCTGGCGTAGGCCATCAGCGGCCCGAGCAGCTGATCGTTGACGACGTCGAACTGGAACGTGCGGCTTGGCGCGCGCGTCGATTCGAGCGTGAGCTGCGACCGGAATCATGCGCGGGCCGGGACCCGAGCCGACCGCCGATCGCCGTCGCGCGATCCTGCACCACCGTGCCGATCACTTCGCCCGACGCTGGACAGCTTCATCGACGAGAACAGGCTCGGCAGCACGGTGTAGACGTAGGCCCGCGTCATCGGAAACTCGGTCGGCCCGAGGTTGTACATCGGATGGCCGAACGCGTACACGTGGTCGCCGTCGATGTGCGTGACCGTGCCGGTCGCGCCAAGCTGCAGGTCGCCGCCGACGAGCATGACGCCGACCGCATCGCCCGGCTTCAGCGGTCCGCTGTAGGCCATTTCGCCGATCCGCGCGCCACCGGCTGCGGCGCCCGACGGGATGAAGCCTTGATCGCGAAATGCGCTCGCCGAGGAGATCGGCGACGTCGGGATCGAAGCCCGACATGGCCAGCGGCGTCGCGATGGGACGCATCAGTGTGCCCGAGTTGATCGCCGCTCAACCCGAGCGCGCTCACGCCCGTGAATTGCGCGTCGCTGGGACGATCGGCAAACGGACGGTTCCAGTTGAGCGCCTTGCGGAAGGCCGCCGTCAGGCTGTCGCGCGTGAGCGGAAACTCGAGATGGACTTTCGCGCGCCGGCCGGCCGGATGTCGGTCACGGCCGCCGAGTCGGTCATTTCGGCGATCGGCGTGATCCCGGCGATGCGGTTCCTTGGGAAAACTGCCCAGGGAGTAGGAGACCGCGCCTATCAGCTTGCCGTCGATGTACACGGGCTGCCGCTCATGCCGGCGATGACGCCGGTGTTCGCCAGCGGCCCGCCTTCGAGCTTGGCGAGAATCAGATTGCGATGCGTCCCGATCACGTTCTCGAGGACGCCGATGATGTTGACCTTGAACTCCTCGACGTGCGTGCCGTCGAAGACCGTCCGGCCGATGCCGGTCATGCCCGGCTTGATGTCGGCGACGCCCATGGTCGGAGCAGCGCCGGAGAGCAGGACGGACGTGGCAAGCGCGACCCCGGCAAGTGGCGCGAGGCGCGTGACCGATGAGCCGCACAATTCGCATGGGTAGAATTCCATTGTGCCGGGAGAAGTGCTTACGGGTCAAGGAGAAATGGGCGATCGTCTTGACAGTTGTCGGTCCCGTTTGATATCGTCGCGCTCCTGTGACAGGTAGCCAGTCGTTTTGCCTCAGCCGCGAGTCCCTTCGCGCCGAACCCTTCCTGGGAACGTGGCGTGGCGGTGGTATTGGGACTCGACTGAAGAGGCATCCGCCTTGGCCTGACCGCGCCATCGCGAACGAGATCATCCAAGCCTCTTCAGCCGACAGGTTGAAGAGGCTTTTTTATGCCCAAGCCGCTCCTCTGCGTCACCGTGCAGGCCGCCACGACGGCCGAGCTGCGTGCGAAACGCGATGCCGTCGTCGACGCCGACCTCGTCGAGCTTCGACTCGATTCGGTCAACGACCCGACGTGTCGGGCGCGCTGGCCGGCCGGCGGACCCTCGTCATCGTCGCCTGTCATCCGGCGTGGGAGGGTGGCGCGTTCACCGGCGCCGAGGAGGACCGGCGGCGAATCCTCACCGAAGCGCTCGCGCTCGGGCGCCGGTTACGTCGACGTCGAATGGAAGGCCGGCTTCGACGATGTGATCGCGCGCACGCAGGGGCGCGGCATCGTCCTCTCGATGCACGACTTCGCCGGCGTCCCGACCGATCTTGGCGATCGGATGCGGGCGATGCGGGCGACCGGCGCCGAAACGGTCAAGCTCGCGGTCAAGGCGAATCGCTTGAGCGACTGCGTCCCGCTCCTCGATCTCGCCGCGAACGCGAATCGCGACGGCGATGTGATTGCGCTGGCGATGGGGCCGTATGGACTCGCGACGCGGGCGCTGCCGTCGCGCTTCGGATCGCGCTGGACGTACGCAGGATCGATTACGGAAGTCGGCCAGGTGAGCGCGCAAACGCTGCTGGAGGATTATCGCTTCCGCGCCGTCGGTCCGACGACGGCCATCTACGGATTGGTTGGCGGCGCCTCGCTCACGCATTCGCTGTCGCCGGCGATGCACAACGCGGCGTTCGAGGCCGCGCATGTCGACGCGGTATGTCTGCCGTTCCCGGCGGTGGACGCCGACGACTTTCACACGTTCGGTCGCGCCATCGGCATCAGCGGCGCCAGCGTCACCATTCCGCACAAGGTGACGCTGTTCGATCGCGTCGACGAGCTCTATCCGGTCGCCAGCCGCATCGGCGCCATCAACACGATTCGCGTCGTCGACGGCCGGTGGATCGGCGGCAACACGGACGCCACGGGTTTCCTCGCTCCGCTCAAAGACCGGATCGCGCTGCGCGGGCTGCGGGTAGCGGTGCTCGGCGCGGGCGGCGCGGCGCGGGCCGTGACGGTGGCGTTGGCGTCGAGCGGTTGCAGCGTGAGGCTGCACGCGCGCAATCGAGCGCAGGCGCAACAGGTGGCGATTCGCACGCCGCTGGAGATCGGTCCGTGGCCGCCGGAGCCGGGCAGCTGGGATCTCCTCGTGAACTGCACGCCGATCGGCATGTATCCCGGCGTCAACGACACGCCTCTGGCGGCGAACCTGTTGACCGGGCGAGTGCGTGCGACCTGGTCTACAACCCGCCGGCGACGCGGCTCGTGCGCGAGGCGGCGGCGGCCGGCTGTCAGGCGCTGGGCGGGCTCGAAATGCTCGTCGCGCAGGCGGAGGAGCAGTTTCAGTGGTGGACGGGACGCGAAGCCGCCGAAGGGCGTGATGCGCGAGGCGGCGACAAAAGGCTGGCGGAGTTCACACGCGATGAGAATCACGTCGTTTGAAGAGTTCAAGGAACTGGCGCGGCGCGGCACCTTCGTGCCGGTGTGCAAAGAGATCGTCGCCGACCTGCTCACGCCGGTCTCGGCGTTCCTGAAGATCGCCGAGCACGCGGACTACGCGTTCCTGCTGGAAAGCGTCGAAGGCGGCGAGCATGTGGGACGCTATTCGTTCCTCGGCAAGGATCCGTTTCTGATCCTCCGCGCTCGCGATGGCAAGACGACGATCGATCGAGGAGGGCAGACTACCGAGAGCGATCGGCCGTTCATCGAGACGCTCCGGCGTCTGATGGCGGACTTCCGGTCGCCCTTCGTCCCCGACCTTCCGCGATTCACGGGCGGCGCGGTCGGCTACCTCGGCTACGGCGCGGCGACGTGGTTCGAACCGGTCCTCGGCGATCTGGGCGGAAGCGCCGACGGCGCGCGATCACGCGGGGTTCATGCTGTTCGACACGGTCCTGGCGTTCGACCACGTCCAGCATCGCATCCTGATCATCGCCAACGCCCGCATTACCGCGGACGACGACCTCGAGTCGCTGTACCAGTTCGCGTGCGCGAAGATTCAGTTCGTCGAACGCGAGCTCGAGCGCAGCTTGTCGCAGGTCCGGCGCGAGCCGAGCGGGCCTCCGGATCTGCAGTCCAACTACACACGCGAGAAATTCGAAGAGCAGGTGCGGACCGCGAAAGAGTACATCGCGGCCGGCGATATCTACCAGGTCGTGCTGTCGCAGCGGTTTCAAGCTGAGGTGTCGGCGGATCCGTTCACGGTGTACCGGGCGCTGCGCCATGTGAACCCGTCGCCGTACATGTATTTCGTGCGGATGGGTGGCGTGTCGGTCGTCGGATCGTCGCCGGAGATGCTCGTCCGCGTCGAGGGATCGCGCGTCGAGACGCATCCGATCGCGGGCACGCGTCCGCGCGGGCGGACCGAAGACGAGGACATGCGGCTGGCGGAGGAGCTGAAGCGGAACGAGAAAGAGCGCGCCGAGCACGTCATGCTCGTCGATCTCGGCCGCAACGACGTCGGGCGCGTGTGTGAGTACGGTTCGGTGCGGGTACCGCAGTTCATGGGGCTCGAGCGGTTCTCGCACGTGATGCACCTGACGTCGATCGTCGAGGGGAAGCTGGCGGACGATCGCGACCGATTGGACGCGCTGGTCTCGTGTTTTCCGGCCGGGACCGTGTCGGGCGCGCCGAAGGTGCGCGCCATGCAGATCATCAAGGAGCTCGAACCGTCGGGACGCGGCCTCTACGCCGGAGCGGTCGGCTACCTGGACTTTCGCGGGCAACCTCGATTTCTGCATCGCCATTCGCACCATCATCATGTCGAACGGCAAGGCCTACCTGCAGGCCGGTGCGGGCATCGTCATCGACTCGAACCCGGCGGCGGAGTACGAGGAGACACGCGACAAGGCGAAGGCGCTCGTGAGGGCGCTCGAGCTCGCGCAGGAGGGGCTGTGACATTTCAGAATTCAGATTTCAGATTTCAGATGTATTTGAGATTTGCTGAATGTGAAATCAATCTGAAATCTGAAATCTGAAATCGACATGGTTCTCGTTATCGATAACTACGACTCGTTCACCTACAACCTCGTGCAGTACCTGGGCGAGCTGGGGGCCGAGGTGCGCGTGGTGCGCAACGACACCGCCACGGTGAACGACGTTGCAGGCGCCCAACCAGATCGCATCGTGATTTCACCGGGCCCCGGCCGGCCGGAGCAGGCCGGCATCACGATGGACGTGATCAAGCTAGCTCGGATCCGCGACGCCGATTCTTGGCGTCTGTCTGGGACATCAGGCGATCGGCGCGGTGTTCGGCGGCGCCGTCGTGCGCGCCGGCGTGCTGATGCACGGCAAGACATCGACGATCGAACACGATGGGCGCGGCGTGTTCCGCGGTATCTCCGGGCCGTTCGTCGCCTCGCGGTACTCATTCGCTGGTCGTCGCCGAGGATCAGTTGCCGGAAGCGCTGGAGGTATCGGCGCGGACGCAGGGCGACGGGACGATCATGGGGCTGCGGCACCGGACGTGGCCGGTTCACGGCGTGCAGTTTCATCCCGAGTCGGTGCTGACCGGTGAAGGCAAAACGATACTGAGGAACTTCCTCAGGGACTGACGATGTTCCAGGAGCTGATCGACAAACTCACGCGGCACGAAGACCTGACGGCCGACGAAGCGTCGGCGGCGATGGTCGAGATCATGGCCGGCCGCGCGCGCGGTGTCGCACATCGCGGCGTTCCTCATCGGGCCTGGCGATGAAAGGGGAACGGCCGATCGAGATCGTGGCCTGGCGCGCGCGATGCGCGCGAACGCGGTGCCGCTGTCGGCGCGCCATGACGATTTGCTCGACACGTGCGGCACCGGCGGCGATCGATCGGGGACCTTCAACATCTCGTCCTGTGCGGCGCTGGTGGTCGCGGCGTGCGGCGTCGCTGTCGCCAAACACGGCAATCGGTCGGCGTCGAGCAAGGCGCGGCGGCGCCGACGTCTACGAAGCCCTGGGCGTGCGGGTCACGGCGTCGCCGGCCACTGTCGAACGGTCGCTCACCGAAGTCGGAATCGGATTCTTCTTCGCGCCGACGTTCCATCCGTCGATGCGTCACGCCGGTCCGGTGCGGCGCGAACTGGGCATCCGGACGGCGTTCAACCTCCTGGGACCGCTGACCAATCCGGCCGGTGCGACGCGGCAGATCGTCGGCGTGTCGCGGCCCGAATTCACGGAACTGTTGGCGCGCGCGCTGATGCTGCTCGGCACGACGCGCGCCTGGGTCGTGCACGGCGCGGACGGGATCGACGAGCTCACCACGACCGGATACACCAAGATCTCCGAGTGCCGCGACGGCGCGGTCAACACGTTCTATCTCCATCCGGCCGATGTCGGGCTGCCGAAAGCGGCGGCTGGAGCGCTGCAGGGCGGCGACGCGCCAGGAGAACGCGCGGATCATCGAGCGCGTGCTGTCCGGCGGCCCGGGGCCTGCGCGCGACGTCGTGCTGCTGAATGCCGGCGCGGCGCTCTTCGTAGCGGGTGCGGTCGCGTCGGTGCGCGACGGGATCGCCCGCGCGTCGGCTGCCATCGATCGGGGCGATGCCAAGCGGACGCTCGAGCGAATGGTGGCCATTTCGGTCGCGGACGAATCCTCCGCGGGAGCGACCGCATGACCTCGCCCGCGACCGCCGGATCTGCTGATGACGATTGTCGCGGCGACGCGGCGTATCGTCGACGTTCGACAAGAGGCCGAGCCGCTGGCGCAGTTGGCAACAGCGTGCCCAGGCGGTGAGGGCCGAACGCGGCCGGCTCGAGGCGGCGCTTGTCGGCTCGCGACCGGGTCAACGTCATTGCGGAGTGCAAGCGCCGCTCGCCGTCGCGCGGTGTGCTGCGCGAGATACTACGATCCCGTGGCGATCGCCCGCGGCTACGCCGACGCCGGCGCCGCGGCGATTTCGATCCTCACGGAGCCGACGTTCTTCGACGGCTCGCTCGAGCATCTGGCCGCCGTCCGGCCGGTCGTGTCCGTGCCGATCCTGCGAAAGGACTTCATCGTGTCGGAGTACCCAACTCCACGAGGCCCGGGCCGCCGGCGCCGATGCGGTGCTGCTGATTGTCGGCGCGCTGCGGCCGGTTGAAGTGAAGGTGCTGCACGAACATGCGGCGGCGCTCGGGCTGGACGTCCTCGTCGAAGTGCACGACGCGACCGAGCTGGCCATCGCCATCGACGCCGGCGCACGCATCGTCGGCGTCAACAATCGCAATCTGCGCACGCTGCAGGTGGATGTCGGCGTGTCCGAGCAGCTCATCGCGGCCATGCCAGCCGACGTGATCGCGGTCAGCGAGAGCGGCTCGCGCACCGCCGCCGACATCCTGCGGCTGAAAGAGCGCGGCTATCGCGGCTTCCTGATCGGCGAGCGATTCATGTTGACCGAGAATCCGGGCGCACAGCTCGAGGAGCTCCTCGCGCAATGTTCGTGAAGGTGTGCGGCATCACGCGAATGGAGGACGCCGCCGCCGCGGTGGACGCGGGCGCTCGCGCGCTGGGCTTCGTGTTCTGGCCGAAGAGTCCACGCTTCGTCGATCCGTTCCACGCGCGCGCGATCGTCGCGAAGCTGCCGCCGTTCGTGACCCCGGTCAGGGCTGTTCGTCAACCAGCCTCACGAGTACGTCACCGGCGTGGCGAGCCTGGTGCGGCTTGGCGCCGTGCAACTCCATGGCGACGAATCGATCGCCTTCGCGCGAGTCGCTCAGGTCGCCGGTGATTCGGGCGCTGACGCTGGGCGATCGGATCGACGAGTGGCCCGCGCGCATGCGCGCTGCTGCTCGACGCGCACGATCCGGCCCGGCGCGGCGGAACCGGCCGGACGATCGACTGGACCGCCGCGGCGGTGGTCGGCGACATCGCGGCCGATCCTGCTGGCCGGAGGCATCACTCCCGAGAACGTCGCCGAGGCCGTTGCCCGCGTGCGTCCGTTCGGGATCGACGTGTCGTCGGGCGTCGAGCGATCGCCGGGAATCAAGGATCACGACAAGATCCGGGCTCTTTTCGAGGCACTTCATGCCACCAGTCGATGTCACGTCGCGATCCTGACGCCCGCGGCTATTTCGGCGATTTCGGCGGGCGCTACGTGCCCGAAACGCTCGTCGAGCCGATCGAAGCACTCGAGCGCGCGTAGCTTCACGGCGCGCGACGACGAGACGTTCATGGCGGAGTGGCGTCGGCTGCTCGAGCAGTATGTGGGACGCCCGACGCCGACTCTACGAAGCCACGCGCTTGTCCGAGGCGTCTGGAGGCGCGCGAATCTTCTTGAAGCGCGAGGATCTGACGCATACCGGCGCGCACAAGATCAACAACGCGCTGCGGCCAGGCGCTGCTCGCGCGCCGAATGGGCAAGCGCCGCATCGTGGCCGAGACCGGTGCGGGGCAGCATGGCGTCGCGTCCGCCACCGCGTGCGCGCTCCTCGGCCTCGAGTGCCGCGTCTACATGGGCGCCGAGGACATGGATCGGCAGGCGCTCAACGTGTTCCGGATGCGGCTGCTCGGTGCGGAGGTCAACCGCGTCGACGCCGGCAGCCGCACGCTCAAGGACGCGATCAACGAAGCGATGCGCGACTGGGTGACAAACGTCGGCGACACCTACTATCTCCTCGGCTCGGTGCTCGGCCCGCATCCGTATCCGCTGATGGTGCGCGAATTCCAGTCGGTGATCGGCGAGGAGGCGCGACCGCAGATTCTCGAGCGCTCGCCGGCCGCCTGCCGACGGCGATCGTCGCCTGTGTCGGCGGCGGCAGCAACGCGATGGGCATCTTCGACGGCTTCATCGACGATCGCGAGGTCCGACTCATTGGCGTGGAGGCCGGCGGTGAGCAAATCATTCGCGGACGGCACGCCGCCCGCTTCGCCGGCGGCAGCATGGGCGTGCTGCAGGGGACGCGAACGTTCGTGCTGCAGGACGATGACGGGAACATCGAGCTGACGCATTCGATCTCGGCCGGCCTCGACTACGCCGCCGTTGGGCCCGAGCACGCGTGGCTCCGCGAGTTGGGGCGCGCCGAGTACGCCTACGTGACGGACGCCGAGGCGCTGGCCGCGTTCCAAACGCTGGCCAGGCTCGAAGGGATTCTTCCCGCGCTCGAATCGGCGCACGCGATCGCCTACGCTCAGCGGCTCGCGCGCGAGACTCGGGCCGTCGGAGGTCGTCCTCGTCAACCTGTCGGGACGCGGCGACAAGGACGTGCAGACGGTGGAGAAGCAGGCCTTGAGCGGCGCTAGGGGACTCGCAGCGTCGGGGTTTGCCACGAAGGCACGAAGGCACGAAGTTGATCTTATGCAGGTAGTCTTCGTGTCTTCGTGTCTTCGTGGCCTATCGAAACGACGATATGACCCGCATCGCCGAAACGTTCCATCGCCTGCGCGCCGAGGGCCGTCCGGGCTCGTGACCTACACGACGGCGGGCGATCCGGATCTGCCGCGCTCCGCGGAGAGTCCTGCAGGCGCTCGACCGTGCCGGCGCGGATGTCATCGAGGTGGGCGTGCCGTTCTCGGATCCGCTCGCGGACGGCCCTGTCATTCAGCGCGCGACCGAGCGCGCGCTCGTCGGCTGGCACGACGCTGCGCGGCGTGTTGGCGATGATTGAAGGGGTCCGCGAGTCGATTGCCGCGCCGATCGTGGTGCTTCAGCTACGCCAACCCGCTGCTGCGGATGGGCGGGCGGCGTTCGCCGGTCAGGCCGCGAGCGCCGGCGTCGACGGCGTCCTGGCGCTGGATCTGCCGATAGAAGAGGCGGGTGGATTCCGCGAGACGCTTCGCTCCGCCGGCCATCGATACGATCTTCCTGCTCAGCCCGACGACGACCGATGCGCGGATTCGTCAGAGCGGCCGAGCTCGGCTGCGGGCTTTCTGTACGGCATCTCGCGGCTCGGGGTCACCGGTGCGCGCGACCAGGTGGCGTCAGCGGCGCCGAAGCGCTCGTGCAGCGGATTCGCGCCCACACCACGCTTGCCGATCGCGCTCGGCTTCGGGATCTCGCGTCCGGAGCACGTCGCCGACGGTGTGCGCCTATGCGGACGCGGCGGTGGTCGGCAGCGCGCTGGTGTCGGTGGTCGCGGAGTCAGGCGCGGTCGCCGGAGTCTGATCGACCGCGTCGAAGACTATGTGCGGTGGCTGAAGGGCGCCGGTCTCGGCGCGAAGGACTATGCCCACACTAGATGAGCTGCAGGGCCGATATCGATCGGCGTGGACGAAGTGCTCGTCCGGCTGCTGAACGAGCGTGCGCCGCGTCGCCTGTGAAATCGGCCGGGTGAAGAAGGAACAGGGCATCGAGCGTCTACTCAGCCGGAGCGCGAGAAGCAGGTGCTGGCGCACGTGCGCAGCATCGCGTCTGAAGGGCCGCTCGGCGCCGACGCGATCGCGCGGCTTTTCGAGCGAATCATCGACGAGGCGCGGCGGCTGGAGCGGCGCATGATCCACGGCGAGGAGCAGCCGGGCGACACGCGTGAACTAACATGATCCAACAGGTTCTGGAGGCGACAGAAGCCATGGTCGTAGTAATGGAAGAACGGGCCACCGACGAGGCAGATCGAGAAAGTCGTCTCGCGGCTCGTCGAGATGGGGATGGACGTGCACCGGTCGACGGGCGTCACGCGCACGGTGCTGGGCGCCGTCGGCCGCGGGCATCCCGACAAGGGGCTGATCGAAATGCTCGACGGCGTCCACGAGGTGCTGCGCATCTCGGAGCCGTACAAGCTGGCGAGCCGGACGTTCAAGCCCGAAGAGACGGTCGTCACGCATCGGCGACGTCCGCATCGGCGGCGACGAAGTCATCGTGATGGCCGGTCCGTGCTCGGCGGAGACCGAGCAAGCAGGTGCGCGACGGCGGCGGCGGCCGTGCGGCGCGCCGGCGCGAAGATCTTCCGCGGCGGCGCCTTCAAGCCGCGCAGCTCGCCGTACAGCTTCCAGGGCCTGGGCGAAGAAGGGCTGCGGCTGCTGCGCGACGCGGCCAATGCCGAGAACCTGAAGCTCGTGACCGAGGTGATGGACCTCAGTCAGATCGAGGTGATCGACAAGTACGCCGATATCTTTCAGGTCGGCGCGCGCAACATGCAGAACTTCACGCTGCTGCGCGAGCTGGGCCACGCGCGCAAGCCGGTGCTGCTCAAGCGCGGCATCTCCGCGACGATCGAAGAGTGGCTGCTGTCGGCCGAGTACGTCCTGAGCGGCGGCAACAACGACGTCATCCTGTGCGAGCGCGGCATCCGCACGTTCGAGACCGCGACGCGCAACACGTTCGACATCTCGCGCGATTCCGGTGGTCAGAAGCTGAGCCACCTGCCGGTCATCGCCGATCCGAGCCACGGCGCCGGACGCCGCGACATGGTGGCGCCGATGGCGCGCGCGGCGGTCGCCGCCGGCGCCGACGGGCTGATCATCGAAGTGCACTGCGATCCCGATCACGCGCTGAGCGACGGCGCGCAGTCGATGTTCCCGTCGCAGTTCGATCGCTTGATGGCGGAGCTGCGCATCATCGCGCCGGCGATCGGCCGCAGCATCTGCCTCGAGCCGGTCGCGCGCGGTGGGGGATCGTGACGCTAGCATTTCAGATTTCAGAGTTCAGATTTCCAGCAATCCAAAATCAATCTGAAATCTGAAGTCTGAAGTCTGAAATGCAAGGAGCTCCCCGTCATCCAGGCCGCGCGTGCGCCAGGGGCGAGCCGCCCATCTTCGAGAAGATCGGGATCGTCGGTCTTGGATTGATCGGCGGGTCGATCGCGCTCACGGCGCGCGAGCTCTGGCCGATCGTCGCTCGTGATCGCCGTCGACGACAAGGACGTCCTCGAGACGGCGATGCGGCTGCACGCGATCGACGTCGCCGCCGACGATCTCGTCGTGCTCGCCGAAGCGGACCTGGTCGTCCTCGCGGCGCCCGTGAAGCAGAACATCGCGCTGCTCGAACAGCTCGACGAGCACGTGCGGCAGCCGGCCGTCGTCACCGACACCGGCAGCACGAAGCGCGAGATCGTCGCGGCCGCGCGGTCGCTTCCGCCGCGGTTTACCTTCGTCGGCGGCCATCCGCTGGCCGGCGCCGCGCGCGGCGGACTCGAGCACGCGCGCGCCGGACCTGTTCGTCGGACGGCCGTGGCTGTTGACGGCGGCAGCACGCCAGCTGTCGTCGTTCATTGACAGCTCTCGGCGCGACCGCCGCGGACTCGTTGGGCGCCGATGCGCACGACCGTCTGCTGGCGTATCTCAGTCATCTGCCGCAGCTCGACGGCCAGCGCGCTGATGCAGGTCGTCGGCGAGCACGTCGGACAGGAAGGCCTCGACCTCGCCGGCCGCGGGCTGGCCGACACGACGCGTCTCGCGTCGAGTCCATCCGACATCTGGACGGACATCGCGGCGACCAACGCCGACGAAATCGGCGCCGCGCTCGACGATCTGATCGCGCTCCTGCAGGAGCTGCGCGCCGATCTGGCCCAAGGCGATCGGCCTCGGCCGACGTCTTCGCCGAGGCCGCGCGCTGGCGGGAGCGGCTGCCGAAGAGCAGGGGTTAGGGGTTAGTTTAGGGTTAGGCGAAAGACGCTTCTCGTAGCAGCGACTGACCGGACTCGTCGGTGACGGCCCAAACGAGCGGTATGCGCGCGAACCCCATTCGCTCATATAAAGCCGATCGCCGCGTGCTGGTGGATACCCGTTTCACGAGGCGCAGTAGCGTCGATTGGCGACTGCGCTGCGTAGTCGGCCAGATGGTCCACCAATAGTTTTCCGAAGCCGCGGCCGCGAAACTGGGGCCGAACGCACATCCGTTTCAACTCGCCGTATTCACTGCCGACCAGCTTGATACCGCTTCGCAGCCGGCCGCGACTCCTCGTCGTGGATGAGAAAGAACGCGACGTTCTCCGGCGATCAGTTTCTCTACCGCGTAACCGTGGCGGCTCTCGCGCGGATAGAGCGGTTCGAGATGTGCTTCGAGCTCCTCGATCAACGCGCGTGCGTCGGGGTGTGTCTGGTCGCACGGGCGCGATCGTCGCGGGCATGTCCGACTAATCCCGAATCCCTGAACTAACCCCCTAACCCCCAAGCCCTAACCCCCTGACGCTGCTCTCAGGGCTGCGCGGCCTGCCGGCACGAGCGTCACGACCGTCGAGCGCTCCATCGGGAAGTGCTTCTTGAACGCTTCCTTCAGGACCTCCGGCGTGACGGCGTCGATCCGGGCGTTGCGGGTCAGAATCTCGTTCTGGATCGCGGCCGAACATGTTCACCGGACTGCAGGCGTCCCAGCCAGTAATCGTTCTGTTTCAACGCGACCTCGTAGGTGCGGCGCGCGTTTTCCTTCGCGCGGTTCGTCAGATCCTGCGACGGCCCCTCGGTCTGCAGCCGTGTGATCTCTTCGACCACGCGCGCCCGCATCGACTCGATGTTCTCGGGCGCGGCGCCGAAGCTGCACCTGCATGTGTCCGGCGCCTGCGCTGCGGCAGCGGCTGCGACAGGCCGACCGACACCGTGTAGAGTCTGCCCGAGCTCCTCGCGGAGGATGTCGCGCAGCGGCGATTTCGAGGACGGTGGCCGCCTCCGACACGCGCTCCTGCTCGTTCGGATCCTCGGACGGGTCGGCGTAGAAACTCATGACCGTCTGCCCGCGCGGCTCGCGCCCCAGTTCGACCTTTCGCCTGCTCGCCCTTCTCCGGGAAGTGCAGGCCGACGTCGTGATAGGCGGCGGCGCCGGGGCGGACGCTGGCCGGCGGTCGTGGTCGTGGTCGCGGCGTCGCTGCGCCTTCGACGGCAGCGATCCGACGTAGCGGGCCAGCAGCGGCAGCGCCTCGTCGACGGTGAAACGCGCCGACCATGAAGAACTGGAAATCGGCGGCGTTCGAAAATCGCTGGCCGGTAGAACGACAGCATCTTCTGCTTGTCAATCGTGGCGATGCGTTCGGCGGTCAGCGGTTGCGACGTGTAGTGGTTCGACGGAGTTGATCTCGGACAGCTTCTCGGCAAACACCTGGCCGGGCGACCGGCCGCGATTGGCCACCGACGCCTCGAGCTGGCGCTTCATCAGCAGCGCGAACGCCTCCGGGTCGTCGCCGGGCTGCGGTGAAGGTCTGGTACAGCGAGCTGGAGCGCGGTTTCGAACTGCGCCGGCGCCGCCGATCCCGAAATGCCGTGCGTCGCCAGCGACACGAACGGCCGCGCCGACGCGATCTTGCCGGCGAGGACTTTCTGCAGGTCGAGCGCCTTCAGCCCGCCGACGCCTGGACAACCCGACATATCCGGTCGCGAGCGACGCTTCGACAGTAGTCCGACGGCGGCGCCAGCGAGGCGCCGCCGATCGCGTTCAGCGCTGAAGATGATCTGATCGTTCTTGAAGTCGGTCGGCTTCAGCCACGCTTCGACGCCGTTGCGCGAATTTGACGATGGTGATGCCGAGGCGATCGAGCGACCGCCGTTCGCCGATGGCGCCGGCGCGGAGGGCGTGCGTCTCCATCAGCGACGCGGCGACGGCTGTTTCCGTTCCACGCCTCGACCGCCGTGGCGTTGGCGGCGGTGAGCGCCGCCTGCAGGTCGGTGTCGGCTGGGAATGCGGATGTTCGGCTTCTGCGGCGACGTCGCCAGGATCACGCGGCTGTCGTCCGCGAGCAGCGATTTCGCCGAGCGCCGAGGCTTCGTTCACCGTGATGCCCGGCAGCAGCTGCTGGACGAGCCGGTACTCGTAGGCGATGCCGGGGCTCGGTTCGTCCTCCGAGGAAGTTGATCGACGTATTCCTGCGCGAACGATCCGCTTTCCGTCTTGTCGCGCTCGTTGTAGGCGCGCTCGTAGAACGCCGCCATCCATTTCTTGGCGCGATCCATTTCCGCGGCCGTGAATCCGAACTCGCGCAGCCGCCTGGCTTCCGTCGCCAGCACGCCGACGCCGTCCTCGAGCTTGCCGTCCTCGACCGCCGCGTCCATCGAGAAGGTCGCGACGTGCTTGCTCAGCGCGCTGTTGCTCGACGCCGGCGCCGAGGAACTTGGCGTCGGGCTTGCGCGCCAGCTCCGCCGAATCGCTCGTCGATCATGTGATCGACGAAGCGCTCGACGAGCGATCGGCGGTAGTCGGCGACGTGCGACTCCGCGTCTCACGCGGCGCGCTTGCGCAGGATCGACACGTTCGACCGCGTGACCTCGGGGTCGGCGACGACGCTGACGAGCGGCTGCTCGTGAAGCGGCACGGTCCGATCGGGATCCGGGGCCGCTGGCCGCGCGCCTTGAGCTCGGCGAACGCCGTCTTGATGCCCTGCTCGAGCGTGGCCGGCGTCGCATGTCGCCGACCGCGATGACCGCCATCCGATCCGGGCGGTACCACGTGTCGTAGAACGCGCGCAGCCGCGCCGCCGGCGCGTGCGCAGGATCTCCGGCTTGCCGATCGGCAGCCGGTCGGCGTAGCGCGAGCTTGATAGAAGACGATCGGGAATCTGCTTGTCGCGGATGCGCGATCCGGCGCCGAGGCCGCCGCGCCATTCTTCGATCACCACGCCGCGTTCCTTGTCGATCTCCTCGCGATCGAGCGTCAGCCCGCCGGCGAAATCGGCGAGCGCGGTCGAGCCCCTTCGTGACGATCTCCGGCTTGTCGGTCGGGAGATCGAGCATGTAGACGGTCTCGTCGAAGCTCGTGTACGCGTTGACGTGCGGCCCGAGCCGCGCGCCGATCGATCTCGAAGTAGCGAGACCAGCTCGCCCGGCTTGAAATGCGCGCTGCCGTTGAACGCCATGTGCTCGATGAGGTGCGCGAGCCCTGCTGATCGTCGGCTTCGTTGATCGATCCGGCCTTGACGGCGAGTCGCAGCGAGACGCGGTCCGCGGGCTGGCTGTTCTGGCGGATGTAGAACTTCAAACCGTTCGGCAGCGTGCCGGTGCGCACGGCCGCGTCGAACGGCATCGTGTCTTGAAGGTTGATCGCGGTCTGTGCGGCGCCTGCCCTGAGCTCTGTCGAAGGGGCGCTGGCTGGGTCTGCGCGGTCGCGCCGATCGTGATCGCGGCGGCGAGTCCGAGGGCGACGAGGAACCGATTACGCATGCTGGTCTCCTGATTGTTCAAAATCGTAGCACGTATAATTGCAACATGGACAAGGACTTCGAGGCGCTCATCCTCAGCGCTGCCGGACGCCCATCGGTTCGTTCGGCGGCGCATTGAAAGATCTGTCGGCCGCCGATCTCGGCGCGATCGTCATTCGCGAAGCGATCGCGCGAGCCGGCGTTCAATCATCGGACGTTGGCGACGTGATCATGGGCTGCGTGCTGCAGGCCGGCGCGGGCATGAACGTGGCTCGGCAGGCGGCGCTGAAAGCCGGGCTGCCGGACGAGGTGCCGGGCGAAACGGTGAATCGCGTGTGCGGATCCGGACTGCAGGCGGTCGTCCACGCCGTCGAGGCCATTCGCGTCGGCTACGTCGACACGATCGTCGCCGGCGGCACCGAGTCGATGTCGAACGCGCCGTATCTGCTCGAAGGGCGCACGCTGGGGTTACCGCGATGGGCAACGCCGAGGTCGATCGACTCGATGCTGCACGAGGGGCTGACGTGCGCGATCGAGTCGTGCCACATGGGCATCACCGCCGAGGAGATTGCGAGCGCGCTACAACGTGTCGCGCGCCGATCAGGATGCGTTTGCCGCCGAGAGCCAGCAGTCGCGCCGAGCGTGCGATCGCCGAAGGACGATTCGAGGACGAGATCGTTCCGGTCCCGGTTCCGCAGAAGAAGGGCGATCCGCTGCGGTCGTCGACACCGACGAATATCCGCGTGCCGGCACGACCGCCGAGAAGCTCGCGGCGCTGAAGCCGGCGTTCAAGAAGGACGGCATCGGTCACCGCCGGCAACGCGTCGGGCATCAACGACGGCGCCGCGCGCGCGTCGTGGTCGCGACGCGGAGCGAAGGCGCAGCGAGCTCGGCGCGCAAGCCGCTCGCGCGCATCCTCGTCATGCCGTCGACCGGCGTCGATCCCAGGATCATGGGCATCGGACCCGTGCCGGCCGTCCGCAAGGCGCTCGACCGCGCCGGGCTTGAAGCTGGCCGACATCGATCTCTTCGAGCTGAACGAAGCGTTTGCGGCGCAGTCGGTGGCGGTGTGCGCGCGAGCTCGGCGTGGACCCGACGAGCGTCAACGTCAACGGCGGCGCGATCGCGCTCGGCCATCCGATTGGCGCCAGCGGCGCGCGCGTGCTGACGACGCTGCTCTACGCGCTGCGGGCGCGACGCGCTGCGCTACGGCGTCGCATCGCTGTGCATCGGCGGCGGAACGGGGATCGCGATGGTGGTCGAAAGTCTTTGAGTGCACGGAACTTTCGCTCAGGGCCGTTCGTCACAGTCGGCTGAATGTCCAGCTTTCCCTCTGCGTTGGCTCTGTTCTGCAGCGCTCGCGCCGGCGGCGCTTGCCGCCGCAGGAACCAGTAGCGCCGCCCCAGCCTCCACCGACCGTTCACGACATCCAGATCACCGGCGCGAAGGGCTGTCGGCGCAAGCCATCCTCGACGAGTTGCCGCGCGCGTGGATGAACCTGTTCGCGCACGACAACCGATGCAAGTCGTGCACGCCGTCGAACATCAGTGCGGGACGAAGGGTTCACCTTCGCGCGCGCGAAGGCAGACTTCGACGCCGCCTCCGGTGTCCTGAAGATCTCGATCGAGGAAGGGGTGATCGACGGCGTCGAGTTCGAAGGGCGTCGACGACAAGCTGGCGCAGACGTTTGCCGCGGACTTGCCCTCCACGCCGGCGACGTGTTCAACAGCCGCAAGGCCCGCCAGGCGTTGAACGCGCTGCTGCGTCCGACACGCGGCGCCATCATGGCCGGCCGTGTCGCCGAGTCGTCGTCGGTGTTCACCGACACGCGTCAGCTCGGCAACGCCGACCGCCGCACGTTCGATCTCGTGGAGGTGGACGGCAAGCGGATCCTCCACGTCGGCCTTCGCGAACCGGCCGGACGCTTCCAAGCTGCGGCCCGACCCTTGGCGACCGCGAAGACTGGTTTACGTCGGTCGATGGGATCGTGCCGTCGCTCGATTTCGGCGCCGCGGTGTTCGAGCACCAGCGATTCAATCACGCGTTCATCGCCGGGCATCTCTCCGTCAAGGGAGCGTCGCGAGAGCGTCGGCTACGCGCTCGGCTTCGAGCGTCCGTTCTTCATTCTATCCTCAGCTCTATCTCGGTGCGGAGGTCTTCGACCCGACCGCCTCCGACGATCAGTGGCGAGATCTCCTCGTCCGAGGCGGGCCTCGCCGCGTTCGGGCCGCGCCGCAGCTATCGCGATTACTACCGCCGCCGCGGCGGCCAGTTCAATGCGGCGCTTCGAGTGCAACCGCAGGTCGAAGCGTTGTTCGCGCTGCGCAGCGAGCGGCACGAATCCGCTGCAGACTGAGAGCGACTTCCAGCCTGTGGAACGACGACGAGCCGTTCCGGCCCAATCTCGATGCGACCGACGGTCGGTTGAACGCGCTTGTCATCGGCGCGTCGTACGGCAGCCGCCGGTTCGACCGCGAGTCGCTCGAAACGCTGCTATCGTCGCCATCAGCTCGAAGTCGCTGTTCGGCTCGAACCTCGACGACTCGAAGCAGCCGCGCGGACTATCGCCTCTGGCGGATTGACTGGACCTCTGAGATCTCGAGCGCCGGGCGCGCTCGACAGCGATTTCGATTTCCGCCGGCACATCATCAGCGGCCGCGTCCGCGCCGAGGTGTCGGCCCATCAGGAGAGTCGGCGTGCGCGTGATCGGCGGCTGGTCGCGGGGCGTGCTTCCGCCGCAGCGCGAGTTTGCCATCGGCGGCATCGGGTCAGTCCATGGCTACGCATTCAAGGGATCGGTCGGCGACACGATGGCGTTGATGAACGTCGAGTGCGCGCTCGGTTGGCGGTCGGGTCCGCAGTTGCATCGGGTTTCTCGACGCCGGCCGAACGACGGGCCAGGTGGCCACGGTGCCGCCGACGACGACCGACGGCGAATGGCTGAAGGGCATTGGCTGGGCATCGGCCTCGGCACCTTCGAATCGATTTCGGCTACAAGCTCGCGAAGGATTCGGGTCCCGTTCAGGTCCTGCTGCGGTTCGGACGCACGTTCACGAACATGTTGCTTCGCGCACTCGGCGCGATTGCCTCGTGTTGGCGCTTTCGGCCCGCGCCGCCGAGCTCGGCATCCGGGTGAAGGACATCCAGACGCCGGCATCGGCCGTCCGGACGACCATCGAGCTTCGCGACATTCTTCCCGATCGTTTCAAGAAAATGATGATGGATCGGCCGGGTCCTGCACCTGCGGGTGCAGGCGGAGTCAGTGGGAGAGCCGGCCGATCTGGGATCGCCTGGTCTACCCGGCGATCGTGCGCGTGTTTCGCGTGGGCCGCGGTCCGCCGGCCGTACAACGTGGCGATCACCGATCCCAACGGCGCGCGCCACGACGTACGCTCCGGCAATGCCCAGCATCGATGCCGGTAGTCGTCGATCTCGGCGATCGCAATCGCGTCACGCTGACCGAAAGATACTACGTGCACGTCGATCGCCACGCTCGGCACGCTGGCTGAAACCGAGGCCGACGAGGTCGGGGACGCGGTGTTCGGCAATGAAGGTGAGACCAAGCAGCCTGGGCGCGCTCGGCCGGCTCGCCGTCAAGACGGCGATGAAGGTCAGCGATTATTTGCAGGGCGTGACGGCCGAAGCGAGAAGTCGCAAGCTGGTCGGCGCGGAGATCCTCCGCCGCTTAGACATTTCCGTGATGTAGATCCACGACGTTTCAGTGAGTGTGTCCGACTTAGACGGACCTACTACATGCAGTGCGCCGACGAGATCGGCAGGCGCGTACGTGGCACCAGTCAGTTTCGCGCCGAGCAAGTCCGCCTCGCGCAGGATGCAACCCGTCAGAATCGCACCCTCGAGGTTGGCGTTGATCAAGTCAGCTTCCGTCGAGATTCGCGCCCGCTGAGATCGGCGTGACGCAGATCCGCGTTCATGAGATTCGTGGCGTGGAGCGACGCGCCGCGCGAGGCTGACGCGGGAGAAATCGATTCCCGTCAGGATCAGCTGCCGTCAGTTGTTCACCGTCGAGCACAACCGCCACATCCGGGTTTTCCGACCGCCAGTGATTCCAGACCGCTGCGCCGAACTTGAGACGAACGGGGTGCCTATTCATCTCGCAGGCGCGAGTCAGTCGGATCCACGCGGCTCGCACGCAGCGGCGGGCACGAAGACTCAGCGGCGGCCGCGATCGTGACGATCAAGCGCCGCGGCGCCAACGAACGATCACGACATCCGTCGGGCTGGTGCCAAAGAGCAGCGCATTCAGCAGTCGCGTCGCGGCGAGCGCCGAGCGCGATCCCGGCGACGACGCCAATCGCCGTCCAACCGCAGCCCTTCGCCCAAGCATGCTCGCGACGATGTCGCGCGGCAAGGCGCCGAGCGCCATGCGGACGCCGATTTCCAGCGCCGTTCGCCGACGATGAACGCGAGCACGCCGTAGAGACCGACCGCAGCCAGAACGACCGCGATCCCGCCAAAGCGCCGTGAGCAGCGTGACGCTGAACCGGCGGCTCGCCAGCGATCGCGACACGAATTCGTTCATCGTCAGCGTGGCAGCGACCGGTTGGTCCTTGTCCACCTGCGAAATCGCGGTCTGAATCGCGCGACGCACGCGCGTCCGGCGGTGCCGGGGAATGCGGAGCGCGAACTGCATCGTGGCCCACGGATCCTGATGGTACGGCATGTAGAAGCGTCGGCTGCGGCGGCGACCTCCAGCGACTGGTGATGCACGTCGCCGACGACACCCGACCACCGTGATCGGTTTGTCCGTCGTCGATCGCGGTCCGATGGCCGATCGGATCGACGCCGGGCCAATAGCGCGCCGCCATCGACGCGTGACGACCGCGACGAGCGGCCGCGTCTCGCGGTCCTCGTCCTGGAGTGCCGCGGCCGCGCAGCAGCGGAATGCCGAGCGCACGGAAGTAGTCAGGCGTGATCGGTGCGGTAGTCGGCGGCCCGGCGGCGTCAGAGTCGCGGCCGTCGATCGTCAGGCCGCGCCGCGCTGTTGCCGCCGCCGACGGCAGCCGGCTGCCGGCACGCCCGACGTCGACGCCGGGAATCGATCGCAGCGACTCGAGCGCGATCCCAGAACGGCGGCTTTCTGCGTCGCGGCGTTGTAGCGGAGCCGCGGGCAGGTTGACGTATGCGGTGAGGACGCCGTCGGCGTCGAATCCGGCCGGCACGCGCTGCAGGCGCACAAGACTCTTGATCGTCAGTCCGGCGCCGACCGGCAGCATCAGCGACAGCGCGACTTGCGCCGCGACGAGCGCGCCGCGCAAGCCGGCGCTGGCGTCCGGTGGTCCCGAGCGCCCGCCTTGCTTCCAGATCGTCGTGCAGGCGCCGGTCCATGAGCTGGCGCGCCGGCAGCATGCCGAGCGACAGGCCGGCCAGGACGGAACGACGGCGCGAAGATCATCACCGTCGTGTCCAGGCGCACGTCGCCGGCGAGGCCCAGCGCACGCGGGCTGATGGCGACAAACGGCGCGAGCATCCACATCGACAGCAGGCACGCCGCAGTCCGCCGCCCGACGGGCCAGCAGGACGCTTTCGGTGAGCAACTGGCCGGCAATGCGCGAGCGCGTTGCGCCGGGCGCCATGCGAACGGCCATCTCCTGGTGCCGCGGTCGTCGCGCGCGACGAGCAGGCCGGCGACGTTGACCGTTGCGATCAGCAGCAGGATGCCACCGCGGCAGAACAAGCAGCAGGATAGTCGGTCGGACGTCGCCGACGAGATCCTCCCGCAATCGCAACAGCGACGCGCGGTGTCGCTGTTCGAGTCAGGATAATCGCGCTCGAGAGCCGAGCGCGACGTTCGCCATGTCCGCCGAGGCCTGGGCAAGCAGTGATCTCGCGGCTTTCACGCGCGCGAGGACCAGCAAGTACGCGTGATCGCGCTGCGGCGCGGGATCGACGGCTGGCGCCAAGGGTCGTCCGGGCACGCGCCAATGCGGCGGTGTCCAGCAGTGCGCCGCGATCGGGATAGTCGATCCCGGGCGGCATGACGCCGACGCACCACGTGCAGTAACCGTCGTTGAGGCCGAATAGTTTGCCCGACGATCGTCGGCGCCGGTCCGCCGAAGCGGCGCTTCCAGAGGCCGTCGCCGAGGATCGCGACGCGCGCGCGGCGCCTGGCCCTTCATCGCGCGGCTCGAATCGCCGTCCAAGCGCCGGACGTGACGCCGAGCACGTCGAAGAAATTCGCGTTCACCATCGCGCCGCCGATCCGCTCGAGGCCGATCGGCCGACGACAGCACGTAGGATTCGTCCCGGAACGCCGTCGATGCCCGGCGAAGCTGCGGTTCCGCGCGCGCCAGTCGAGGAAGTTCGCCGGCGCGGCGTTGCCGAGACTGACTGTTTCGTCTGGCGGTTGCTCTGCGATACGAGGACCAGGTCTCCGGGCCGTTCGAACGGCAGCGGACGCAGGAGCACGGTGTTGACGACGCTGAAGATGGCCGTGTTGGCGCCGATGCCGATCGCCATCGTCAGCAATGGCAAGCAGACGAAAAAGCCCGGCGATCGGAGCCAGGTCGCATGGCTGTGTAGCGAACGTCCTGCGGGATCGCGATCGATCACTGATACCTCAGCGCCTCCACCGGCGCGATGTGCGATGCACGACGAGCCGGCAGATAGGTCGCCAACGAGGCGACGGCCGGCGCGAGACGACGACGCCGAGGAACGTAACAGGGGATCCGTCGACGCCGTGTTGAAGAGCAGGCTGCTCAGCGTCCGAGCTCAGTGGCGAGCGCACTCGCGCAGCAAAGACGCCGATGGCGAGACCGAGACCCGCGAGGCGCAGGCCGTTGCTCGACGACCAGCGACAGGATGTTTCACCGAGGTTTCCGCGCCGAGCGGGTATCCAGCCGGATCCCGATCTCCGATGTGCGCTGGGTCACCGCGTAGCGACATCACGCCGTAGATCCCGATCGACGCCAGCAGCAGCGCGAGCGATGCGCAAACGCGGCCAGCAGCATGCGAGCTGGAATCGCGCCTGCGCCAGCGAAGCGCGCGACCCACTGATCCATCGTCCGCACGTCCGACACCGGCTGGTCCTTGTCGATAACCGCGTGCACCTCGCGCTCGACGCGCCCGACGCGAACGACAGCGGATCGGCGGCAGCGCGCACGGTCAAGCGTCATCGCCGTGTGCAGGGCAGCTGCGGGTGCGGCCAGAAGCTCGCCGGCTGAATTGTCGGCGGCGCAGAGATCCTGAGGGCCTCGAGCGTTGCCGACGACGCCGATGATTTCGGTCGGCACTGATTGGCCGCTCGGTCATGTAGATGAGCTGGGCGCGTGGCCGATCCTCGACGACCCAGTCCCGGGGAAAAGGGGAAAAGCCGCTGCGCGAGCGCGTCGTTGATGACGACGACGTTCGACTTCTCCCGCATCTCGCGCTCGGTGAAGAGACGCCCCTTGAGCAGCGGCATGCCGGAACGTCTTGAAATATGCCGACATCGCACACATCGTGGCGTCCGTGCCCAGCGCCGCGCTCGGCGGAGGCAGTTGGCTGCCCGACGATCGATCTCGAAGTTCGTGCGGCGCCGAAGGTCCCGAGGGCAGATGACCGCTGACGACGCCGACCGACTCGAAAGCTCCACGCCGGGCACGGCGGCGACGCGCCGTTCACGACATCGTCGAAGAACCGCAGTGTCTTGCCAGGCTCGGTTTAATAAGCTGGCGTGCGGGCAGGGCGACGCGCATCGTCAGGACGTCGCGTGCTCAGTCCGGGATCGACGGAACGCAGGGAAGCGAGCTGCGCGATCATCAGGCCCGCGCCGACGAGCGGCACGACCGCCAGCGCGACTCTCCGGACACGACGAACGCCCGGCGCAGCCAGCCGGCGGTGCCCGTGCAGCCGCCGATCCGACCTGCCGGGCGATCCGTCCTTGAGCGCTTGATTCCTGCACGTCCGCCCGCGCCCCGAAAGGCGGGCGCGAAGCCGCAGACCATCGCCGTCAGCGAGCGAGACCGATCGGCGGTGAACGCGAGCACCGGATAGCCTGGGAGGTCGAACGTGGCCGAGACCTGGCCAGGTCGACCGGGCTCAGTCGCCATCAGCACCGTAGAGGCTCCACTGCGCGACGAGAAAGCAGACCGACGGCGCCGCCGAGCGCAGACCAGCACGAGGCTCTCCGGTCAGCAGCTGGCGCACGACGCGGACCGTCGCCGCGCCGAGCGCGCTGCGACATGCGCAATCTCGCGCTGACGTGCCTGGCGCCGATCGCGCGAGCAGGAGGTTCGCGACGTTGGCGCAGGCGATGAGCAGCACGAACGCGACCGCGGCCGCAAGCGTCAGCAGCGCCGGCCGGATGGTTCCGGCGGCTCGTCGCTGGCGAACACACGCGCGCCCCAGCCGGTGTCGAACTCTGGAATTTCCTTCGTGAGGCCGGCAGCGATCATGTCCATCTCAGCCTGCGCCTGCGCCACCGTCACGCCCGGCGAGGCGGCCGATGACCGAGATGCTGCGCCCGCGCGGCGTGCGCGCAGATTCCGGCGGCGGAAACGGCGAAGCAATACGTAACC
>ERZ1370068.9601-contig-8367_pt1 | contig 49618 bp, 61 predicted proteins | sample MGYA00561227_ERZ1370068 | MGnify/ENA primary metagenome ERZ1370068 (study PRJEB38410, sample SAMEA6850437) | metagenome | study: Metagenomic assessment of the ecological functions of the soil: analysis of the soil microbiota associated with the... | reverse complement strand
TTGTACTTCGTTCAGTTACGTATTGCTCCGTGGCCGCCGCGTGGGGAGTTCAGGTCTCGGTGATCTCGGGCGGCGTGCTGTGCGTGGTCGCGGTGCTCGTGTGCGGCGCGCTGCTGCGCCGCTTCCGCGCCTACGACGCGCGGGCCGCGAGCTAGTTTTTCCGTCAGGGCTGCTGGAACGTCGAGTAGCGCGAGGCGTAGCCGGGCGTCTCCAGCGGGGAGACCCACTCGTAGAGCTGCGGCTCGAGCTCTCCGAAGTTGCGCTGCCGCGTGAAGGCCACCACCTCGGTACACCTCCGGCTCGCGCGCGCGGAGGCCGTAGTAGAACTCCACCGCGTTGCCTTCCACCTTGCCGCGCGTGTGAAGCAGCCGGCCCGGCCCCTGGGCATTCTCGAGCGTCTTCTGCTCCACCAGCGTGAGGTCGCGGACGGCGTTGCGCGCGTTGTCCATGATGACCCTGGCGAAGGTGTCCATGTTGATGCGGTCCGTCGGTCCCACGCGCTCGACCAGCACCAGCACGTGCCCTTCCCGTCCCGGATTGATCAGCCAGCGGTCGGCCAGCGGTTGTCCTTCTTGGCCAGGTCCGCCTTGCGGATGTACCAGCCGTCGCCGGTGGTCTGCAGCCGGTGCTTGAAGTCGCTTCCCGTCGACCACCTTGACCGCGGCGCCTTCCGCCTGCGAGGAAAGGACGTAGCGGGACAGCGGGTTGGTCCCGACGCCGATCGCGAACAACCCCGCGAGCTGAAGCAGCAGGCACAGGCCGCACGCGGCCACGCCCATCCCCAGCCGCAGCAGGCCAGGCGTGCCGAGGAGCAGGAGCAGCAGGCCGGCCGAGAAGGCCGCACTGGAACCGGCCACACGATGAAGCCGCCCGTCATGTACTGCACGAACGGCAGGAAGAGCAGGCCGAAGGCCGACGCGCCACTTCGCCCATTGAGCGCCTGCTCGTTGTCGGCCAGCAGGTACCCGCCCACCACGAAGTCGATCGCGACCGAGAACAGGCCACCGAACGCCACTGGTCCCTGGCCCACGCCCGTGACGAGCGTGGCCACGAGCTGCAGCAGGCCGTTCGCGATCAGCACCAGGCCCGCCGCCTTCGCCGACGAGGGGACCGCCGGCTGGTCCTCGGTCATCTGCAGCGGGTGCTCGTCGTACATCGTCTGGCCGGGAGCCGCTTCCGTGACGGGCGTCTCGGGCGAGCCGGGCTCGGCCGCGATCGCCTGGTGGCATCGCGGGCACGCGCCATCGGGACGAGCCGTGTGCTTCAGGCCGCCAGCTGGGGCAGGTCACCCATTCGGGCATCGGCCGCCTCCTCGTGGCTTGGGTGCGCGTGCTGGCCGGAATTGTAAATGGCTTTCGCCTTGCGGGCACCTGGCCGATGTGTCCAGCCTGCCGGCCACCAATTCCCCGAACGGAGCGTGCTTTTTCTCCGCCGCGGCCCCGCCGGCCAGCGGCGACAGAAGAATCGAAGCGGGAGGCGCCATGCGCTCGGGAAGGACGCGAGGGGAGCAGCAGCGTCGAGGATCGTCGCGGGATGGGAGGCATGGGCCGCGGCGCCGGCCTGGAGCTGCGGCGCGCCTGCTGGTGGTCGCGATCGTCTGCGCTCCTCACCGGCGCGGATCCGCAGCAGCTCCTGCGAATCCTCAGCAGGGCCGCGGAGCACGCAGGCGCCGACGCGCTCTCGGGCCGCACCCGGCCCGGCGAGGCCGAAAGCCAACGACCAGCTCGGGCAGTTCGCGTCGGTCGTGCTGCGCGACACCGAGGTCACGTGGCGGGAGGTCTTCAGCAAGCGCGGCCGCCAGTACGAGCCGCCGCTGCTCGTCCTCTTCGACCAGGCCGTGCGCGCTCGGCCTGCGGCCTCAACTTCGGCCGCGAGTCGGGCCCCTTCTACTGCCCGCGCGACCAAAGGTCTACCTGGACCTGTCCTTCTTTGCCGCGAGCTGGGGCGGCGCTTCGGCGCGCGCCGGGCGACTTCGCGGCGAGCCTACGTGATCGCGCACGAGGTCGGCCACCACGTGCAGAGAGCTGATCGGCGTGGGCGAGAAGGTCCAGCGCGCGCGCCAGCGCGCCTCGGAAGAGCAGTCCAACCAGCTCTCCGGTCGGGCTCGAGCTGCGGGCGGACTGCTTCGCGGGCGTCTGGGTTACTACTACGCGAAAACCGCGCCAGATCATCGAGCCTGGCGACTTCGAGGAGGGCTGCGCCGCCGCCGCGCCATCGGCGACGACCGGCTGCAGAAGATGGGACAGGATACGTCCAGCCCGAGCTGGACGCACGGCTCGTCCGAGCGGCGCGTCCAGTGGCTGCGCCAGGGCCTGACCAGCGGGCTGATCGACCAGCGACGACGTTCCGGTCGCGGCGGTAACGGCGATGATCAGCGATACGCCCGACAGGCAAGCGGGAGCTGCGTGAGGCGCTGCTGCCTGGCCACGCTGGCGTACCGTGGCGGCAAGGCGGTGCGCGCGATGCCGCCCGGTCTCGCGGGCTTCCAGGCGCGCCCGGCACGCGCAGCCCGTGCAGATCCTTGGCCCACGTGGGCGCACCTGCTCGACTGGGCGGTGAGCGTGGCGGAGGGCCGGCGCGTAGTGGCGCGGCCGAGCCGCTGCCGTGGAGCGGGGAGGTGGAGCGCTTCTACGCGCGGCATGAAGCGCCTCGACGACTTCCTGGCCTCCAGCGAGGGCCGCTGCGCAGCGCCGCGGAGAAGCTCTTCCGGGGGCCGATCGCGGACGCGCTCACGCACATCGGCCAGATCACGATGCTGCGCCGCATGTCCGGCGTGCCGGTACGCGGCGAGAACTACTACAGGCCGGATCAGACCGGCATCGTCGGCCCCAACCAGCCGCAGCCCGCGTTCGGGTTCGGCTGACGCGGAGGCCGCGGGACCGCGCTCAGATCCGTAGCGCGTGCGCAGGACGTTGACGTGGTGCAGCTCGTGGCCGGCGATGGCGTGGCGGCGGCGCGCGTGCTCATCAGGGTTGTTCGGCGATCCGCGGGCGCCGTCCCGCCGCCTCGTCGAGCCCGCCGAAGAGCATCACCGTCGACTGCCTCAGCGTCCGGCTCGACCAGGAGCGACGGAAACGCTCGCCGGTCGAAGCCGCCCTCCGGCGTGTACGCGCTCTCGATCGAACCCGGGCAGCGGGTCTGGTCGTGCCCGGCGACGCGGACGCGTCAGAGCGCTACGCGCTCCCGCGTCGCACAGGTGGCCCACCACCTCGGCCACGCTCCACTTGTCGGGCGCGTAGCGATAGGCCGCGCGCGCCGGCGTGAGACCCGGACAGCAGGCCCAGCGTCTCGGCCGACTGGGCGGGCAGCGTCAGGATGTCGCCTTCCGGCTTACACGCGAGACGCAGCCCGCGTGGAACGCCGCGTACTCGTCGCCTCCAGCCCGCGCGAGCGGGAGCCACTAGCTTGCGGGCTGCAGCCGCCTTCTTGCGGCGCGGCGCTTGCCTTCTTCTTTCGCGCCTTCAGTAGCGTGCCTTCGCCTTGCCCTTGGCGCCCGGCCTCGACCTCGGCCTTGGACTTGTGGGCCAGGTCGGCGCGGTGAGCGCGCTCGTAGATCTGGATGTCCTTGAAACGGCCCGACGCGTCACGCACGGCGTAGGAGAGCTGTCTGCCGCTCCGGCTCCGGTGTGTCGTTCTCCTGGCCAGTGAGGCCCCGCTTTCGAGGAAGGACTCGAGCTTAAGGGCCCGCGCGCGCCCGGTCAACGACAAAGCGCACGGGCTTGCCGGCCGTCACGCGCGCGCTTAGACTCCGGAGCGATTTCGCCCGCCCGATGAGAGCGGACCGGAGCGGGACGAGAGGAGGCAGCGAGCCCATGTCCTTCGTCCTCTCGCCGTCCAGTCGGTTGACCGCCGCGCTCTGCACTCGCGTTGCTCCACGGCGGTGCCCGCGTCGGCGCTCGAGCCGAAGACCGGACGCGCTCCGTTCCGGCTTCCCGACGGGTTCAGCCTTCCGGATCTCGACGTGGCGCCGGTGCTGGTCACGTACGAGATCGGCGCGACGCGCGCGATGCTGCCGTCGCCAGGTCCAGCGCTTCCTGGACGAGAACGGCTCGCAGTGGGAGGTGCGCTGGGACGAGCGCAGCGCGCGGCCGCACCTGATCCAGGGCCAGGGGCGTGCCCCTGGTGCCCGGCCGCGGCAACGCGCTCGCCGGCCGGCCGGCAGCCCGTGACGCTGACGGACGTGGAGCGCGCCTGCCGGGCGCTGATGGCGCGCGCTGCCGGAGCTGCTGCGTGTGAACGGCCTCGACCTGAGGCTGGACGCCGGGCGCAGCGTCGTACGGCGACGACCGGCAATCCTGGTTCGTCGAGCTGCGGCAGTATCACCAGGGCGTGCCGGTGGACGGCGCGTCCGTGTTCTTCCCGCCTGAGCCACGGGAACCTGGTCCAGTTCGGCGCGGACCACGTGGCCGAGGTCGCGATCGACCGCGACGCCCTCGGTGAGGGCGCGACAGAGGCCTTCGCGGTGGCGCTCGGCTCGCTGGGGATCGAGCCGCGGAGCGTGTCCGAGACCGTCGACGCGGGCACGCTGCGGCTCATGACCGCGCGGCCCAGGGCGAGCGGCCTGGCGACGGGTTGCAGGCGGCGCCCGGACGGGGATACGCGCACCGGCTCGCGTGGCAGTTCACGTTCCGCGTGGCGGGCGATCCAGCACGATCAGGTCGCGGTCGACGCGCACCAGGGCGTGCTGCTCGGAGTGCGCGACCTCAACCAGTACGTGGACGCGGTGGTGGACGGCGGCGTCTACGCGCGCAGCCAGCTCACGCCCGAGGCGGTGCAGGGCCTGCCGTTCGCGACCGTGACCAACAGCAGGACCAAGATCACGGACTCGGCCGGCGTGTACGACTACACGGGCGGCACCGCCAGCGTGAGCCTGAACGGCACGTTACATCCGGATCTCCGACACCTGCGGCGCGATCGCGCTCTCGAACGCGACCGACGGCAACCTGCACCTGCGGCATGAGCCCGGGCACGGACTGCGTGACCCCAGGCATCGCCGGTGCCGGCAACACGCACTCGGCGCGGACGGGCTTCTACCACCTGACCCGGATCAATCGGAAGGCCGCGACGTTCTTCCCGACCAACACGTGGCTCAACGGCACGCTCACGGCCAATATGAACATCAACCAGACCTGCAACGCCTTCTGGAACGGCAGCAGCGTGAACTTCTACCGCTCGGGCGGCGGCTGCTCGAACACGGGCGAGATCTCGGCCGTGTTCCTGCACGAGTGGGGCCACGGGATGGACGACAACTCCGGCGGCTCCGCGAGCGAGAACGGATCGGGCGAGGCGGTGGGGGACACGTTCGCGTTCCTGGAGACGCGGAACGCCTGCATCGGGGAGAACTTCCGTCCCGCCACGGCCTGCTACAACTGCACGGACCCCCTGTTCCGGGCATCGCGGCTCGCAGGCGTGCGCGACATCTGGCGTTCTTCGCCGTGGGCGGCTCGCGCGCGATCGCGCGGCCGAGCCATGGTGGCGGACGACAACGGCATCAACTGCGACCGCTTCGCCTGCCCCTACCTCTCGCTGAGGGCATCTTCCCGTACCGGGGCCCGATGGGCTACGAGGGCCACTGGGTAGAACATCATCGCCAGCGCGGCCAACTGGGACCTGGCGCAGAACCTCGTCAACCGCTACGGCAAGCTGGTCGGCTGGTCGAAGATGGACGCGCTCTGGTACGGCAGCCTGACGCCGAGCAAGAGCGCGTACCAGCTCACGGCTGGGCCAGGTGAAGTGCAACCCGGCCGCGGTCGTGAACGGGTGCGCGGCCGACGAACTGGTACACGGTCTACCTGCCCGTGGACGACGACGACAGGAACCTCGCGAACGGCACGCCCAACGCCTGCCGCATCTGGGCCGCGTTCGACGCGCACGGCATCGCCTGCGTGCGCGCAGCCGGCCTGCACCACCCGTAGCTCCGTCCGGCCGGTCCTTGGGGATTCCTTGGCGATTCCCAGGGCCGGCTTCGTGCGTGGGGGCCGCCCCGCCGATCTTGGGGGCGAAGGAGGTCCCAATGTCCACGATGGCGGCGACCGGACGCGAGCCGAAGGGGACGTACCAGGACGCGACGCGCGAGATGAACGGCTGGACCGCGCGGGCCGAGAAGCGGCTGCTCCTGCGCGCATCGCGGCCGCGCGCTGGCCGGACCGCGTCACGCCGGACCACCTCACGGTCCTCGGCCTGCGCCGGCATGCTCCTGACGGGCGCGGCCTACGCGCGTTCTCGACCGCCACGCGGCCCTCCTGCACTGGCCAGCCTGGGCCTGCTCCTCAACTGGTTCGGCGACAGCCTCGACGGCATCGCTCGCGCGCCATCGCGCGAAGCTGCGGCCCCGGTACGCGGTTCTACGTCGACCACGTGATCGACGCGTTCGGCGCCGCCGCCGTTCTGGGCGGGCTCGCGGTGTCGGGCCTCATGTCTCCGGTTGCTGGCCGTGGTCCTGCTGGTCACGTACCTGCTGTACTCCGTGCACATGTACCTGCAGACGCACGTGCTCGGACGCTTCTGGCTGTCGTTCGGCAAGGTCGGCGGGCACCGAGCTGCGCATCATCTTGATCGCGGTCAACCTGGCCGAATCTTCGCGTGGCTCTGGCCGTCCCGGTGGCCGGCGTCACCCATCCGGCTCCTGGATGTGGTCTGTGCGGCCGGCGGGATCGGCCTCGCCTGCGCGCTCGCGATCGCGGTGGCCCGGACGACGCGCGGAGCTGTACACGGCCTCGAGCTGGTCTGATCCGGGAGCCGAACGCCGCGTAGGCCACAGCTCTCGCTGGACACGTGGACCAGCCGGTCCTCCTCCGCGATCCAGGCGGTGAGGCGGCCGCCCCAGACGCAGCCCGTGTCGAGCCGCGCGCAACCCGGGTCTCGCGCACGAGGCCGCGCATGGCCCAGTGGCCGAAGACGATCGTCGGCGCGCCGCGGCCGCGCCAGTGCTCGAACCAGGGCGCGAAGGGCGCGGGCGGCGGCGAGGTCGTCGTGCTTGGGGCGCTCGCCCTGCGCGGTGCAGTGCCGCACACGCGGATGGCGAAGTCGCGAGTCGTCTCCGGGATCCAGGGGATCGCAGGCCCGGAGCACGTTGGCGGGATCGTCCCAGCGCGGGTCGAGGCCCGCTGCGCACGAGCCAGACGTCGCCCAGGTCGCGGAAGAACGGCCGCCGGGCGAGCCAGTCCAGGAGGACCTCGCGGTCGGGCGCTTCCAGCACGTCCTCGGACAGTGTCCCCTGCGGGCACCGCTCGTCGGCCCGGCGCGCGGCGCGCAGGAGATGCACGTCGTGGTTGCCGAGCACGCCGCCCGCGTCGAGCGAGCGCATCAGGCGCAGCGTGCCGGCCGGAGTCGGGCCCGCGGGTTGACGAAGTCGCCGACCGGCTCCAGCCGGTCCGCGGCCGGATCGAAGCGCAGGAGCTCCAGGGAGCCGCTCCAGCTCGACGCGGCAGCCCTGGACGTCGCCCACCGAAGATGCGGCGGGTCATCAAGATTCAGCCATCCTATCGTGGCTGACAGCAATCCTTTGCGTCTTCTGACGCACCCTGACCACCCCAGGCCCCGCCAGTTCCGTAAACTCAAGGGCTGATGATGCTGATGGACAGGCGCACCGCGGGATCCTCGTCGCGCTGGCGGCGATCGGGAGTCCGCTGCGCGCGGGCAGCAAGAACGTGCAGGCCAGCCTCGTCTCCGAGACGACCTCCATCCAGCCGGGCCAGCCGCTGCAGCTCGGGCTCCGTCTGCGGATGTCGGACGGCTGGCACACGTACTGGAAGAACCCGGCGGACTCGGGGCTGCCCACGAAAGATCACCTGGACGCTGCCGGAGGGCTTCACCGCCGAGCCGCTGCAGTGGCCGCGGCCCGAGCGCATCTCGGCGCCGCCGCTCGCGAGCTACGGCTACAACGAAGAGGTCCTGCTGCCGGTGGTCGTGCATCCGCCCGCCAGCCTCGCGGCTGGCCAGCCGGTGCGCCTGGCCCGCGCGCGCGGACTGGCTCGAGTGCAAGGAGATCTGCCTTCCCGGCAAGGCGGAGCTGACGATCGAGCTCCCGGTCGCCGCCGGAGCGGCGACGCCCTCGGCCGAGGCGCCGCTTTTCGCGAAGACGCGCGCCACGCTGCCCCGGACGGAGCGGCCTGGCGGCCTCGGGCCCTGTCCGTGCCCAAGCGCGTGATCCTCGCGTTCTCGCCCTCGGCCGCGCCGCGCGAGGCGTACTTCTTCGCGGACCAGGGCGCAGCTCATCGAGTACGCTGGAGCCGCAGAAGCTCATGCGCACGGCCGAGCGACGGTTCACGTTGGAGATGACGCCGGCGCTCCAGCGGCACCAGGCCGGAGCGTCTCTCGGGCGTGCTGGTCGCCGAGACCGCGCAGGGTGAGCAGGCGGTCCTGGTGGACGCGCCACGATCGAAACGGCCGCGGCCGCTGCGGCTGGCACCGAGGTGGCGGAGCACCCGCGCGCCGGCCTGTGGGTCTCCGCGGGCGCGGCCTTCCTGGGCGAGGCTCCTGTTGAACCTGATGCCGTGCGTGCTGCCGGTGCTCTCGCTGAAGGTGCTCGGCTTCGTCCGCCAGGCGGGGAGAAGCACGTGTGGCGGCAGGGCGTCGCGTTCGCCGCCGGCGTGATCCTCTCGTTCTGGGCGCTGGCCGGCCTGCTGCTGGCCCCTGCGCGCCGGGCGGCGAGCGCATCGGCTGGGGATTCCAGCTGCAGTCGCCCGGCGTTCGTCGCGCTGCTGGCCGTGCTGTTCCTCCTGATCGCGCCTCAACCTGCTCGGCGTTTTTCGAAGTGGGGATGTCGATGGTGGGCGCGGGCAACCGCGTGCAGGGCGCGACGGGCCTCGCGTCCTCGTTCTGGAGCGGCCTGCTGGCGACCGTGGTGGCGACGCCCTGCACCGCGCCCTTCATGGGATCGGCGCTCGGCTTCGGGCTCAGCCAGCCCAAGCTGCAATCGCTGCTGATCTTCACCGCGCTCGGCCTCGGCATGGCGGCGCCCTACCTCCTGTTGTCCGCGTCGCCGCGCCTGCTGCGGTTTGTGCCCGAAGCCCGGGTCCGTGGATGACCCGCTTCAAGGAGCTGCTGGCGGTGCCGATGCTGGCCACGTCCGTGTTCACTGGCCTGGCTGCTGGGCCAGCAGACGGGCGTGGACGGGATGGCGCTGGCTGCTGGCGGGCCTGATCCCGGTGGCCCTGGGTGCGTGGATCTACGGACGCAGCACGCAGGCGGCGCTCGAAGGGCGTCCGCAGGGCTGGTCGCTGGCGGGTGCGGTGATCCTCGTCGCCGCCGGCGTCGGGCTGGTGCTCGTGCGCGCGACCGTGCCCGTGGCGGCGTCCACGGCCGCCGCCGCCGGCTCGCTCGGCTGGGAGCCGTTCTCGGTCGAGCGGCGCGACGCGCTGCTGGCGCAGGGACACGCCGGTGCTGATCGACTTCACGGCGTCGTGGTGCCTGTCCTGCCAGGTCAACGAGCGGGTCGCGCTGCAGACCCCCGCGGTGCGCGCGAAGCTGCGCAGCCACGGCGTGACGCTGCTCAAGGCCGACTGGACGCGTCGCGACGACCGCATCACGGAGGCCCTCGCCAGCTACGGACGCGAGGGCGTGCCGCTGTACGTGCTGTACGGGCGCGACAAGAACGCGCCTCCCCGCCTGCCTGCCGGAGGGTGCTGACGGCTGGCATCGTGCTGGCCGCGCTCGTACGAGCACCTGGGCCGCGCGCCGCAAGCGGCCGAAGCTCGACCCTGACGACGAGAAGACAAGGAGGACTCATGAACCGAAACGCAACCCTCCGGGCGACCGGCCTCATCGGCGCCCTGCTGTTCGCCATCCCCGCGGCCGCCCGCGCGCAGGCCGCCGTCGGCCAGCCCGCGCGCGGCCTTCCAGCGCGCCCGACCAGACGGGTGCCGACGCGCTCGCTCGACGCCTACAAGGGCAAGTGGGTCGTGATGGAGTGGGTGAACTTCGAGTGCCCGTTCGTGAAGAAGCACTACGGTAGCGGCAACATGCAGCAAGACGCAGGCCGCGGCCGGGGCCAAGGGCGCCGTGTGGCTCTCGGTCAATTCCTCGGCCCCGGGCGAAGCAGGGCGCCATGGACGGCAAGCTGGCGGCCTCGCTCACCTCCGGAGGCGCGCGACGCCGACCGCGGTCCTGCTCGATCCCAACGGCGCCGTCGGACGCGCCTACGGCGCCAAGACCACGCCGCACATGTTCGTGATCGACCCGCGCGGCACCGTGGTGTATGCCGGCGCCATCGACGACAAGCCCAGCACGGACCAGGCGGACGTGGCCACCGCGAAGAACTCCACGTGCTGCAGGCGCTCGACGAGGCCATGGCCGGCAAGCCGGTCAGCGTGGCCAGCACCCAGCCGTACGGCTGCAGCGTCAAGTACTAGCAGCTCGAGGGTGAAACTCTGGCTGCATTCGGCGGACGCTGCATCCCGCCTGATACTGCGTTGCTCGTCGCCCGAATATTCCCAGATATTCCGGGCTCCTCGTCTTCTGCCAGGCGGGCGCCATCGCCCGCCTCGGTGCCACGCCTGACTTTCTACCTCCGGGCTGCTGAGGCCGCGACGACGTGACGGGCGGCCGCGCCCGCGGCCGTCCGTCGTCCTTCCCTCCTGCTTAGCGGCCGGGCGCACGCCTGGAGCGATACTGACGGGCTCATGGCCGATCCGCGTCCCCGCCTCTTCAGCCCGCTCTTCTTCGTGATGTGCGGGTTCAGCTTCACTGGTGTTCGTGTCGGCGTTCATGCTGCTGCCGACCGCGCCGTTCCACATCCTGGACCTGGGCGGCGGTACCACCCAGGCGGGCCTGTTCCTGGGCATGCTCACGTTCGCCTCGGCGCTCTCGGCGCCGCTCACCGGCGCGCTGGCGGACCGCGTGGGCCGCAAGCGCATGCTCATCACCAGCAGCCTGGTGATCGCCGGCTTCTCGCTGGCCTACGCGGTGGCGCCCAGCCCTGCGGCTCATCCTCACGCTGGTCGCGATCCACGGGCTGTTCTGGTCCGGGCTGCTCTCGGCTTCGGGCCGCGTACATGACCGACCTCATCCCCGAGAGCCGGCGCGCGGAAGGCATCGGGTACTGGGGCCTCTCCACCATCGCGGCCATCGCGTTCGCGCCCACGCTCGGGTTCTGGGTGTACGCGCACGGCTGGGCCTGGCTGTGCGCGACCTCGGCCGCGCTCAACCTGGTGATGGCCGCCATCGCGTCGCGCCTGCACGAGGAGCCGCGGCAGGTCGCGGCCAGCGAGGCGCTTCTTCACGCGGCGCCTCCTGGAGTGGCGCGTGCTGGCCGTCTCGCTCACGCTCTTCCTCTACTCGTACGGCTACGGCGGCATCACCAGCTTCGCGGCGCTCTACGCCGACCGGAGCGGCGTCCACCCCAAGGGCATCTACCTGACGGTGCTGGCCGGCGCCATCCTGGTCTCGCGGCCGCTGTTCGTGCCGATGGCCCAGCGCATCGGCCATCGGCGCGTGTTCCTGCCGTGCCTGGTGCTGATCGCGGCCGGCATGGCGGTGCTGTCGGTGGGCGGCGCGCGGATCTGGCTGGTGATCTCCGCGATCGTGTTCGGCCTCGGCTTCGGGACCGCGTACCCGGTGTTCGCCGCGTACGTGATGGCGCACGTGGACCCGCGCCGGCGCGCGCGCGGCGTTCGGCGGCATCCTGGCCGCGCTTCGACACGGGGATCGGCACCGGCTCGGTCGTCACGGGCTGGCTGGTCGGGCGTTACGGCTTCCGCACCGCATTCGCCGTCGCGGCGGTGCTGGCGGCGCGCTGTCGCCGGCGTACTTCCTCGCGGTCGGGAAGAAGCTGCTGGTGAAGAGGCCGGTCGGATGGCGAAGGTCTGGTCGGCGACGGACGGGCACGAGCACGGCCACGATCCACGAGCACGTGCGCAAGGCGCAATCAGGACGCGTGGCGGAGGATCAGCCGCGTCAGCATCTGGACGATGCGGACCAGCAGGCCACGAGCCGTGTCGGTGGTGGGCCGCGGTGATCAGGCCGCGCGCCGACAGCAAATCGAAGATGGCCGCGCACTCCGTCGCGCTGCCGCGGGCGATCGCGTAGAAGGCCGCCTTGTCGCGAACGGTCTGGCGTCCGGCGCCCTCCGCGATGTTGAGCGCGATCGAGACGCTCGCGCGGTCCAACTGGTCGCGCAGGGCGCCCAGCCGGCGCATGGAGACGAGACGCGCCGCGATCGTCTGGAACTCGACCGCGACGCGGTAGCAGTCGAGCCGCTCGGGGTCGAGCCGCGCGGACCGGCGCCGGGTTGCGGGTTCGGGATCGTCCGTTCCATTCGAGCCTCCTCAGGCGGCACTTTCGCCGCCTCTCGAGACAAGAGGCGGCGAAAGCGCCGCGTGAGGCTCGAATGGATGATCCCGGCCCCTTCACCCGGTGTGACGGCTGAACGAATGGCAGGCACCGCCGGCACGCCGGGTGCGCCCGTTCGCCGTTCCCGTGCCCCGTGCCCCGTTCGTCGCCGATCCGCCGCCGTTTCGTGCCCGTGCCCGTGCTCGTGCCCGTGCACGTCCGTCACGATTCAGACCGCCGTTTCGTGCCCGTGCTCGTGCCCGTGCGCGTCCGTCACGATTCAGACCGCCGTTTCGTGCCCGTGCCGCGTGTCCCGTGCGCGTCCGTCACGATTCAGACCGCCGTGTCAGATCTCGTTCAGCGACCACGGGCGGGCGGCCCCGCGCACGCCGCTGGAGTCGCCGTGGCGGGGCGGCAGCAGCGGCGTGGTCACGGCGTCCGGAGAACACGTAGCGGGGCAGCAGGGCCGGCACCCGCTCGTAGAGGCGCTCGATGCGCGACAAGCCCCGCCAGCACGATCGCCTCGGGATCGAGGATGTCGATGACGTGGGCGAGGCCGCGGGCCAGGCGGTCCTCGTAGCGCGCGAGCGTCTCCTCCGCGCGCGCGTCGCCCTCGGCGGCTCGGTCCGCGATCTCGACCGCGGACGCGCGCGCTCGCCGGTCGCGCGCGCGTGGTCGCGCGCGAGCCCGGGGCCCGACGGGAACGTCTCGGTCACCCGTCTTGCCGCAGTAGCACGGCGGGCCCGGCCGCTCGTTCTCGTTCGGCCAGGGCAGCAGGTTTGTGCCCCACTCGCCCGCGACGCCGTTCGGCCCGTCCCAGGCGCGGCCGTCCACCGCCAGCCCGCCGCCGACGCCGGTGCCCAGGATCACGCCGAACGACACGATGGCCCGCCGCGGCGCTCGCACCGCCATCGAGGCGCGAAGCAGTTCGCGTCGTTCGCGAAGCGCAGCGGCCGCGGCAGCACCGCGCCAGGTCCTGCGCCAGCGGATGTCCGTTGAGGCAGACCGAGTTCGCGTTCTTCACGAGGCCGCTGACGCGGCTGATCGAGGCCCGGCATGCCCGCCCACCGCGCGGGCGTTCCAGGTCCTCCTCGATCGGCTCACCAGGCCGGCGACGGCGGCGAGCGTCCCTCGTAGTCGTCGCGCGGCGTGGGGATGCGCCGGCGCACCCGTTCTCGCCGTCCGCTCCCAGCGCGACCGCTTCGATCTTGGTGCCGCCCAGGTCCACGCCGATGCGTGCGCGCATCGTCAGCCGATGTCCCGCGCGCCGAACACCTGCGCCGCCGCCGCGACCGTGTTCGCGTGGATGGTGACGGTCTCGCTGGTGCGCTCCGCGTAGCCCCCGCCAGCGTCACCGCCACCGGGATTCCGCCCCGGCGCGCGGCCGCGAACACCTGCCGGTCGCGCTCGCGCGGCCCCTGCCTGGGTGAGCGCGAGACCGCTCCAGCAGGTCGTGCTCGTACGGGTCGGCCCCGGCCGGGTACCAGGAGCAGCTCGGGCGATCCTTCGAGCGCGCGGGGGGCAGGGCCAGCGCCAGCGCGCATCCAGGTACGGCTGGTCCGTCGTCCCGTCGGGCAGGCCGATGTCGAGCCGGCTGGGCGGCTTCACGGGCGGGTGGTTGTTGCTCCTGGTGGGCGAGGCGTGAACGTGTCCCGGTCGCCGGCGAAGATCGACGCGGTGCCGTTCCCGTGGTGCACGTCCAGGTCCACGATGGCGACCCGGCCGACCTCGCCCGCCGCGCGCAGCGCCGCGTGGCGATGGCGACGTCGTGGATGAGGCAGAAAGCCCTCGCCGTGGTCGGGGAACAGCGTGGTGGAAGCCGCCCGAGAGCACGACCGCGCACCCGTCGGTGCGCGCTCCGCCGGAGCCGCCTCGATGGCCGCGCCCGCGGCCAGCCACGCCGCCTCCACCAGCGAGGGCGACCAGGGCACCTCGAGGGTCGCGCGCTCCGTCGGAGGTCAGGTCGCCGGTCTTGACCTTGCGCACGTACTCGCGCGCGTGTGCACGCGCAGGACGTCCTCGTCGGTCGCCGGCCGCGGGGTGACGAAGTCGCCGTGGTCCGCGGCGCCCGTCTCCAGGAGCCGCTCTCGAACCAGGCGGTACTTGTGCGCGGGAAGACGTGCAGTCCCAGGTCGACCGTGAAGGACGGATGGAAGACCAGCCGGAAGGGCAGCATCGACGCGGCGATTGTAGATCGTCGGGCCGGCCCCTGGAGGCCGGACGGACTAGATGCCCGGCTTCTCGGCGATCACCGCCGCCACCACCAGGTCCACGGGCACGCCCCGCCGCTGGCGGAACGTCTCACGGGCCGGCCGCGAACAGCGAGCCCAGGAACTCCATGGTGACCGGATCGATGGACTCCATCGTCGAGTGCGTGACGTATCCGGACGCGTGGATCCAGTCGACGGCATCGCGCCCCGAGTCGAACCAGATCCGGACGCTCTCGGTCCAGCTCTCGATCGGCGTAAGCCCGCCGGCCGCCAGCGCGTCGACCACCTGCTGGCCGTTCTCGGGCACCGTGATGAAGCTGGGGTCCCCGTACGTCTCCTTGAGCTGGCGGTAGATCCGCCAGGTCTGGCCCAGGTTCCGCCGCGTGTGCTGGAAGAGCTTCCAGGCCGGCTCGGGGGACTGCGGAACCGGTGGTACAGCTCGCCGAACTGCGGGATGCTGCCGGTGAGGCTGGTGATGAGCCCGACGCGGCCCCCGGCCGGAGCAGCCGCCCCATGCCGGGCAGCACGGTCTGCCGGTCCAGGTACGCGAGCAGGAACCGCATGGAGACGACGTCGAAGGTCCCGGACGGGACGCTCGCGATGAAGTCCTCCGCCGGGGCGTGCCGAAGCGTCGACGGGCAGGCCGGCGTCGCGGAGGCGCTCGCGGGCCCTCCCGCCAGCATGCCCTCCGAGCAGTCCACGCCCACGACCTACCCCGGCGCGACCGCCCGGGCCATCTCGATCGTGCGCAGCCCGGTCCCGCAGGCCAGGTCGGCCACCCGCAGGCCGGGGCGCAGCTCGAGGCCCCGATCGAGTCGCTCGTTGATGGGGGTCGTGTGGGCGGCGAACAGGTCGTCGTAGTCGCCCGCCACGCGGTCGTAGGCCTGCTCGGCGTATTCAGCTTCCGCCTCAAGGCCAACCAAGCGCTCCTTCCGTCTGCTCCAGGTCCCAGGGTACCGGGTAAATCAGCGGAAGACGCGACTCTGCCACAGTTGCCCCGCCACTCAGCGAGCCTCGGGGGTCAGTGGACCTGGGCGATCGTCTCGAGCTTCTCGCGCTGGCCGCGAAGCGGTAGAAGCGGCGCCCGTGGGCGCGCAGGTCGGCCAGGCGGGCCGGCCTCAGGAACCGGCTGTCTCCAGATAGCCGCAGTAGCGATAGGCGAGGCCGCTGGCGGCGCGATAGCGCGAGGCGCGCTCCGGGGAGACGCGCTCGTCCAGGCGGTAGCGTTGGAAGAGCAGCTCCCGCAAGCGGGCCGAGACCGCTCCCTCGTTCTGGAGCGAGAGCAGGAACACCGCGTTCAGGTACTTGTCCACCTCGGCCTGCAGCTCCAGCTCCAGCTGCGTCACCGCGCGCCCGCTGGCGGCCCGGAACAGGAGGTACAGGAAGTGGCTGACCTCCTCCGTCGCCGTGCACAGCGCGCCCAGGTTCGCGCCGTCCAGGTGCACGCGCGGGTCGTCTGCCTGGAGCTGCTCGAGCACGGAGGGCTCCAGCACCACTCCGAGCGCGAGCCCGTCCGGCGTCCTCGGCGACCAGCGTCCGGCTGCCGGCGCCGGGGTAGGACGAGTCCGCGCCGGGCGGGATCAGGAACTCCGTGACCGGGGCCTGCGCGGGAAGCGCGTAGAAGCCCTCCGAGGCGCCGCTGCACGTCGAGCAGGACGCCGTCGGGGCGCCCGCGGTCACTCGCAGCCGTCCCTCGCCCATCGGCATCGGCGTGATGCCGCGCTCGGCCAGGAGCGCCGGCGGCGCGGCGGCTGCCCGTCTGGGCCCAGCGCTCGTAGAGCGCCAGGATCGAGCGGTCGCCCACCAGCCGGCTCGACTCCCGCGACCTCGGACAGCACGTCGGCGAACTGGCCCGAAGCGCGCGGCCAGCTCGCCGAACACGCTCCGCTCCATTCGAGGCCCTGCGTCGCGCGAGAGGCGCGTAGGCCTGGCCTCCCAGGGTCCGGTAGTAGCCGAGGTCCACGAGCCCGCCCTGCACGCTGTCGGCGAAGAAGCCGGACGTGAACAGCGCGCTGTCGCCCAGCGCGCGCAGCAGGCGCGTGCAGCTCGCGGCGCGACGCCTGGGCGGCGCGCGACTGAGACGGCGACGCGCATCTCGTCGTATCCGGGCTCGGGCGCGGGCAGGGGATCGCCGGCCACGCAGCTGGCCAGGAGGTTGACGAGGTAGAACTCGGTGAAGGTGGAGGTCGCGACCCGCTGGTGCTCCAGGGCCTTCTCCGGCTGCTCGCGGAAGAACACGACCGGCGGCTCGTCCGTACCGGGGCGGCTCGTCGACATTCGTTCCCTCCCTTCGCCAGGGAGGCGCCTTCAGAGGCGCCTACCGCCCGTCTGGACTGCACGCTCCGTGCTAGCAGTGCCCCTCGGCGTCTGCTGGCCCGGAAATCATGGCAGCGAAGGACTTATCGCTGGTTGGCCTCTTCGCTCGCTGTGCCTTCACGCCTCCGTTTGACGACACTACCGACGACAAATTGGCGCCCGGGGTTCCGTGCGCGTCCTCACGCGACGAACGTCACCTTGTTGATCTCGCGCAGCGTGGTCAGCCCCGCGAACACCTTCTCCAGCGCCGAGTCGCGCAGGAACGTCATGCCCTCCTCGCGCGCGGCCTGCTTGATCTCGGCCGCGGGCCGCCGCTCCAGGATCATCTGGCGGATGCGGTCGGACATGTCGAGCAGCTCGCCGACCGCGGTGCGCCCCGGAAGCCGGTGCCGCCGCACTCGTCGCAGCCGCGCGCGTCGTAGAACACCTGGTCCTGGTAGAGGTCGGGGTCGAGCCCGACTCCTGCAGCAGCGTCGCCGGTGACCTCCGCCGGCCGCTTGCAGCCGGGCACAGCAGGCGCACCAGCCGCTGGGCCATGATGCAGTTGAGGGCGGACACGAAGTTGTACGGCTCGACGCCCATGTGCAGGAAGCGGCCGATCACGTCGAACACGTTGTTGGCGTGCACGGTGGTGAAGACCAGGTGGCCGGTGAGCGCCGACTGCACCGCGATCTGCGCCGTCTCGGGGTCGCGCACCTCGCCGACCATGATCTTGTCGGGGTCGTGGCGCAGGATCGAGCGCAGGCCGCGCGCGAAGGTGAGCCCCTTCTTCTCGTTCACCGGCACCTGCGTGATGCCGCGGGATCTGGTACTCGACCGGGTCCTCGATCGTGATGATCTTGTCCTCGGGCGTCGCGATCTCCGAGAGCGCGGCGTAGAGCGTGGTGGTCTTGCCGCTGCCGGTGGGGCCGGTGACCACCACCATCCCGTAGGGCTCGGTGATGTACTTGCGCAACTTGCGCGAGGTCGGCCTCGGCGAAGCCGAGCACGTCGAGGCGCAGGCTGCGGAAGGCCGCGTTGCAGCGACTCCTTGTCGAGGATGCGGATGACCGCGTCCTCGCCGTGGATCGACGGCATGATCGAGACGCGGAAGTCGATGGTGCGGCCCTTCACGCGCAGGCGGAACCGGCCGTCCTGGGGCACGCGCTTCTCCGCGATGTCCAGCTCGGACATGACCTTGATGCGGCTGATGATGGTGTCGTGGTGCCGCTTGTCCAGCGGCTCCAGCGCGGGGTAGAGCACGCCGTCGATGCGGTACTTGGCGAGCACCTCGCGGTCCTTGGTCTCGATGTGGATGTCCGAGGCGCGGCGGTCGATGGCGCCCAGCATCAGCGAGTCCACCAGGCGCACGATGGGGCTCTCGGCCGGGCAGCGCGCGCGAGGTCGACGGCGTCGCGTCTCGTCGTCGGCCACGAGCTGCAGGCGCAGCGACTCGCTGGCCTGCTCCAGCAGGATCTCGCCGCCGCGATGCCGGCGCAGCAGTCTCGCTCGACCCGCTGCCGCGGGGCGCCACCACCGCGTCGATCGGGCCGGCCGAGCAGGAACTCGAGCTCGTCGACCTTCTGCAGGTCCTCGAGGCCGCCGAACGCGAGCACGAGCCGCCATCCCTCGCGTCCGCACGCGGCACGCAGCCGAAGCGCACCAGCATCTCAGCGGAACCGCCGCCCAGAGCTCGGGTCGTCGGGGATCCGCTCGAGCGGCTCGAACGGCAGCCAGGATCGCTTCGGCCTGTCGCCGGGCCTGCTCGCGCGATCGGCGCTCGGAGGACGCGGGGCTGGGGACTGCCCTCGCGTCGGCCGCACGGGCGCGCCGGGCATGTGCGATCTTAGCACCTCGGCTGCGCGCCTGGCCGCCGGGAGCTACTTGCCGTCCCAGTTCCCCGCGACGGGCGGGTCGGTCGCCGCGCCGAACACGGCCTTCGCCACGTCCGGGCGCCTCCAGGTGGTTCGCGCGCATGTAGAACGCCAGGTCGGAGGGACGGAACAGGCCGGCCGTGACCGTGCCGTTCCCGTCCCAGTCGCCCACGACGGGGAGGCTCGCCGACCCCTGCCCATCTTGATCGTGTGATCGGGCTCTCCGGGCGTGTTCGCGTTGCGCAGGAGGAATGCCCCGCCGAGGGGCGGAACACGCCGATCGTCGTGGAGCCGTTGCCGTCCCAGTCGCCGACCACCGGGATGTCGCCCGCCTGGCCGAACGCGACCGTGATGTCCGGCGGTCCGGGCGTGTGGCCGTTGCGCAGCACGAACGTGAAGTCCGCGGGACGGAAGACGCCGACCGACCAGGTGCCGTCGCCGTCCCAGTCGCCCGCGAGCGGCACGTCGTCCTTGCTGCCGAAGACGACGGCCAGGTCCGCCTCGCCCGGCGCGTTCAGGTTGCGCAGGTAGAACTTGCCCTCGGACGGGCGATAGACGCCGACCGTCGTGGTGCCAGTCGCCGTTCCAGTCTCCCGCGACGGGGATGTCGCCCTTGGCGCCGAACGCGACGCCTGAGGTCGTGGCTCGCCCTCCGTGTTCGTGTTGCGCAGGAGGAACGTGGCCTCCTCCGGACGGAACACGCCGATGGTGACGCTGCCGGGCGCGTGCTTCGGGCCCCCTTCGCGGCTCCCTTGGCCGCGCCCGGGGCCCTCTTGCCCCCGCCGCGGGCGGAGGCTGCGGCTGGTTGGGGTTCTGCATTCCCGTCTCGCTGCAAGCGACCGCGACCAGGAGGGAGAGTGACGCCAGTTGTCGGCGCAGGTGACGGAGAAGTGTCATGGAGCGATGCTAGCAAATGGGGCCGACTCCGATAACTGCTGCCATCTCGCTGTCGCGCCGGCCTTTCCCGTTGGCCGCCAAAACCGGTGACTGGGCTCACAGGGGCGGCATGCCCATTGCACGTCTAGTCTCTCGAGTGTTGGGAGGTGTGAGGTGAGCCGAGGAGAGAAGGACTTCCTGGCCGAAGCTTCAGAAGGCCGCCCCGCTGACGCAGGAGATCCTCGCCGCCCCGCCCTCCTTCACAAGCCGTGAGGAGTACGTCGTGAGCGTCGCGCACCTGCACGCCGACTCGGAGGATCCTCCGCAGCCGCGGGCTGGCCGTGGGCTGCCTGTCCGCGCTCGGACGCGACTAGGCGCCAGGCCGGTACAAATCCCGCCCCGTGGGCCCTGCACGGAGACGGCGCGATCTGATGCCCGACCGCTCGCGGGCGTCCGCGTGCTGGAGCTGGCGACGGTGGTGCTCGGGCCCTGGGCCTGCCAGATCCTGGGCGACCTGGGCGCGGACGTCGTCAAGGTCGAGCCTCCTTCGGGCGACAGCAACCGCCAGGTCGGGCCCATGCGCACGCCGCACATGGGCGCGCTGTTCCTCAACTGCAACCGCAACAAGCGCAGCGCCGTGATCGACCTCAAGCATCCTCGGGGCCGCGAGACGGTGCTGCGGCTGGCCGCGCGCGCCGACGTGCTCGTCCACAACTACCGGCCGGCCGCGCTCGCTCTGACTGGGCCTCGGGTACGAGGCCGTGCGCGCGGTGAACCCGTCGATCGTCTACTGCGGGACCTACGGCTACGGGCGCGAGGGGCCGTACCGCGACCGCCCCGCCTATGACGACTCGATCCAGGCCGCGGCCGGGCTCACGATGCTGCAGGCCGAGGTGACGGGCGTGCCGCGCTTCGTGCCGACGATCCTGGCGGACAAGACGACCGCGCTCGCCGTGGTGTCCGCGGTGAATGCCGCGCGCTTTTCCATCGGGCCCGGACGGGCCAGGGACAGGAGATCGAGGTCCCCATGTTCGAGACGCTCGTGTCCTTCGTGATGGCCGAGCACCTCTGGGGCGAGACGTTCCAGCCGGCGGCGGGGCCCGTCGGCTACACGCGCCTGCTGAGCGCGGAGCGCCGTCCGCTGCGCACCGCGGACGGGTACCTGGCGGTCCTGCCGTACCTGGACGAGCACTGGCGCGCGTTCTGCGAGGCCGCCGATCGGAAGGACCTGCTCGAGGACGCCCGCTTCCGGCCCGCGTCCCGGCTCGAGCACATCGACGCGCTTCACCTCGCGCTGGGCGCGATCATGGCCACGCGTCCGACCGCCGAGTGGCTGGAGCGCCTGCAGGCCGCGGGCGTGCCGGCCATGCCGCTGCGCTCGCTCGCGGACCTGCTGGACGACGAGCATCTCCAGGCGACCGGCTTCTGGAGCTTCGCCGACCATCCCAGCGAGGGACGTTCTGCGGCTGCCCGCGCCGTCGTCGCGTTTCTTCGGCACACCTGCGGACGTGCGGCGCCCGGCGCCGCGCCTGGGCGAGCACACCTGCGAGGTCCTGCGCGAAGCGGGACTCGCGCAGGCCGAGGTCGACGAGCTGATCGCCGCGCAGGCGGTCCGGCAGTTCTGATGGTGTGAGCGAAAACGGCCCCGCGACTCCTCCCCATCTGGAGAGGCGACGTGGCCCACTGACAAGGAGAGAGCATGCGCAGGATGGGGGCAGTTTCGGAAGCGGTGGTCAGTGGGCGGCCCGCTGGCCGGCGGTTGCATCCAGGGCCAGCGGGCGATCAAGGTCAACGCGGACGGCAGCGGGGCACCGTGGTGGACACGACCAAGCTCATCGGCATGGCCGCGGCCATGAGAGGACATGGGCGGCAGCTCGTCCACCGCCCAGGCCAAGGTCAACCGCGAGGTCGAGCTCAAGAAGAAGGCGACGGCGCAGGGCCTCACGTACGTGTCCATCGAGAACACGCCTGACGGGACCGAGCGCGTGACCTACTCGTTCAAGGACATCACCAAGATCGGTGATGAATCGTTCGGCCGAGATGCCGAACGAGAAGAAGGACGAGAAGGCCGCCGCGGACTCGAAGGACGAACTGCTGACCTTCCGCATGGCCCGGCTCGGGCGGTACCTCCACGCTCACGGTCGTGGTGCCCAAGGACAAGGAGAAGCCGAAGGCGGACAAGCCCGCCGACGCCAAGCCCGCGAAGCCCCCGAACCCCGAGGAGGAGAAGCAGGCCATGGCCATGATGAAGGGCATGATGGCCGGCCTGAAGCTCGCGACCGTGGTCGAGGTGAACGGCAAGATCGTCAGCGACCATCGTGCCCTACCCGCCCGAAGGCTCGACGGTCACGCTGATGGAGCTGACTTCGACCAGATGGGCGAGGACGGCCTCAACAAGCTGTCCAAGCTGACCGATCAGCCGGGCCTGCCCACGCCCGAGCAGCTCGAAGGGCCTCAAGGGCGTGGCAAAGTTCATCGAGGGCGAGATCGTGATCGAGTTCCCGGGGAAGTAGCTCCTACCCCGTGCCGACCAGTAGAGCGCGTTGAACACGAACGGGCAGGTCGACGTCTGGCGCGCGGTGCTGCGGGCGGAAGTCCGAGCAGCACCTACGCGCCCCTGCCGTAGCGTGGCCGCCACCGCGGTCGCCTCGCGCTGCTCCAGCTGCTCGACGCCGCCCACCCAGCCCGAGGCAGGATGTCGCGCGACGCGGACGGGTAGCTCGCGAGCACCCGTCGCTCCATCTCCGCGCCCGGCAGCGCGGTGTCGAACGCGATCGACTTGTCCTGAAGACCGCGAGCGCGGCGGCAGCCCGTAGGTCAGCGGGATGCGAGGGCTCCACGTCCAGCGCGCAGCAGCGAGCCGGGGATCGAGAACTCGTCCGCCCGCGTGCGCCGCCAGCGTTGCGGACCGGCAGGCTGAACTCGTCCATCACGTAGTCGCAGGCCGACGAGAACGCGACCAGGTGCCTCCCGCCTCCACGAAGTCGCGGAGTGCCTTCGAGCCCTCTTGTCCAGGCCGCCCGCGTACTCGGGAGGCAGCTCTGGCGAAGTACTTCTATCTCGCCCTCCTCCCGCCGGGGCTTGCCGGACGCGATCACTTCCCTGGCGACGTCGGGCAGCACGATCACGTCGAACGGCGGCCGCGAGCGCGCCGCCCGCGCGGATCGGCCTTGTTGTCGAGCGATGCTTGGGCTCGAAGCCGTACTGCTCGAGGATGAAGCGCGTCCAGCCCTCGTCCATCGACGCGGCCCAGGGCTTGTAGAGCCCGACCTGCGGAGCGCGTCATCTTCTCCGCCGCGGCCGGGATCCGGCGCACGGCGGTCCAGGCTTGGCTGGGGCTCTCCTTGGCGGCGGCGGCCGCGCGGCCGCGGCGTCCAGGAACACCGTGCCGGCGGGCCACTCGCGATCGCCCGCGGTGAGGGCCGTCTGCGCTGACGCGCGCGTCAGGCCCGAGGAGCGCAGCGCGGCGCTGACCAGCTTCGCGTTCTCCGGGCTGCCCGGCGCCAGCGCGAACGCGTCGCCCTGCGCCTCCAGCTTCGGGTGACGGCCGGGTGGAAGGCCGACAGGCTCGCCGGCAGCGGCGCGCGCTCCACGTCCACGCCCATCATCAGGGGCAGCGACCAGGCGGCGACGTCGTACGGGCGCACGATGTCGCGGCCCGGCCACCAGCTTCACCTCGGGATAGTCGCTGCGTCGCTCGAGCATCTCCGTGCACGAAGCGGCCGTACGGCTGGCGCCAGCGGGATCCAGACGTCGCCGTCGGCCGCCTGCTTCACCTCGACGCCGTGCTCGGCCATGAGCGCCGCCAGCCGGCAGCGCCGCGGCGCGCGTCGCGCTGCGCGTGCCGGGATGCGGAAGGCGTCCGTTGGTCCGAAGCGTGCGCGATCGCCGCGCGCGCCCGCGCCAGCCGCGTCGCGCAGGAAATCCTCGCGCCGGTCCGCGCAGGTCTCGAGCAGCGCGTCGGACGCGATCCGCTCGTAGTCCATGATGTCGCGCAGCCGCCACGAGGCCGCCCGGCCACGGGTTCGGGAAGTTGGTCTGGGCCCGTACTCGACGAGCCCCTTGCGCCGCCGGACAGCTCGCCGGGCGCGATGCGCACCGGCGTTGCCAGGCGCGCCGAGGCGACCTCGGTCAGCAGGCCCGAGATGTTCTTCCACCAGGCCGGTGTTCTTGGTCCCGCCCGGCCAGTACGCGTCGTAGTGAGAAGCCGTAGATCACGCCGGTCTTGCTGCGCCTGCTCCAGGCGCAGCGCCATCTGCGAGCCGATGAGGTTCACCTCGCGCCACACCAGCGGGTGGATGTCGGTGTCGACCGGCTCGGCGTAGGGCGGCACGAAGATGCGCGGGCCGTGTCGCGCCCATCTGGTGCTCGTCCAGCCAGACCTGCGGGAACCACTCGTGGTAGACGGCGCGCGTCATGGCGCGCGTCTCCTTCTGCGTGAGCATGAACCAGTCGCGGTTGTCGTCGTGGCCCGACGTAGTGGTGGTAGAGCCAGGGCATGCGGCCGCCCTCGTAGCGCGGTGCCGAGGCTGCTTGCGGTACCACTCGCGTCTCCATGATCTGGCCGTCCGGGTTGAGCGAGGGCACGAGCAGCAGCACGACGTCGCTCGAGCCGCCGCCGCGTCTCCGCGTCCTGCGCGGTGGCGAGCGCGTAGCGCCCACTCCATCGCCATCTGCGATGGCGCCGATCTCGGTCGAGTGGATGTTGCACGTGACGAGCAGCGACGCACTCTTGCCCTCGGCGACGAGCCGGTCGGCGTCCGCGTCGGACAGGCCCGCGCGGGTCGGCGAGGCGTCGCGCGGCCTCCTTGATGTGCGCGAGGTTCGCGAGGTTCTCCTCGGACGAGATCACCGCCATGAACATGTCCTCGCCGAGCGTCGTCTTGCCGAGGACCTGAGCACGACGCGCGGCGACGCGGCGTCGAGCGCCTGCAAGTAGGCGGCTGATCTGGCGGTAGTCCGCGAGCGTCCGGTCGGCGCCGACCGTAAAGCCGAGGAACTCGGAGGGGGACTGGACGGCGGCGCGGGCGGGCACCGACAGGGACGCGGCCAGCACGGCGAGGAGCGGCAGGCGCATCGCGAGACCTCCGGGCGCGGAGTCTAGAACGGGTTTGGTGGGATAATCCATTCGTGCGCGTGGGGAAGCGGCTCGACAACGGCGACGGCCTCGCGGATCAGGGACGACCGGCTCGACCGCCGTTCTCCTGCGAGGCACCACGCGTCTGGCGCCTCGAGGCGTCTATCGGTTCTCGAGCTTCGAAGAGGCGAAAGCGTGGATGAACCGGGCGATGGCGGAGACCGCAAGACCCCAGGACGCCATCGATCGCGCCTTCCTCGAGGGCGTTCTGCGCGAGCGCGCGGAGAGCGAGTAGCTCCGGTGCCCTAGCGTGCCGCGAGCGAGACCGTGGTGCGCGAGACGCCGGGCGCGTCGAGGCCGACCAGCCGCACGTCCACGAACAACGGGCCGCTGGCGGCGTCGCCCAGGCTCCCGGCCGGGATCGTGAGCGCGAGCGGTGATCGCCCGGCGGCGAGCGTCCGCGGCGACTCGGCCCACGCGACGCCTCGTCTGGCGGCCGTCCGCGTCCGGAGCGGTCGCCACGATCGCTTCGGAGCCGATAGCGGCCGGCCACGCGTACGGCCGCGACCGCGTCCACGCGCAGGCCGCGTCCGAGCGTCGCGCGGGCCGTCTCCAGCCGCGCCGCGCCCGACTCGCCCATGAAACCCGCTGGAGCTGGTCCGCTCGAAAGAGATTCCGCGCGCGTCCTCGCCCGACGCGTCGAAGCGGACGCTCCAGAAGCCGGGAGCCAGCGCGGCGCCTTCGATCCGCGCGGCGTACACGCCGTCGCCGGCCGCGCCGTCCTGGTGCGCGCCGTCGTCGAACAGCGCGACGGGCTCGCCGCCCTTGCCGTCCGGTCCCGCCAGCCGGGCGCTGACCTGTCCCGCGACCGGGGCGCGTCCGTCGCGGAGGGTCGCGCCCAGCACGACCGGCTCGCCGGCCGCGCGCGAGAGCGGTCCCGCCCAGGCGGTGAGCGCGAGCGGGCTCTCGGGCTCGGACACCACCACCGCGACTCGCCGCGGCGCCCCGCGGCCTCGACGTCGAGCTGGTGGCGGCCGGCCTCGGCGTCGCGCACCCCGAGCGCTTCCAGCGCGCCAGGCAGGTCCAGCCCCAGGTCGGCGATGTCGAGCGGCACGCGGCGCACGGTGCCGTCCGCCGAGCGGCTCTTCCGGCCGCCAGCGCGCGGCCGTTCGGCGCGCGCGCACCGACGTCGCCACCGGCGCGCCAGCCGCGACCGTCCAGATGAGCAGGCGCGGCGAGCCGAGCGCGGGCACCTCGATCGATCGCAGCGGCTGTCGCGCGCCGCCACGGTGCGCACGAACGCACCGGGACGAGCGCGGCGGAGCGTGGTCCGCGGGCGGCACGTAGGCCTCGCCCGGCGCGAACGAGCCCACCGCGGTCCGCGGCGGCAGACGGCAGCGCGACGAGGAGGGACGCGACGAAGAGAAGCGAAGCCTTCATGGTCCCTTCCTAGAAGTCCGTGCCCAGCGAGCCGCCGATCTTGCGGTAGTCGTTGCGCCGGTTGTGGTGGTGGTTGGCCGCGGTCGTGAACCAGACGACGCCGACGCCCTGCGCGCTGTACTGCGACACCATCCCGTCGTCCTCGCCGGGCATGCCGGCGACGCCGCGAGAGTGTCGCGAGGCCGTAGTCCTCGCTGTGCGCGAAGTCGTTCCAGAGGCCGGTGCCCGCGATCGTGTACACCGTGCGCGGCAGCGGCGGCCGGCCGGTGGTGCCGCCCAGGTAGTACTGGTTGTAGTAGGCCATCCAGTCGGTCCGGCAGTTGATCGTGGAGTTGTTGTTCTGTCCCACCAGGTCCACGAGCCACCCCGTGAGCCACGAGCCCGAGAGCGTGCCCGCCAGGTCCGCCGCCTCCGAGCCCTTGTGCGGACGCCGCGATCGCAGTTCGACCCAGCGCACGCGGTCGATGATGGGCTGGTAGCGCGAGTACGCAGGTCGGGTTGGAGAGGATCCAGCGGGAACACCGTGCCGCCGAACGAGTGCGTCTCGATCACGATGTCGTCGATCTGCGTTCGCGTTCATCCAGACGTAGATCTGGTCGGCCACCTGGTTGGCCGCCACCCACATGTACTGCGTGCCGTCGTAGTGGGCAGATCAGGTAGGGCACGACCAGTTCTTCGTGGACGCGCGCAGCATGTCCTCGCCCCAGTAGGCGCGGGCCACGCCTGCGTTCGCGAGGTTGGCGCCGCCCTTGCCGTGGATGAACACGGCGCCCGTCCGCGCGTATGCGGCGGGGCCAGCAAGAGGACGCAGCACGACGCCAGGGCCAGGCGCATGATCCCTCCGCTCTCCGATCTGTTTCTGTGAAGCGACGCGCGAAGCTACGCCGTCGCGCCGGGGATCGTCTGGCGGAAAAATGAATCCTGAATCATGATTCATCCGACCGTTCGACCGGCCGAACGGTCGGTCGCGTCGACCCCGCTATGCTCGCCCGGTCCATGAACGGTGCGGCCGCGCTCGTCGAGATCGACGGCGTCTCGAAGTCCTTCGACTACAAGCGCGCGCTCGTCGGCGTCCAGCTTCACGTTCCGGCCGGCCAGATCTGCGGCCTGCTGGGGCCGAACGGCGCCAGGCAAGACCACGCTGTTCCGGCTGCTCATGGGCATCCTCAAGGCGACCTCGGGCACGATGCGCATCGATGGGCGGGACGCGTTCGAGGAGCCGCGTCGAGGTGAAGAAGCGCGTGGGCTTCCTGCCCGACGAGCCGATCTATCTACCCGTACCTCTCGGGCCGCGAGATCCTGGAGCTCAGCGCCGCCATGCACGGCCTCTCGGCCGCTGACACGGAGGGCGCGCATGCGCCCGCTCGCGCAGCAGCGTGCAGCTCGTGGACGAGCTCGACCGCTTCGCCGAGGACTACTCGCGCGGGATGAAGAAGAAGCTCGGCCTGCTGCTGGCGATGGTCCATCGGCCGCGGCTGCTGATCCTCGACGAGCCGACGAACGGCCTGGACGTCGAGGCCACGCGGCTGTTCTACGAGCTCATGCGCGAGGAGCCGTCGCGCGGCACCACCATCCTGTTCTCGTCGCACCTCATGGACCAGGTGACGCGCCTGTGCACGCACGCGGCCATCCTCGACCGCGGGCGGCTGGTGACGAGCGGCGCCATCGACGAGCTGCTGGCGGCCCACCCGGGGAAGTCGCTGGAGGACGTCTTCCTCGACTGGACGAGCGGCCGGGCCTCGTGAGCGAACCGGGGGCCACTCCTTCTGGCGCACGGTCGGCCTTATTGCTTCGTGCGGCCCGCCGCCGGGCCGTCGCTCGCAAGGACCAAAACCGCAAGCTGCTGCAACACCGGGGGCCTCGCGGACTCCGGGGTGCTCATGACGTTGCTGGGGCTCGCGCTCACGGGCGCCATGCACGGCGTCGCGGCGATGCTGCTGTGGAACAGCGCCGAGGTCGCGAAGCGCCTCGACCTCGAGGCCTCGGGGCGTATGGAGGTCTCGCGCGCGACCGCCCGCGAGCTCGACTCGATCGACCGGTCGCTGGCCCAGCCCGTTCCCGGAAGCGGCTGTCGCCCAGGAGGCCGAGCACGACAGGCGCGCCGCCTTCGCGTCGGACGAGGTCGCCCGTGAGCGCCGCGAGCGGTCGAGCGACCGAGCGCGCGACCTGTACGAGCACTTCATGCTCCATGGCCGGGCGGGTCTGGCCGAGTACGAGGACGCATGGGGCTTCGCGCGCTCGGGGCCGCCCTCCTGGCTCGTCGGCGCCCTCGGCTCGCTCTGATTGCTGTCTGGTTCCTGATGCTCGTCGTGCAGGGCGAAGGTCTCGGAGTGGACCTGCAACGGCGCCGTAACCCGATGTGGGAATGGCTGCTCAGCTATCCGGTCGACCCACGGGCCGGTTCCTGGGCGAGATGCTGTCGCCCCTCACGGCCAACCCGTTCCTGTTGATGGCGCCGGTGTTCTGGGTCGGCCTGTTCTGGATCGCCTACGGCGACTTGGGTGTCGCGTTCGCGGCGGCCTCGCGGCCGGAGTGCCGCTTGCCGTCGCCGCGGTGCGCCAGCAAGGCGCTCGAGATCGTAGCGTTCCTGCGGCTGGCTCCACGATCGAGGGGAGCTGTGCTCGGCATCGTGTCGTGGCTGGGCCAGGTCGCCTACATGGTGATGGTGTTCGCGGCGTTCACGCCCGGACCCCGCTCGCGCTCGGCCGGCTGTTGTCGCGATCGGCGGTCCGTCCCCCGCACCGTTGCTGGGCTGGGCTCTGGCCTCGCCCGACCGCGTCGCCGTGGAGCGGCGTCCTCGTCTGCTGGCTCGCGGCGGCCAGCGTGATCACGGCGGCGGTGCTCGTCAGCGCCCGTGCCACGCGCCAGGGCTGGCGGGCGGCTTCGGTGAAGCGCCCGACCGGCCCGCGTCGCTCGATCGCATCGCCGCGTCGCCTCCCTGGGCGATCCCCTTATCGCAAGGAGCCGCTTCTGGCTGTGGCGCGACCGTGGCGCCCTCATCCAGGTCTTCCTGTTCCCGCTCTCACCATGGCCGCGCTCCAGCTCTTCCAGTTCCGCTTCATGCTGCTGGCGATGCGAGGCTGGCACCTCATGTCGGGGCCAGCGTGTGCTGCTGGGCAGCTACTTCCTCTTCATCCTGGGTCCGCGGTCGCTCGTGTCCGAGGGAGCGGCGCTGTGGATCCCGCTCACGCGTGGCCGCGCGGCCTGAGGACCTGCTCCGCGCCAAGGCCCGGCTGTGGTGGATCGTCTCCTGCGCGGTCGTCTTCCCGCTGCTGTGCCGCTGACGGCGCTGCGCTCCCGGGGACGCCGTCAAGGTGGCGCTGGTGGCGGGTCGTGTGGGTCGCCTGCGGAGCAGCCTGGCTGAGCGCGCGGTCACGCTGGTCAGCGTCCCCAGCGCCCGGGCGACGCCACCCGTGCCCCACGGCCGCCGCTGGGCCGCTTCGATCGGGGACGCTGACGTTCGCGATCGTGGAGTGGTCTCGCAGCGGTGGGCAGTCGCCTGTCGGGGTCGTATTCTCCCGTCTCACCTGCGCCGCGGTGTGGCAGAACTTCCGCACGCGCCTGCCGTTCTGCTCGATCCCTGGTCCGAGCCAGCCTCGCAGGCGCCGACCATCCTGCACGGCATGGTCGCGATCAGCGCCGCGCAGGAGGTGATGGCGATCGTGGGCGGCATCGCGGTCGCAGCTGTCGGGTCGGAGCGCCTGTGGTTCGCGATCGCAATCGCGTACGGCATCGCCGCGTCGTGATGGGAGCCGGCCTCCTGATCTGGCTCGACAGGCGCGACGTCCGCTCGCGTGCTCTGGTCTGGTCGGAGTGGCCTGCTCGCCCGCGCTGCCTGCTGGGCGGTGTGGGCACGGGGATCGCCGCCGGCGTAATGCGCTCGGGCTGGCAGCGCGCAGGGCTGGCCTGTGGGTGGCAGCAACTCGCCCGCTGGGGCCTGCTCACGGTCTCACCGCTCGTCCTCCACGCGTCGGACCGCAAGTGGCTGGCGGTGATGGCCATCGGGCTGGCCCCGCTGGGCGAGGAGCTCCTCTTCCGCGGCCTGCTGTTAAGTCGCTCGCGCGCGAATGGAGCCTCGGCCGCGCTGCTGGGCAGCGCCTGCTTCTTCGCGATGTACCACCCGCCGCTGGCCTGGGTCCCCGTGGGGCTGGTGGGGCCGCCAGCGCCCTGCTGTTCAAGCGCGCACCGGGCACCTGCTGCCTAGCGTGCTGCTGCACGCAACCTACAACGCCGTCGTGGTGTGGATGCTCACAGCCCACCGGACGTCGGCGCGGCCTCTTCGGTCGCCAGGCATGCTTGAAGCGCGCGTCGTCGAGAGTGGGGTTGGATCACCGATCTTCTTTCCGATCAGGATCTTCTGGCGCTCGGGCCGCCGCTCCGGCGCCGCCCTCCACCGAGTGCGGGAACATGACGCCCCCGACTTCCTTGTAGTCGCCGAGGGACGTCTCCGGACTCCACCTCCCGCGCCGCGGATCGTGCGACGGCCCTCGCCCTTGACCTCCGAGAGAGTGGCGCGCGCGACGTCGATGTAGATCAGTCCGCACGTTGCCGTTCTTGAAGGCGTGACCTTCAGCTTGTACGCGTCCGCGCCGTTGACCGGCTCCTTCCCCAGCAGCTCGACCGTGTGGCCTCTTGGCGCTTGTAGTCGACCAGCGGCCCGTCGATGTCCGACTGCTCCTCGGCGTCCCTCACGGCCTCGGGAGGCGAAGGCCCGGGCTCATAGCGCCGTGCGCCGGCGAACGGCATCATGCCCAGCCGCTCTTGCCATCGAAGGCCTGCACGCCCGGTCATGCGCCTGGAAGGAGAACTCCATGCGCATCTGGCGTGGTGCTCCGGCGCTTGAGCTCCGGCAGCACCGGGCCTCCCGCGCCGGGGCCCAGCGTCCTCGTGCCGGTGCGTGCGCAGCGCCTGGATGGACCTGAGCTTCGCAGCGAGCCTCCGCGCGCGCCTGGACGTTCTTCGCGATGATCTCGTCGACGGTCTGGGCCGCGAGCGGCGGGGTGGCCCGGGGCCAGGACCGCGGCGAGGGGCAGCAGACGGCGCATGGGATCCTCCTTGGGGCCGGCCAAGATCCGCTTTTTAGCATCTTCCAAGGGGCACCCGCAATCGGCGGACGCGAGGTGCGCCGCTAGGGCGCTCGAAGCGCGGCGCTGCTCCGAAGCGGCGGCTGCCTCGGACCCCTGCTGCACCCGTTTGGATTGGTCAGAGAATCGTGATGGTCTGTTGACCGCTGTTTTCTCACCTGGAGGTAAGCGAGCAAAGCCGTTGGCCTCGACGGAACCAACGATGTGTCAGCAATTGGATGCGTAGTTGTGACGCCCCGGTGGTCGCGGACGCGATGCTCCACGTCCCTGTCAGAGTACCGGCTGTCACAGCCTTGGCTTCTGTGGGCGTCGAGAGAGCGCAAGAAGTCGTTTCCGGGTCTTGTTAATATTGCCGACCAGACTAGCTCTTGCGTCAGTGACCGCAGATCCGCGCCATTGGATACCTGGACCGTCGCGCTGATGGAACCTCCGGGCTTGTTGAGCCTGTCGGCATCGCAGCCTCGAGAGACGCCCACAGCGGTCAGCGTCGGCGAGAGAACTTGCCCGCAGTGCGATCAGCGACGATGCGCTCGACAGACGTTTGAACGGTCGGAGACCACTTGCGATGCTTGGCGAGGTCGTTAGGGAGGACATCACGCCTCCTTTGCCCGGATCCCGTTCCGGCTCCGCCCCTCTACCCGAACCGTCGAAGGCCACCGCTTGGTTTGTGCCAGTCGCTCCCGCGGCCGCTAGTCTAGGAGTCACGATCCCACTCAGGAGAGCGTGTAAGGTTCCTCCAGCGGAGAGAGCTGGAACCCAGGTCTTGCGCAGCGTTGAAGACAGGCATGAAATCTCCGGCACAGCTGCAACTCCGCTGTGCGGGTGAGTGTCGTAATGCCGGCGATGAGGTTCGGGCGTCGGTTGTACTTGGGCGAACTCCAAAGACCAGATCTCTCCGGCAGTGTTTCCGGTTCGCATCGCGTACGACGCCTCCAATCGCGCGGCAAAACGAGTGGTGTCGCTGGCACCGAACTGGATCTCAGCGTTCAAATGGGCGCCCGCCAGGTGATTCGTGTTGGCAATCTTGAACGCAGCGAGGTCACCAGCTCCTATCTGGGTATTCGCCTCCGAGCCGGATACCTCGAGAATGGTGCCTGGCGTGTCGGTGCGCCAATGCTGGTCCTGACCATCAAGCCGCACGGAGAACTTGACGTTGGCGTTTGCAGCATTGATGTTGTGCGACCCCACCTGGATGGCGCGCCGGGAGTTGAAGGCTCCATCGCCCGGAGCGACCAGGATCCCTTTCAAACTGAGTTATCGATTCTGGCGTAGATTGCGTTACTTATCTTGGTGGTGTCAAAACCTCCAGCCTCGAAGAGCGCTGCCCAGGATCCGTCGGAGGTTCCGACTTCCATTGCACCGGAACGGTTGTCGCTATAGTCTTGAAATCCTGCCGGCCGATGCGTTGAAGAAAGCTTGAGACACGGACAGCGCGTTGCCGCCGCCAGTTTGGATGAATAGACCGGCGCTCGTATCCCTCCGTTCTCGGGCACCATGAAGGACGTTACCTGCAAGCCGGTCTTCGTGATTGTCGTTTGGCACGGGTTGATGACATCTCCGACCGAGTTCACCGTTGGAACATGGCCATCGGCGCACGTCTGCGCGATCTGGTCGATCTGAAACACGGCAGCGTCAAGGTCGTTGCTGGCCTTGTTGTCGAAGATCTGGATCATGCTCTCCCTGCGAAGCCCGCCGGTACCCGCCGCTACGGCGCTAGAGCCCGTACTGAACATCCGCCACTCCGGAGTCGTTGCTGAAGGCGCGTAGAAGCCCCGGGCATCTTGAAGTGTCCGGTACCGCTTAGGAATAGGTTGAGGTTTGATGCACGACGAAGTGGTGCCGTTGTCTGTGCACGATGCGTTGCCGATCGTACTTGTACCTGTGAACTTGGAGACCGTCCCTGCGGTACCGGACCCAGTGACGGTCTGGGCATGTAGCGACGCCGGGTTTGAGCTGCCCACAACGAGAAGCCCGAGCACGTGGGCAATCGCATGCTTCATCGGTTCACCCCCAGCGAAGGATAGCCTAAAAAAGACTACTAGATATACGGAGTGAGGGCCCACAACGCCCTTGCGAAGCTCCGGGGAGCCGGTGGTCCGGACAGGAGGGTACGCTCGTGTCTCGTTGGCCTTGATCTACTGTGCTGCGATCCGCTCGACCCAGAGCCGCTTGAAGCACATGGGGCCTCCAGCCACGGAGCCGACAGTCAGGCGGATCCTCTTCGTGCCCTCGAGGCAGCAGGTGACCGAGCCGGTGCGAGCCGCTGCTGGAAGGGGCCGGAGAAGGCGTCGCTCGTCACCTGGTCGTCCGTGAACCCGGCTCCCGTGTCCCGGTGGAGCGTTACCGCGCCCGCCACTCGTCCGTCGAGCTCGAGCCAAACGAAATCGTACGCGGCCCCCTCGGGAGGAAGGTCCAGCGTCATGGCCGGCGATCCGGGAGCGGGCGGGGAGAGCGCACGGGCTCTGCCCATCGGATCGAATGACGTCGCCGGGCCTGGCCGCGCGGTCCAGTGCGCATCGCCCGGCGTGCGCGAGTCGAACAGCGTCCTGTGCGCGCGGCTGCCAGCCGAAGCTGCCAATGCGGGCCCCGCCTGCTCGAAGGAGACCAGAGAGGGACGCTGGCGTGAGAGCGTCGAGCAGCTCCTCGTAGTCGGGTCGCCAGGATGGTAGCGGAGCTCTGCGGGATCGTACGAGCCCCTGGCGGCGATCTGCGCGAGAGCCCGGGCGACCAGGCCGGCCGCGATCCCGTGACCTCGCCCGTTGAAGTGCGAATGGTCCTGGTAGAGCGACCAGTGGTAGGCCATCATCCGGTCAGGTCGACGACCGGCACCTTCTCGGCCTTTCCGACCTCGAAGGTCGCGCCATAGTAGGGCGTCACCGGATTCCCTGGGTGCGTACATGTTGCCCGCGAAGGGGCGGGTGAACAGTATGGGTCTGGCTCCGATGCGCCGCGCCTCGGCGATCATCGCGGAGAGGTTGGCGCGATAGTCGTCCACGGAGACGCGAGGGACGCTCGCGGTGGCAGCGGCGGGTCACGCCAGGGGCGGCGCTGCGCTGGCGGCGGTACGCCAGGTAGCGGACGAGCCCGGCGATCCGAGACCGCCGCGCGGCGCGGTCGAGGAACAGCTCCCATTGGCTCGGCACCAGCAGGCGATCCGGGTACGGCGTTGGGGGTGGCGTCGTTGCCGCCGAAGCTGATCAGGACCAGGTCCGGCTGATACTCCGCGAACCGTTTCAGGCGAATGCGGCCCTGGTACGACGTGTAGCCGTAGAACGGCCGTGTTGACGACCGTGACCCTCTGCCCTCCGAATGCCTTCGGGTCCAGCGTGCGCGTCAGCTCGTTCACCCAGCTCCGCGCATGACCCAGCGTGTTCGAGTCGCCGACGGCCAGGATGCGCACCTCTCCCGCGGGCTTCGGCGTGGCCACCACCTCCCCTCGATAGCCGCGCTCGTTGACACGGCGGGTAGGAGGGTTTCGCGGACCACATGAGGTCCCGGTCGGGGATGAAGTGCGCGCTGGTGAATGCGCCCACGAGGTTGTTGCCGGTATGGCGGACCTCCAGCGCGGGCACCGGTGAGGTCGGGGTGAACGACGCGCAGCAGCCGATTTCCAGGAGGGCGAGGAAGGCCAGCGCGGAGCCGGCCGCCAACAACAGGTTCGAACGCGCCAGTGCCTCACGCGAGCCGTCACGGCGGCGAATTGTATAGATAGCTTCGCGAACGCCGCCAGCCAGCCTAGCTGAAACGCACGCTGACCAGCTTGCTGACGCCCGGCTCCTCCATGGTCACGCCGTAGAGCTGGTCGGCGATCTCCATGGTCTTGCGCGATGTGGGTGATGAGCGACGAACTGGGTCTGCGTCCTTCAGGCCCTCGAGCATGCGCACGAAGCGGCCGATGTTGCGCGTCGTCGAGCGGCGCGTCCACCTCGTCGAGGATGCAGAAGGGCGACGGCTTGTACTGGAAGATCGCGAACAGCAGCGAGATCGCGGTGAGCGCCTTCTCGCCGCCCGAGAGCAGCATCACGTTCTGCAGGCGCTTGCCGGGCGGCTGAGCCATCACGTCGATGCCGCTCTCCAGCACGTCCTCCTCGTCGAGCAGCGACAGGCCCGGCGGTGCCGCCGCCGAAGAGCTGCTTGAAGACCTCGCCGAAGTGCTGGTTGATGACCTGGAACGCCTCCCGGAACCGCTCGCGCGACGGCGCGGTCGATCTTCTTGATGGCGTCGGTCCAGCTCCGCGATCGAGTCGAGCAGGTCCTGCCGCTGCGCGGTCAGGAAGCTGGTGGCGCTCCTCGAGCTCCTGCGCCTGCTCGACCGCCGAGCACGTTCACCGGGCCCATGCGCTCGAGCTTCTCGCGCATCTCCTGGACCGGGTCTCGAGCAGCGGCTCCAGGTCGCGGCGCCAGGTCGTCCTCGGTGAGGGCGACCGCCGCTTCCGCCGCCGTCGCGCCGACCGCCTGGTGGCACTCGCGCGCCAGGTGGTCGAGGTCGGAGTCGGTGCGCGCCCGCGCAGACCTCCAGCTCGGACGAGCGGCGTCACGCAGCATCTCGCGCTCGCGGCGGCGCTCCTTCAGCGCCAGCTCGCGGCTCGTCCAGCTCGTTGCGCAGGTCCGTGACGCGCGTCGTCGGCCAGCGCGAGCCTCGTCCGCCGACCTGGTCGCGTCCCGTGAGGGCCTCGGCCAGCAGCCGCTCCGCCTCGGCCCGCTCGGTGGCCAGCTCCCGGTGGCGCTGGTCCATCTCGTTCGCGCGCGCCTGGGCCGCGTCGATGCGCTCCAGCAGGTCCTCGTGGTCGCGCCAGGAGCCGCGCGCAGTCCGCCTCCGCCGCGGCCAGGCGCTCGCGCAGCGCCGCGAGGTGGCTGCGCGCCTCCGACGCACGCCTGCTGCGCCGCCGCTCGGACTCGGCCCGCGCCTGCACCACCTGCTGGCCCAGCCGCGGCCAGGTGCTCGCTGCCGCGCATCGCGCTCGTCCTCGGCGCCGAGCGAGCGCCTGCTCGATCTCGGCCAGCCGCACCGCCGCGCCGCGCCGCTCTCCTCCTCGGCCTGGGCGCGCTCGGTCTCCAGCACGCCCGCCTTGCGGTCAGGCGCGCAACTGCTCCTCGGCCGCGACGGTGCAGGTCGTGGTCGACCGCGACGAGCTCCTTCTCCGCGCCGTGGATGCGCTCGGCCAGGGCCTCGGCCTCGGACGTCGCCGCCTCCGGCACGGGCGCGCTCGCCTGCGATGCGCTCGCGCGCCACCACCAGCAGGGCCTCGAGCTCGTCCAGCCGCCCGGCCAGCTCGCGCACCTCGCGCCGGGGCGCCAGCAGGCCCTTCACGGCGCGTCCGCCCTCGACCATCGAGCCGCGGAGCGTCTCGCCCGCCAGCGTGACCGCCGGCATCGCGGATGGCGCTTCAGGACCTCGAGCGCGTCCTCCAGCGTTGTCGAACACGAAGCCGTTGGGCAGGGCCGCGCGGATGCGCGTCGGCGTGCGGGCCCGTGACGCGGTAGACGTCCGACAGCAGGCCCTTGACCTTGCTCTCACCGCGCGCAGCCTCGCGCAGGCAGGTGTTCTCGACGCCCGTGCGAGCCGAGGCGAGCGGCAGGAACGTCCCGCGTCCGCGCTCGGACGGCTCGAGATAGCGGATGCCGCGCAGCAGCTGCTCGGCGTCCGGGACCAGGACGGCCTGCAGCCGGTCGCCCATGAACGCCTCGACCGCGCGCTCGTAGGCGGAGTCCGTCTCGACGTTGTCGGCCACGACGCCCAGCACGCTCGAGCCCTTCCGGCCGCGCCAGCAGCGCGCGCACGCCCTCGTCGAACGCCGAGTGCGTCGCGATCATCTCTTCGAGCGAAGCCAGCCGGCCGCGCCAGCGCTGTCGCGCTCGCTCTGCGTGCGTCGTCGGCCTCGCGCGAGCAGCGCCGTCGGCCTGAGTCGCGCGTCCGCCGCGCGTGCCGCGGCGTCCGCTCGCGTTCCGCGCGAAGCTGTCCGAGCAGCGCGTCCGCCTCGGACGCGCGGGCGCTCGCGATCTGCAGCGCCTGGCCGACGCGAGCCGCGCTCGCGCTCCAGCTCCTCGCGCTCGGCGGCCAGCTTCAGCAGGTCCGCGGAGGCGCGCTCGGCGACTGCCGGACACCGACTCGCGCGCGTTCGTGAGCGCGGCGATGCGGCCCAGCAGGCCGACCTGTGCCTCGCGCGCGGACTCCTGCGCGCGCTCCGCCGCCGTCTGCACGCGCCGGCCGTGCCTGCACGTGCGTCGTCGGCCGGCCTCGGCTCCGCGTGCTGGCGCCGAGTCCAGCTCGCCCGCAGGCGGCCTCGTCCTTCTGCGCCGCGACAGCTCGCTCGGCCAGCGGGCCCACGCGCGCCTGCAGGTCGTCCGCCTCGCGCTCGGCCTCGTCGCGCGCGCGGCCTCGCGTCTCGCCGATCTGCTCGCTGGCAGTAGCGCGCTCTTGCCCTGGTGGCGGTCGACCGCGAGCGTGAGCTCCGCTCAGGCGCGTGCGCACGTCCTGCGCGCGCGCCTCGTCCTCGTAGAGGACGTGCGCGCGCACCTCCATCTGCGCCTCCTCGGACTCGAGCGCGATCGACGGCGGCGCTGCTCGCGCTCGCCACTCGTCGGCGAGGCGCGCGGACGAGCGCGCGCGCCTGGCTCTCGCAGGTCGAGGAAGCGCCGGCCGAACAGCACGCGCTCGACGCCCTGCATCTCGTCGCGCAGCACGCGGTAGCGCCGCGCCTTGCCGGCCTGGCGCTTCAGGCTCTCGAGCTGCTTCTCCACCTCGTGGACGATGTCGTTCACGCGGAGCAGGTTCTGCTGCGCGGCCTCGAGCTTCAGCTGCGTCTGCCGCCGCCGCGCCTTGTACTTCGTGATGCCGGCGGCCTCCTCGATGAGGGCGCGCCGGTCGGCGGGCTTGCTCGAGAGGATCAGGCCGATCTTGCCCTGCTCGATGATCGAGTACGCCTTGCAGCCGAGGCCGGTGTCCATGAACAGCTCGTGGACGTCGCGCAGGCGGCAGATCGTTGCCGTTCATCAGGTACTCGCTGTCGCCGTTGCGGTAGAGGCGCCGGCGTGACCACGCACTCCGGGGCTGCCGTCGGGGCTGTTGCCGTTGAGGCCCGAGACCTTGAGGTTCACCTCGGCCATCGCCAGCGGCTGGCGCGACTGGCTGCCCGCGAAGATCACGTCCTCCATCGAGGCGCCGCGCAGGCTCTTGGCGCTCTGCTCGCCGAGCACCCAGGAGATCGCGTCGGAGATGTTGCTCTTGCCGCAGCCGTTGGGGCCGACGATGCCGGTCACGCCCCCTGGAAGCGACAGCTCCTGCTTGTCGCAGAAGGACTTGAACCCGACGATCTCGACCGTATCAAGACGCATTCGGGAAACCCCTAGATATTGGCGAACTTCGGGCACTCTAGCACAAGGGGATGGGTGGGGGGACCAGATTCTTCTGCTACGCTCGCTCCTCGTGGCGGACACGGCGCAGATGGATCAAGACTCGAGACGGCTCGCGGTGGTGGGGGCCCCTCGTCGTCCAGTCGGCCTGGCGCTCCAACTGTATTTTCCCACGCGGCGGCTGAGTTTCGTGTCCGATGCGTGGGTATACATCGAACGGCTGCGACATGGCTTCTGGTCCACGATCGGGTTGCCGATCGGGTACCACTGGCAGCCCGTCGCGTACAGCTGGGTCGCGATCCTGCGTGCGGCGCTGGGCGAGCGTCCGGCGCTCTTCCAGCTCGTGAATATCCTCCAGCTCGTGCTGCTGGCTCAGCTCGTCTACCTCCTCGGGCGCGCGCTGCTCGGCGCGCGCGACGCGTTGCTGGCCAGCCTGCTGGTCGTCAGGGAGCGCCTCCTTCTACGACGTCGTCTACTGGCCACTCGCCGGCAGCACGCATGCATCTGTTGGCGGCCATGCTGTGGCTCGCGTCCCTGGGCATCGCGTATGTGGTCGCGTCCCGGCGCCTCGAAGCCTGGGGACCGTGGCTGCTCCTGCTCACCTCGTTGCTGGCGACGTTCTGCCACCCGCGATGGTCACCACGGTTTCCCGTCGCGCTGATCACGTTGTGGCTGGTCGGCCGCAGCCGCGGCGAAGAGTGCCCCGTGGATCCTGAAGACGAGCGCGCCCTCTCCTCGTGGTGGTTCTCGCCGTCGCGATCTCCCGCCACGTGTTCCGGGACACGCTCGCGCTCGCGCCACAGCCCGCCGTCGACGCCATGCGCCTCTACGTCCTGGTTTCGCGGGGCATCATCGCGCCGTTCACGCTGCTCGGCTCACACGAATCGGTCCACCGCATCCTCAGCCTGGGGACCGAGGCTCAGCTCGATTCCACACTCGTGCGTGTGCTGGTGCCGGCCTGGCTCTTCGTATCGCTTGCGGTCAGGGCGGTGGGCTTCCTCCGCGCGCGCCGCGTGGAGGCGCGGGTGCTGATCGCCGCGCTCGGCATCCACCTGGCGGCCTCACGTTCGCGGGCGGGATGGCGTCGCGTCAGAGCATCGTGCCGTCCGCGCTGGCGGCGTTGCTCGGCCTCGGGATGGTTCGTGCGGGCGCGAACTCCGGTTGGCCGCGAGGTGGCCGCACGCTTCCGGTTGCGTCAGCGCTCCGTGGCGCGCGGCCTTTGACGGTGCTGCTTCTGCTGGTCGGCGCCGCGGGCGACCACCGGTCGGCGCTGGACGTGCACCTGCGGGCCGCGGCCGCATCGCGTACGATCGTCAGGGGCCGTTCGCTGGGTCGCCACCGGGCGGAACGTCTGCGAGATGACCTTCATGAACGTTCCCGGCAGGCTACTACGCGAAGCGGGATGGGTGCGCTGGCGTTCGCGAACGGGGGCATCGTCGAGCTCGCGCATGCGATCGCGCCCCAGTTGAGCGCCGTCGACCTGCGCACCTCTTCGACGCGCCGAGTGCTCCCGAGCACCCGATCCCGGGACTCGAGTACCTGCCGCCGGACATCCTGCGCGAGCGCGTCCTCGACCACGGCGTCCGGTCATCCTGTACGAAGAGAGAATCCACCACGCGCCCGACTGCTCGTGCTGCGAGGACCTCAGGCGGAGGCGCGGCGCTGGCAGAACCTCTCGGCTCGAGGTGCGCCCGGGCGGCCTCTCAGCTCTTGGCCTTCTCTGGGCGCCGTGGCCGCCCCTTCACCGTCACGGGGACCATCGGCACCTGCGCGCCCATGTTCTGGAAGAAGGCGACGTTCTCCTGGACCAGCTCGAGGCACGCAGCTTTGTAGCTGCCGGGCTCGGAAGGCGCGGTGACGGGAACGGCTGCAGGATCGCCGTCTGGTTGGGGCCGACGGGCCCGAGGGGCTGCCGCGCTCTGGCCCGTAGTCCTTGACGGCGACGTCTTCCCCTGCCCATCCACCAGCGGTAGGCGAGCCGGACGGCGCCGGAGGCGCTGCGCGCTCGAGTCCGAGTTGCGAGGGTCGAGCCAGACCTGAGGTCGCCACGGTTCGTCGCCGCGACGGCCGCGGCGAACCGCGCGCCCGGCTCCGATCGGCGAGGAACGCCTGGCCGGCCCCACTTCCACGCGGAAGCCGCTCTCCGGCATCGGCATGAGCGGGATCGCCGGGCGTCGCGGCGGCCGCGGGCTAGCGCCGGCGGCCGGCTTCGCTTCCTCGTCGCTGCAGGCCGCGGCGCCCGGCGCCAGGAGCTGCGACGGCGAGCAGCCTCCTCAGCTTCGTCATGTAGTTCGTCCTTTCGCTTGAAGGCCCCGATTATAGACGCGGCTCTCACGGGCGCGAGCCGCAGCTCGTACGCGACGTGCCCGCCCAGGATCGTCCGCTGGAGTCCACGGGCCTTCGCGATCTCGGCGGGCGGGACCGCGAGCAGGTCGCGGTCGAGCAGGACAGGTCCGCGTACTTGCCCGGCGTGATGGACCCGGTCTTCGGCCTCCATGAAGGCGGCGTAGGCGTTCTCCATCGTGTAGGCGCGGACGGCCTGCGCCACCGTGACCTTCTGCTCGGGGAACCAGCCGTCCGGGTTCTTGCCGTCGAGCGTCGCGCGGTTCACCGCCGCGTCGATGCCGAGGATCGGGATCGAGCGGCGCCACCGGCCAGTCGGAGCCGAAGTTCATGTGGATGCCGTGGTCGGCGGAACGTCGGAAGGCGTAGGTCGTCAGGCTCAGCGCCTCCGCCCGATGCGCTTCTCGACGAACCGCCCGTCGTCGATCGCGTGGTAGGGCTGGACGGACGCGATCACGCCCAGCTCCACGTGGCGCGCGAAGTCGCGCGGGTGCGTGTGCTGGTCGTGCTCGATGCGCGGGCGGCGGTCGCGCAGTCCGTTCGTGCGCTGCGACGCGGTCGAAGATCGTCGAGCGTCTCGTGGATCGCCCGGTCGCCGATGGCGTGGACGCTGATCTGCAGCCCCGGCGGCGTCGGCGGCCACGCACCAGTCCGGGCAGCTCGGCTCCAGACGTCGGAGGGCAGCCCGTACGTTCTTGCGGGTCGTCCGTGTACGGCTCGTAGAAGAGGGCGGTGGACGAGCCGATCGAGCCGTCGGCGAAGGCCCTTCAGGCTGCGCAGCGTGAAGAGGTCGTCGCCCATGCCCCGCGTCCGCACGCGCTCGGCCAGCCACTTCCACTGCGCGACCGGCCAGCGGCCGTAGACGCTGGCGGTCATGCCGCCGTCGGCCCGCACCGTCTCGTAGGCCTGGAGGTGGGCCTCGCCGTCGAGCATGTCCTGCACGGTCGTGAGGCCGAAGCCGCCGCGCCTCGCGCGAACGCCTTGCGTGCGCCCTCGGCGAGCTGCGCGCCGGGCGCGGCGGGGATCGCCTGGTCCACCAGCGCCATCGCCGCGTCCTTCAGCGCGCCCGCCGGCTCCCGGCCGCCCGGCTCTGCGGACGATCGTCCCTCCCTCGGGGTCCTGCGGACTGCGCCGTCACGGCCGCCCGCCTTCAGGGCGGCGGTGTTGGCCACCGGCCATGTGGCCGTCGTACCGGGTCACGAACACGGGCCGGTCGGCGACGTAGCGGTCGATCAGCTCCGCGGTGGGCAGCGGCGCCGCCCGGCCAGCTGCTCGTGGTCCCAGTTGCCGCCGGTGATCCACGCGCCGGCGCGGCTTGCGCTTCGCGTACTCGCGCGATCAGCCGCCCGAACTCCTCCGGGGCTGGCGGCGTCCTTCAGGTCGAGCTGGCCGACCTCCATGCCGCTCGAGATGAAATGCGTGTGGCCGTCCTGGAATCGGGCACGAGCAGCCGCCCGCCCGCGTCGATCACGCGCGTGCGCGGGCCGCCAGCGGCCGGATCTCCGCGTCGCTGCCCACGGCGGAGATCCGCTCGCCGGCGACCGCGACGGCGCGCGCCATCCGGCCGCGCATCGTCCGCGGTGAGACGATCGCGTTACGATCACGAGGTCGGCGGGTGCGCGAGCGGGGGCGAGACGTAGCACAGAGCGGCGTGGATCATGGGCGACATATGCGCCGCGAGGCCGGCGCGGTCAACATTGTTTCGGCCGCCGCCCGGACGACGAGCGGACGCGCTAGAATCGCCGCGTTCTCGGACGGGAGGCGGCATGACGATTCGCTGTGCGGCCTGTGGACGGGTCATCCGCGTCCGGACGACGGCAAGACGCAACCCGCGCCTGAAGGTCAAGTGCACTGTGGGACGGTCTTCTCCCTCGCCGAGGCGATGGAGGCCACGCCGACGCCCTGGCAGCCGAACGGGCCGTGGTGGCGCCGCCCGGCCTGTCGTCATCGACGCCAGCCTGACAGCCCGTCGCGCCGTTGCCTCCTCCTCCGCCGGAGCCTGAACCCGCATCCGCGGCGGCCCCGCCGACGCGCGCCGCTCTCGCCCGCCGGAGGATGGCGGCGGTGCCTCAACCACCACAGCGAGCCTCCACCGTCGTCTGCCCGAAGTGCACGATCGGCTGCTGCGCCGCCTGCGAGCACAAGGTGCACGACGCGACGTCGTGTGCCCGGTGTGCGAGGCGTTCTGCGTTCCGGCGAGCAGTACGAGGAGAGCAGGCAGGGCTGATCCGCCAGCGCCAGCGCCCCAGTGATGGACGAGCTGCGGACGATCGTGATGTATCCGCGAGCGTCCCACGGCGTACGCGATGCTGGCCCTGTTCAGCGGGTTCTTCGCGTTTCGGCGCGCGCTTCGGCAGGGCCCCTGTGGGTGATCCGGCACCATCATCTCGATGGGCACGCTGTACGGCTACTGCTTCTACGCGCTGAACCGGGTCTCCAGCGGGAACCTGAAGGTGTTCGTGCGCGGAGCTGGGCGACATCTGGGATTTCTTCCATCCCTTCCGGCTGGGCCTGGCGGCGCTGGGTGGTGAGCTCGGAGACCGCTCTTCCTGATCGTCATGTGGAGTGGCATCAGCGTGGCCCGGGCTTCCTGGCCGCACGTCGCCGGCGCCGGCGGCGCAGGTCGAAATTAATCACGCGGCGGCCACGGACGACGCCTGCCGCGGACGTCGAGGAATCGCGGGCCCGTGCTGAGCAGGGCATGCTGCTGCTGGCCACGCTGCTGCTGATCCAGCCATCCCGTGTGGAAGATTCGCGTACACGCCGGGTCGCGCTACCGGTGGCGGCGCTGTCGAGAAGCGTCCTGTCCACCCTCAACCCGATGATCGCGCTGGACACCGGTCAAACGCATGGGCCCCATCCACTGGCAGGCGATGCTGATCTACGCGGTGCTCGCGCGCGTGATGGCTGGACTCTGCTGTCGTTCATTCCGCGTGAGGCGGATCGCAGGGTCTTCTCGTGACGCCTTTACCGCTCTTACCTGACGATCGGTGCGCCTCGGCCTCGCGCGGTCTTCACGCGAAGCGCTCTGAGACCCGGCGTGAGTGATCTTCGCCAGCGCGGCGCTGGCTGACGGCAACGAGGCGGAGAACGCCTCGTCGCTGAGCCGCGTCACGCCGAGCAGGTGCCGCCTCGATGGCCTGGTCCAGCGCCAGGCGCGGCGCGGGCGGCGGGCAGGCGGGGTTCGACCAGCTGAGCAGCGGCCCCTGGGTTCGCTCGCCGGCGGACGGGTCGAAGGCACTCATGGTCAAGGCCGACCGTACCAGCCCGGGGGCCAGGGAAGGGTCCGACACTTTGACGGGGACCCGAAAAATGCGGCTTACTATCGAGGCCTAACCTTTAGCCGCTGGAGTCGGGCCAGACTGGAGTCGCGCCACACATGATCGGCGAGATGCTCGGGCACCCAGGCTCCTCGGAGATGATCGGCGCCGGAGGGGATGGGCGTCGTGTACCGCGCGCACGACGAGCGCCTGGATCGCGACGTCGCGCTCAAGGTGCTGCCGCCGGGCGCGCGGCACCAGACCACGCGCCGCGCTTCCGCCTGGAGGCGCGCTGACGCTCCTCGCGCTCCCAACCACCCCAGACAGTCGCGACGGTCCACGACTTCAACGCGACCAGGACGGCTCCGACTTCCTGCGTGATGGAGCATCAGGCCGCGGGACGCCTCGACGACAAGATCCTGCGCGCGCCGCCGCCGGAGCGCGATGGTGCTGCGGCTGGGGCATCCAGCCTGCGGCAGCGCCGGCCGCCGCGCACCTTTAGCGAAGGCGTGCTTCGTCCACCGCGTACCTGAAGCCCGGCAACGTCCGCATCACGCCGGGGCGGCCGGCTCAAGATCCTGGACTGGCCCGGCGCCACCCTGCCAACCTGAGGACTTGACCGAGAGAGGCGGACACGCGGGAGCTGGGCGAGCGCCGAGGCTCGTCGCTGGGCTCGCCGCACGTGCAGCGCCCGGCGAGCGGCTCCTGGGCGAGGTGGTGGACGCGCGCAGCGACATCTACCGCGCGGCGCCGTCCTCTACGATGGTGACCGGCCGCCGGCGCCGTTCCGCGGAGGTCGCACGGCGCGCGCGCCTCGGGTGGACTCCGTGCTGCACGCGCCGCCGGTGCCACGCCACGGGAACCCTGAACATTGCCGCGCCTGTCGCCCGGTCAGGGGCGTAAGGACGTCCTCGGCGCCTCGACAAGGATCCGCGCGCCGCCCCACCAGTCGGCCCGCGAGCTGCCGGCGGACCCGAGCGCCGCCTGTCGGTCCCACTGCCGCCGGTGACGCGCCCGCGTGCCGGGCCCAGCGCGCAACCATCAACGGCCTGGGCGTCGCTCTCGGTGGCGGCGGTGACGGCCGTGCTTTGATCGGTCCTCGAGCCCGGTGGCCCGCCCCTTCGGCGAGCCGGACGGCGCGCCCATCCCGCGCTCTCAGCTGGTGGTGCTCCCGCTCGAGAGAACCGGTCGGGCGACGCGGCGCAGGACACTTCTTCTGCGGACGCAGCAATGACGAGACGCTTGATCACGGACCTCTCGCGGGTCAGCTTCGCTGGCGTCGTCATCCCGGCACCCCGAGCATGCGCCGCGGGGGCGCCCTACAAGAGCCTCGCCCAGATCGCGCGCGAGCTGGGCGTGGACGCGGGGTGGAGGCCTCGGTGCTGCGCTCCAAGGACCGCGTGCGCATCACGGCCCAGCTTGGTGCACATCGCGTCCGACCAGAACCTGTGGCGAACAGCTTCGAGGGCCGGCCTCGAGGACGTCATCGACCTGCAGCGCGAGGTGGCCCGCAGCGTGGCCCGCGAGGTCAACGCCAAGCTGACCCCGCCTGAGCGCGCGCCTGGCCAGCCCCGGCCCCGGCGATCCCGAGGCCCACGAGAAGTACCTGCTCGGGAAGCGCATGTACTCGATGCTCACGCCGGACCTCGCTGCGCAAGGCGGGCGAGTACTTCGAAGCGGTCGCTCGCGCGCGACCCGCAGAACGCGCGGGCCCTGGTGGGGCTGGCCGACACGCAGGTCATCCTGGCGGCCATGGCCGAGAGTGCCGCTGGCGGACGGCTCGGCCCGCGCGCGCGACGCGCTGCAAGGCCACCGCGATCGACCTCGGCGCTGGCGGAGGCGTACTCGACGCAGGCGTACGCGGCGTTCGTCCTCGACCGCGACTGGGCCGGTGCCGACACGAGCTTCAAGCGGGCCCTGGAGCTGAACCCGAACCTGTCGCAGGCCCACGAGGAGTACGGGTGGTACCTCACCGCCCGCGGGAAGCTGGACCAGGGACTGGTCGAGATGAAGCGCGCCAAGGATCTCGACCGCTGGCGCCCCAGGTCAACATCGGCCTGCTCACGATCTACCTGTACAAGCGCCAGTACGCGGATGCGACCCGCGAGTGCCGCCGGCTGCTGGAGCTGGAGCCGTCGCACGCGGTTGGGCGCTACGCGCTGGCCCGCATCGACCTCATGGAGGGCCGGCCGCAGCAAGCCATCGACGAGCTCAAGGCCGTCGTGGCCGCGAACAGCTACCCCGGGCTCGTCGCGGCCTCGCGCGCGCCTACGCGTCCACCGGCAACCGGAGCAGGCGTTGCGGACGCTCGATCGCTGGCGGGCGTTGAAGGGCACGCCGGAAGAGGCCGCGCACGTGTACGCGGCGCTCGGAGACAAGCAGGAGGCGATGCGCCTGCTCGAGCAGGCCTACGGCGAGCGCTCGCCGGGGCTCGTGTGGCTGAAGGTCGATCCCCGCTTCGAGGCCCTGGGCGGCGAGCCGCGCTTCGCCGATCTGCTCAAGCGTCTCGGCCTCGCGTCCTGAGACCGGCGCGCGCGCCGCGCGCGCGTTTCTGGACGATCCTCCGGCGTTAGACTGGCTCCGCTCGAGCCGGACATCAGATTGATGATCACGAACCCTGAGGAGGTGAATGGCGAAGATCCACTTCCGCACGATCAGCCGTGAGATTCGCAACGCGCAGAAGGGCCTCCGGTCGGGCGCGCGCGTGCCGCCGCCGAGGGACGGACCGAGATCGACGACCTGATCGCGAAGCTCGAAGGCATCCACACGCAGGTCGCGGCCGCCTGCCCCAAGGTCATGGCGGGCTACGTCGTGGCGCGTCCGCCGTCAGGGCCAGGGCGCGACCAAGACGAGACCCAGCGTCGCAAGCGCTAACGAGCCGTGGCGGGCCGCGCTCGCGTGGACGCGTTCTTCGCCGCGTCGGGCCGCCGCCGCCCGCCGCGCGCTATCGCCGTTCCCCTCATCTCGTTCTCCACTGGTCCCCAGCCTCGGCGTGTAACTTCGCAACGCGTTTCGAGATCGATCGGCAGCCCACTTGCCGCGCGGCTCCTGGACCATCTTGGCAATTGGCGCACGACTGACGGGTGTGCGCCGCGTTCCCCGACTCGGCCGCGGCGCCCTGCGCCGCGTCGTCGGCCTGCTGGAACGGCGCACCATGCTGGAGCGATCGGATCGGCGCGCGAGTCGGGCGCCGCCTCGCGGCGGTGGGGCAGCTGGAATCCGCGCCGGCTTCTTCCACTTCTCGACCAAGGACGTCGCGTTCACGGCGGAGCCGCTGGACGGCTCGCAGAGCCAGAGGCGCCGCCGGACACGAGCTTACGCCCGCGGCGCGGCCCATGTCGCCCTGCCGCCTCCGCGCGTCGACGGCGACCTTCCGCGCACGCTGCTCGCGCGGCGGACCTGGAGGCGCTTCGCGCGCCGCCCGCGGCCCTGGCGGACCTCTCGACGCTGCTGGCCTCACGTTCCGCATCGAGCGGCGCACGGTGCCTGGCGGCGGGCGCGTGGTCCTGCGTACGTCGCTTGCCCGGCGCGCGCGACACGCGCTCGAGGCCTACGTGCTGGCGCTGGGCGTCGAAGGCTGCCGCGGGCTCTATCACTACGCCGCGGACCGCCATCGGCTCGAGCGGCTCGCCGCGCGGCGCCACCCGGCGGCGCGTCACCGACTACCCGCCGACGCAGGACTGGTACCGCGACGCGGGCGCGCTGGTGCTGTTCACGGCCGTCTTCCCGCGCGTGTGGTGGTGCTACGACTACCCGCGCGCGTATCGCGCCGATCTCATGGAGGCCGGCCACTTCTGCCAGACGTTCCTGCTGGCGGCGACCTGGCTGGGGCTGGCGCCGTTCTGCTCGATGGCGCTCGTTCCGACTCGCGCAGTCGAGCGCGACCTGGGGATCGACGGCGTGACCGAGTCGGTGCTTCCACGCCGCGGGGGTCGGCACCGCGGCCCGCGGGGGTCGACTGGGCGCCGACGCCGGGCGCGAAGCGCGGTAGGATGTCTTGGTGACAAACCCCTACCGCCGGATGCGCCGGGCTTGGGTGGTGGTCGCGCTGTTCGCGGCCGTCGCTTGCAGCAGCGAGAAGAAGCACGACATCAGCCAGGACACCGCCAACATCGTCTCCGAACCAACGTGATGGAGGAAGCGGAGGCCGCGGCCAACGGTCATCCGCAATGCGTCGGACTGCGACGCCGTGAAGGCCGTGCTCCCGGAAGCGGACCAGAAGCTGGCCGAGGCGTCGACCAAGATCCGCGCAGGCCGGCCAGGTGGCGCTGCAGACGCTCAAGACGCAGGTGCAGCGCGTCCGCGAGCTCTGCCCGTAGCTCTCGGGGCCGCCTACTTCGGCGAGGACCGGCCGCGTGCCACATCAGGTGGGTGATGCGCCAGGGTCCCGTCCGCGCCGCGCCGGAGAAGCATCAGATACGCATCGTCGAGGACGCGATCCGCGCCGCCGTCGCGCGATCGGAGCCGTCCGCCGTTGTGGCCGCGCACGTAGCCCGGGCCAGGTCCGGCTCGCACGCTTCGTCGATCCGCCCCTCGATCGCCGGAGCGAACCCGCGAACAGCGGCTCCGTAGCGCAGCCGGATCGCCGCGCGTCCGGATCACCGGCGGGCTGCCGGGAGGCATCAGGATCGCGTCGTCCGCGTAGAACGCGAGGAGCGCGCTCGAGGTCGCCGCGGTTGTCGGCCGCCAGCGATGCGTCCGCGACCGTCCGCACCGCGCGGACGCTCGCGTCATCCGCCGCGCACGAGATCGGGGCCGCCTGGGCGCGCACGGCGGCCGCCATCGCCGCGATCAGGATCGCCCACAACACTAGAGCGCCTTCGGCAGATCCTTCCAGCGGGCCCAGGCCTCGTCGCGGGCCTTGCGGTTGGCCTCGGTCGCGTCCTTCTCCTCGCCCGCGCGCGCATGAAGCCGTGGCCAGCGCCCTCGTACTTCACCGGCTCGTACTTCTTGCCGAGCGCCTTCATCGCGTCCTCGGCCGGCGCGATGGTCGCGTTGACGCGTTCGTCGTTGCCTCCGTAGAAGCCGAACACGGAGGCCCTTGACGCGTCCCAGCGCGTCCTTGTCGGACGGCGAGACCCCGTAGAACACGAACGCGGCCTTCAGGTCCGCGCGCGGTTGGTGGCGAAGCGGAACGTCTGGCCCCCGCCCCAGCAGAACCCGCCGACCGCCAGCTTGCCGTTGGCGGCGGGGAGCTTCGAGCCCGTAGTCGGCCACGGCGTTCAGGTCCGACCGTCACCCGGTCGGGTGCGAGCTGGCCGATGGCTCCGCGCGCGCGCGTCCTGGTTCGCGAAGTCCTTGGTGCGCCCGCCGGAGGGTCCGGCGCCCGAGAGCAGGTCCGGCGCGATCGCGATGACGCCCGTTTCCGCCAGCCGGTCCGCGACCGTGCGCGACCCAGTCGGTGAGCCCACGGTTCTCGTGGATCACGATCACGACAGGCGCCTTGTCCTTCCGCTCCGGGTACACCACGAACGCGTGCACGGTGCGCGCGCCCGACGCGACCTGCACCCATTCCTGGTGGCGCGGCGACGACTCC
>ERZ1370068.1317-contig-11206_pt1 | contig 49618 bp, 83 predicted proteins | sample MGYA00561227_ERZ1370068 | MGnify/ENA primary metagenome ERZ1370068 (study PRJEB38410, sample SAMEA6850437) | metagenome | study: Metagenomic assessment of the ecological functions of the soil: analysis of the soil microbiota associated with the... | reverse complement strand
TGCTTCGTTCAGTTGCGTATTGCTGTCGCACGGTGCGTCGCGTCGTAGTGCAGCGCCCCGGCGCCCTGCACGAGGGCGCCGTCGACGGCCAGCGCCGCGCGCCGGTCGGCGAGCGGCAGCGAGGCCGTCGATGTGCACGACGCCGAGGTTCGGCGCCTTCGTCGCATCCGTGAGGCTCCACAACCGCATCCACGCCGACGCTCGGACCGTCGAGCGTCAGCGCCACGGGACCGAGATTGAGCGAGCACGCGGACGCCGACGCGTCAGCGCCGGGCCGGTGCCGCGATCCGTCGTGACCGGACGCAGGTCGCGTGAGAGCGATTCGATGCGTATCGGACCGATGGACCGGCCGACCGGCGTTGAGCCCGGCACAGCACCGCGAGGGCGCCGTCGCCGACGCTCAGGCCGATGTCCAGCCCGCGATCGCTCGACAGCATCAGGCCGGCGTTGAACTCCAGCGGTGATACCGCCGGACGGGAGGATCTTTGCAGGAAGCCGTCGCCGTCTTCCGCGGCGATGACCACCTTCGCGTGATCGACCTGGGCGGTGAACCCGATTGCGCGCCTGGCGGCGGTCATGGCCACGTCCAGCCCGGAAGCCGGACGCTGCCCAGCTCGAGACGCGTGCCCGTCCGGCTGCCGAACACGAAGGCCGGACCGCCGTCCGAGACCCGCGTCACCATGACCCTTCCGCTCGCGCCCGCGGCACCGGCCGACGCCGGCGCCAGCACGAGTCCGCCGGGTCCGATGACGAACGCGGGGACGTCGCCGTCGCTCGTGGCGGTCACCTGCCACCCGCCGCGCGTGTCGGTGAACGCGAGCTTTCCGGTGACCGTTGCGATCACGCCGGCCACACCGCCCTGGTGCTCCGCGGATGACGCGACGAACGAGACCGCGACGCGTGACTTGCCGCCGGCGTCAATAGCGATGCCGACAGCCTCGGCATACGGCGCAGCAGGCCCGCCGCCGGATCGATCGCGGCCGACGGCACGCCGGTGTCTGCGGCCTGATCGCTGAAATGATCGCCGGATGTCGACACGCCCTCGAGCGCCGGCCCGCCAGGATCGAGCGCGAGGAGATCCCGGTAGCCGCGGAGACCGACGGCGCCCGCGGCCATCACGAGCAGCGGGAACAGCCGATCGCCTGCCGCATGCGCATCGGCCGCGTGGACCAGCTGATTCGGAATGGTAGGCGTCGGCCAGCGTGGCCCACGGCCGCGTGAGGAGATCGCCCGCGCGATCGAGCCGAAACGCGTCGTCCGCCCACGGCATCCGCACGATCTCGCCGGCCGTCACGACGAGCGCACTCGGCCTGGCTGTCTCAGCCGGTGCGAACAAGGTCAGCAGCGATGCGGCGAGCGCGCGCGCTTGCGGATGATTGGCTCGCAGGTGCAGCGCCACGAGCCGGCTGGCGATCTGCTGTCCGAGGCCCTTCGCGCGCGCGAGCAGGCGCGGATCGGTGATCGCCTTCTCGACGCCGCGCACCGCGGCGCAGCGTGGCGGCGCCGGCGAGTGCCTGCTCAACGCCGGCCGCAGGTGTCGTAGCGTCGCCGGGTCGAGGCTCGCCAGCTGATCGACCGACGCGACCGCCTGCGCCAGCGCCGTCCGCAGCGGGTCGTGGGCGGCGAGGTCGGTCGGCGTATGACCGAAGGACGCGAGGAGCGCCTGAAAGCCCGCCGGCGTGCCGGCGGACGCGGCGGCGCGAGGAGATCGACCAGCCTCGTCCCTGACCCATCCGCCGAGCGTCATATCCGCCGGCCCCGCGGCGCGGGACCGCGGCCCCGGCGGAGGTCGGTATTTCGGCCACTCGCTGGTCCACGTGACGTCGTTGATCCACTCGCATGAAATCCAGCGGCGAGTAGTGAAAGACGTTGCCGCCGCGCGGCAAGCGTGGCCGCTTCGGGCGTGCGCACGTCGAACGCCTGGCTCGACTGGACGTCGCTCCACCACGCCGCGAATTGCGGGTTCACGCCGATGGCCGTCAATGCCGCTTTGTCGGCGTCACTGAGCGTGCGCGCCCATTCGCTCACATACTGGAGGGCGGGGTGCGCCGTGCCGGGCGGCACGCTCCAGCCGGTTCGATCGGTGACGCTCGTGAAATGGAGCGGATCGACGTTCGTCCGCGAAAAGATCTCGACGCGCACGCCCCGTGTCGAGACACCGCCCCTGACGGTGAATGACTCCCGGCAAGGCCGAGGAAATCGCCGAGGATGATCCAGATCGCGGCGTCGGACCGTAGAGATCGGTGATGGTCTGCGACGGCGCGATCGCGAAGGTTCCCCGCCGCCAGCGCGGTCGTGAAGGTCGTGTAGCTCGAATCTGGTCCGCATGCGCCAGCCGCCGATGAGCGTCGGGCGCCCTGGCGCGCCGGGCGGCGCTGAGAAATCGGCGACCGGGACTCCGCCAGCGCGGGCGCGAGGTTCAGGCCGTTGTTCGGCGGCAGCGCGATGTCGCACTCCTTCTTGCGGATCAGCACGCGATTGAGCCAGTCGGGATTGGCGTCGGACACCTGTTCGAAGCTCATGCCGTTGGGCCGCCTCGAGGTGCATCACGAGCGAGATGCACGATCGACGGCTCGACGTCGTAGTCGATGCGTCCGGGATCGGCGCGCAGTCCGCCCTGCGTCGAGTCCGGTCCGGGCATGCCCTCCCGCGCGGGCGAGGCCTCCCGGATCGATCTGGTGAAAGACTTCGTGACGCGTCAGCACGAACGCCATGCTCACGTTGTCGCCGGCCGCCGGAAACCGGGCCGCGATCAGGCATCGTAAATATGACGCTTACAGGCGCGTATCGACAACTGGCGGCGCTTTGCGATCGCGTCGCGGCGATTCTTACATATCCGAGATCTACGCCGATCCCAAAATCCGCGACAAGGTCATTGTTGACGTTTCTCGACGGATTGATTCTTCAGTATGCGGGGCCTTTCCCTGGCGGACCCAATTTTGCCTGGGAACTGCGTGATCTTCGCCAGCACAGATGTCGTGGCGATCCGGTCGTACCGCGCTTGATTGAAGAGGTCCGCAGGGCGAATAAGATGCCCTCGATCAAACTGATGACCACCTATCTTCAAGCGGCCTCGCAACTCGGACTCGGTCGGCGGAATGGCGAATCGAGATGCTGAGGGGGTCGGTCTTGAGGGCTTCAATAATCCGTCGACAACCTGCCTTCCCGGCGAATTCAACTTCAGCGCATTGGCATCGGATCATACCCTCCTTAGATTGGGCCCTTCTCAAAGGCGTCTCCAGATCCTTCTGTCTCACTCTTCGAACTGCGGCACCGGTTCGAGGTCATTGCCTCGCGTATCTGCTGGCGCGCTTGTCGGATACGATCGCCGACGAACCAATTCCGATTCGAAAGAGGCTCGGCCCGAAGCCAACAAGTCAGAGATGGCTTGCGGCCAGCCGGATCGGGGAGCGACATCGAGAGGCCGGACGATCAAAACGGGCAAATTTCGACCGGACGCTTTCCGATCAGGCGCGCCTCCTTAAGCAAGGAAGAACTTGACCTCTACACCTATCTGAGTCGCGGGTTGTGTGGGTGAATTCTGGACGGCTTGCTGCGCCCAACGAATGCCCGGTTTCGCGTCACGGCCGCCAGACAAGATGACGGCGGCGTTAGGCATCTGCTGGGAAGGGCCTGCCGCAACTTGTCAACATATCCTCCGAGTTCGATGCGGTGGATTCCGCGAACTACGTGCCAAACAGGCGGACGGGAAGTCTTGCTCGACGCTCGCCGGCACTTGCGAACTGCACGCCAATACGTCGACGCGTTGAAGGACTTCCGCTTGCGAGTCGCCTGCGCGCTTCCGTGCACCTCGCCGAAGAAACCCTCGATCTTATCGAACGAAATCCCGTCGGGTTCCCGGATAAAGGTCCACTTCCGGGAGTATGGTGCCTGTTGTAGGGGCCACGATCAGGCGGCGCCTCTCGCGAATCCCCTGGACCCGTCCTGTGATATTAGAGATCCGCGTCCTGCGGCACCGAGGAGGCCGTGGTCACGTGGGCTGCACTGAACTCTCTCACGCAGCCCAGCCAGGTTTCGGACGGGATAATGTAGCGAGGCGCTCAGCGATTTCGTCGCCAGGAACGTCAGCATCGATCCGGCGTTTCTCGGCATCAATGTTCGCGCGTCTCCCGTTTCGCACAATCGCCAGCGGACCTCCGTCAAGCCTTCCGGGAGTTATGTGTCCGACGACAAAGCCATGAGTGCCCCCGAAAAATCGGCCGTCAATGAGGGCACATATTCAGCCTCCCATCACCGCGCTGGTTGGCGAAAGCATTTCGCGCATACCAGGTCTCCACGCCTGGCCAACAATTTTACGATGACATCTCCTTTTGATCTGGCCCCAAAGAATGGCGCGCATCGCCGCTTCCTCGCTTTCAAAACGCGGGCCACGCCGCTGAAGTGGCGGCCTTCTTTCGCGATCTTGGCCACCGAGCCTTCCGGCGCGAGATTCCCGCGCAAGATGACCAGATAATATTTCCTTTTTTGAGAAGCACGGCAGCCGGCGCGATGATTTGCTGGTTCTTTGGATAGAGGCTTGAATGGCGCCAAATTCTGTTTCAAACTCTTTCCGGTGACCGTGAGACGTCTCGTGCAGCCCAGGCCGGCACCCAGCGATTCCTTCATCATCGGAACAATTCCTCAATATCTACCAGTTCATCACATAGCGTCCCGCTTACCTGGTTTGAGGTCCGCCAGCACCGGCACGCCGTTTGCCGATGCGGGTGAAATACGTCGAGCGCGAAGGTCGCACCGTCGCGCCGCCCGCAGCAGATGGCCCAGCGGGTGCAGGACAGCGGCGTTGGTCGAGCCGCCCAGCGCGATGGTCACAAGCGAGAGTCGCGTTCTCGAAGGCTTCGCGGTCGAGAATCTGGCGGGGCAGTGATGCCGCGCGGCGAGCATCCGGATCACCGCGGTCGCCGGCGCCGCGCGCAATCCTTCACCTTGTCTGCGAGATGGCGCGCCTGCGCCGAGCTGTTCGGCAGACTCAGGCCGAGCGCCTCGATCGCCGAGGCCATCGTGTTCGCCGTGTACATTCCGCCGCACGATGCCGGGACCCGGGATGGCGCGGTGCGCTCGACGTCGGCGCAGTTCTCGCTTCGTCGATCTCGCCCCGCGGCGTGCGCTCGCCGACCGCTTCGAACACCGACACGATGTCGACGTTTCGCCGTTCGGACAGCCCGGACGGATCGTGCCGCCATAGACGAAGACCGCCGGCCGGTTCGAGACGGCGCGATCGCCATGCAGCAGCCCGGCATGTTCTTGTCGCAGCCGCCAATCGCCACGCAAGCCGTCGAAGCCCTGCGGCGCCACCACCGTCTCGATCGAGTCGGCGATGACCTCGTCGTGAGACGAGCGAGTATTTCATGCCCTCGCGTCCCCATCGAGATGCCGTCGGAAACTGTGTATCGTGTTGAAGATCGATGCTCTTTGCCGCCGGCAGCATCGATCTCGAGCGGCCGCTTCCCAGGCCGAGACGGATCGATATGCATGTTGCACGGCGTGACCATGCTCAGGTCGAAGCACACACCGACCTGCGGCTTGGAAAAATCCGGCTTCCCTTGAAGCCGATCGGATACAGCATCAGCGCGACTTGGGGCGCGACTCTCACCGTCCAGAACGATCGAGGAAAATCGCCGCGCGACAGATTTCGCCGAACGTTTGACACTCATTGGCTGGACCAGACTAGCCAGGCCGGTCCCACCCGAGCAAAGGAAAACCGTGATTACGGCGTCGCTTTCGCAGCTCGATGACCCGTATGGAGTATCCCTGACCTCTCCTCGGCCTGCTCGTTTTCGAGTTGGTGGCTATCCAATGCGCGGCGATAGCTGCCCGAGGAGCCTCGCATCTGCAAGGCTCTGCCGGGCGTAGAGCCTGCCCGAGATAGATCTGGTAGTTGGCGCTAGGAATGCCGGTCTGCTCGGCAACGGAGACCAGCCTTTCCAGAGATTCGGCCTCTTTCGCGTGGTCTTTTAGAGAGCCGCAAATTCTGGCGGAGAGAAAAAGAGCATAATAAGGGATCGATTGGGAGTTTGCCCGAGCACGTCAGTCGACCAGTTCTTCCGCGCCGGTTGCGCTCGCCGGTTTCTAGAAGCGCTAGCGGCGCTTGAACGAGTTTCGCGTGAGCTCGACCCGCGATCCTTTTCGAGGGCTTTCCTGCTGTAGGAGATGGCGTCCTGCCATCAGCTTGCGGGTGAGCGGCGAACGTGGCCGCATGCGAAAGGACGACAAGATTGCGCGGAGCCAGCTTAAGAGCGCGCTCGATGCACCCCGGGCGGCGTCGACCGTTCGGCGAATCGCATCGTAGTATCCGGAAATTTGGTGCCAGGTAGATCGCGGTATCCTGTCCGCGCCGTGGCGCGGAACCCATCTTGAACGCGAGAAGCGGTCTGGGAGGCCCGCGCGTGAATGCCGTCGAAATCCGTCGACGCCTTGCCACGTCCAGGGCGCCAGAATCAAGAGCCGGCTGAGATACGATTTCGCGGAGCAGGTCGATACTCTCCAGATTCGGCCCCGATGACAGAACCAGGTCCAGACGTTCCATTCTGGCGCGGCGAAATTCCTCGCGCCATTGCGGGGTGCGTGAGAGTCCGTTTCGGCCGGCGTCTCTAACCGAGAGCTCCGGGAAAGAAGCAAACAGATCCGGCGGAGTTTTGCGTGAGGTTTTCGCGAACGCTTTCTCTTTGACGTCATCAACGGCGGACCGGATCCACCAGTTCTACCGGAAGAATAAGCCCCAGGTCGGGAAGTATTGTCATCCCCGCGGAGACTCCACTCAAGAAGGGGGCGGCACGGGTAGGTCGCCACCACGGGAACGATCGCTCAGACCGAAGAGGGATCCTTTGCGCCCTCGAATCGTTCAGAAGACGAAGTGAGTCCGAGCACGATGGCGAACACCAGAAGTGAAACGGCCATCACAATGCAAAAGCCGTCACCCACTGCGTGGTCGCGAGGAAGCGGCGCCGCCCGAACGCCAAACGCCCGCCGCGAATTGGTCGAACGCTGCAGAGCGGTCCCAAACTCCGTCCATGCCCCGCGGGGAGCGGCGATTCCGCGCTCGGCGGGAAGCGACGCTTGCTCATCTGGGTCGAGCGGCTCGAAAGAAGGCGGCCGCGTGAAAGAAACCAGAGATTCACAGAGGCGGCGAGCGCCAATGATCAAAAGTACCGTGCAAACGACGACCTCACCATATCTCTAAAATTCGCCAGAGCGTTAGTCCCTCTACCGGTTCGAACCGTGAAGCTAACATGTATCTCCTTTCCGCGATCAGCCTATCCATATTCCGGGCAGGCAGCCAGGACCCCCTCGCCGTCGGCTCAAAGAAAGCGCCCGAGAGTGACCCGCGATCAGTCAGGAAGGAGCATCTGGCTGATTTCGCAACCGTCTACGCCAAAGGGACGACGCTTGTCTATTTTTACCCTAAAGCCGGAAGTCCGGGTTGCACCGCCTGGCATGTTCGCTGCGGGACTCTTTCGCGGACCTGAGCCAGGAAGAAGGCCTCCAAATCCTCGGGGTGAGCGAGGACGGTCCCGAGTCCCAGAAGAAATTTCAGGAGCAAAATCAGTTCCGTTTCCGTTGATTGCGGATACCGATGGCTGGGTGGCGGCAGCGTTTGGAGTGCCAATGACCGACGGCCGTGCCAAGCGGCAATCATTCATCATTAAGGACGGGAAGGTCGTCTGGAATTCCCTGCAAACGAAGACGGCAGAACACGCTCAAGAAGTTAAAGCGCGCTCAGTTCCATCAAATAAAGCGTCCCAAGCTCACCGGGCTGCAAAAAGCAGCGTCCGGCGGCATTTTCGCGATTGGATGACCATTCCGGCGCGGATATTTGCATCATAAAGTATTCGCAATCCAGTAGCGCTAAATCTGTGGCGTATTGTTTTTACGTTTACAATATCTCCATGATTCTCGAGGATTCCGAGGGCGAAGTCCCCTGCGGTTCAGTGGATCAGGCCCCAACGCCGGCTGAAGGCCAATAAACCAAGAGCGCTTTTCGGTGACGTTCAGGTCAGGCGACAGCGCCGAAGTCGCGGCTGTCTTTGGAAAAATAGCTATTGTCTCCGAGCGCGAAGTGAGCGCGTGCTCTGGCACCCGTAAGTCTCCGCGGGAGTCGAGAGATAAGGAAATTGATACATGTTCGAATAACCCCCATGATAGCGTTGAGTCCGCTCATGACGCGTTGAAAGACCCATTCCGAGGCGATCTTTCCGTTGACGAATATCAAATACGGCGCGGCTGATACGCAGCACATCTCCAGGAGGCCGGCCAAGCGTTTGATATGCGCTGCTGACTTCAACGCCGGGCGGAAGGCCGATTTCGATACGCCGAATTCCGGATGGTCGTAAAAACAAAAACATCGCCTCCTGCCGAGGGCTCGTAAAGTGGAAACGACATCTTGTCGAAAGCAACGAAGACTTGGTCGCCGCGTCTCTGATGAACCCGCTGCGCGATTTTCTCGCCCTTGCGATAGATCCGCCGGGGCTGCACTCGAAGCCGCGAGAAAAGCGCGCCAGCGCGGGGCAAGCACCGTATAGCGCGACTTTTCTGCCACGATGGTGGTGAACGTGAAGAAATTCAGATGGTGAAGGACTCACGCAGATCCAGGATTGTCTCATCCTCCGAGGCGGTTACGTCGATGTAGTTGCGCCCAAGCCAGACGAGTTGAAATACGCGCGGCGAGGAAGGTTTCGAGGCGCTGTCTCAGTCGAGGTGCCGACAATACCAAACAAGCGTAGAGCTGCATCGATCCCGTGGGGACCTTAAAGGGTTGCAGAAAATAGGCCTCGAACCCCTGCGGCAATAATAACGATCGCCACCGGGAAGACCTCGACGTTCTCTCGCCATCCGGCGTCCCGGGAGCGGGAGGCGCGACCTTTCCCACGGCCCTATCGATTTCGTCACGAACCGGAGTCAATCTGATCCCGCTTGCGGCTTCGTAGACGCCTTCTGAAGTTTGGCGAGCAGTTCTAGGCCAGAATCGCGCCAGATACCTTTGGAGAGATGGGATATCCTTTTTGTAGTGGATCCAGCCGCTTGAGAGCGTGCCGGTAATGCTTGCCCTCACTTATCGTGCCGCTCGGCGTAAAAAAATCAATGCAATCTGGCAACCTGCCGAATCCCCGGCGTCCGAAGTAAAGAACGCGCGGCGCTGGCAACGCAAGGTCCGCTCTCCCGGCATACCCTCGACGGGACACGAAAAATAGGGGTTCTTTCAATTCGTCTTTAGCACCGGATGAAGGCCTCTTCGGGGAATATTGTTGACCGAACCTAGCGCCTTCATCGCGTGCACTCTTTGCCCTCTGCGTTTCCAATAGTTTTTCTTTTTCTGGTAATATCTCCTCCGTAGCATTTTTGCGGTAACGTTCTTACGTAGCGCATTGACGTTTTCGCTGCTCTGGCGATGATCTTGCCCCCGATGGCGGCCTGGATCGCGACCTGGTAAAGTTGCGGAGGAATGACCTCTCTTCAGCTTGGCCGCCAGCGAGCGGCCACGGCTGTCGGCCTTGTCGCGGTGCACGATTGATGAGAAGCGCGTCCACCGGTCGTCGCCGTTGACGAGCAGGTCCAGATTTGACCAGGTCAGCCTCCCGGTAGCCACGACGGTTCGTAATCCATCGAACCGTAGCCGCGCGTGAGTGTTTTGATCTTGTCGTGGAAGTCCACCGAGGATCTCGTTCAGGGGGAGGAGGCGGTTATCATGACGCGGCGCGCATCGAGGAGATTCTCGATGTGCTCTGAGTTTCCGCGCGTGTCCAGCACGGTTGCATCATGTCGCCGATGTTGCCGTTTGGAACCATGAGGAAACATGCTGACCATCGGTTCCGCGAATCTCGGCAACGACGCTCGGTGATCCGGAAGACTGGCGGGATTGTCCACCTCAATGTGCTCGCCGTTGGTTTTGATGACTGCGTAGACGACGCGCTTGGATAAGTGGCGATAATATCCATGCTGTACTCACGCCGGAGCCGTTCCTGGATGATTTCCATGTACGGGAGGCCCAAAGCCGCACCGAAAGCCAAATGCCAGAGCGACAGAACTCTCCGGCTGAAGAGACGAACGCCGAGTCGTTCAGTTGGAGCTTCGGACATAGCCGCTTTGAGATGTTCGAAATCAGCCGTATTGATCGGACACTGATTCCGCTGAAAACCATCGGGATGCACTTCCTGAAACCTGGGAGAGGTTCCGCGCGGGCTTCCTGGAATCGGTCAAAGTCTCGCCGATCCGGACTATCGGCCGTGCTCTTGATGTTCGCGATAAAGTAGCCGACATCGCCGCGCGCGTGAGGCGAGGCTAGCTGCGGGAGCATTTTCGGGATGAAGACGCCGACTTCCTTGATCTCGTAATTCTGATTCGTGGACATGAATTTGACACCCATGCCCGGCACGATGGTCGCCTGTCATAGCAACGCGAACGTAGGCCAACGACGCCGCGGTAACCGTCGAAAACGGAATCAAAGACCAGACTTCGCGCAATGTTTCGTCACGCGAGCGCGGGGTGCGGAGATGCGATGAACTACGGCCTCCAGGATCTCGGAAATGCCGAGACCCATTTTCGCGCTTGCGACGATGGCTTCATCGGCAGGGATTGCCAGGATTTCTCGAGTTGCCTGCTTCGGCCGTTGGGATATCTGCGTTTGGCAAGTCGATCTTGTTGATGACCGGGACGATTGTCAGACCCCTGTTTGAGCGCCAGGTGAACATTCGCCACGGTTTGGGCCTCGACGCCCTGCGCGGCATCCACGACGAAGGAGCGCGCCTTCACGAGGCGGCAGGCTCCGGGAGACCTCATACGAGAAATCGACATGCCCTGGCGTATCGAGCAGGTTCAGCCGGTAGTCATGGCCGTCGCTGGCCTTGTATTTCATGGTCACGGGGTGGGCCTTGATGGTGATCCCCGTTCACGCTCGAGGTCCATCGAATCGAGCAGCTGGTCCTGCTTATCGCGCTCAGCAATCGTTCCGGTGCTTTCGAGGCAAGCGGTCCGACAGAGTGGTCTTGCACGTGGTCGATGTGCGCGATGATGCAAAAATTGCGCGTGCGTTCGATGGACATCGGGAAAGGTGGGGAATATCCTAGACCGGCATGGCCGGGTCAACATTGCAAACTGAGGGACAGAAACAATTTCGCCTCAATCGGCGGGTGCTGATTGTGCCTGGCGCAATGATGATCGCCTTGGCGTTTGCCGTTAGGCGGGGTGATTTTGACCTTGCAAAGCATCGCCGGAAAGGCGGCTCAGGAGCCCGTGCAAAATGCTTCGGAAGGTCTGCAAACCATGCTGGAAGGGATCGCCGACCACAGGCTGGCTCCGCAACAGCTTTCAGGCAGCGCGATCCGGATCGAAGTCGCTGCAGAGGAGCTCAGACCGCAGAAAGAACGGATCGAAAGGTTGTCCGAAGTCCTACGGAGGAATCGCCGTGCCCACATCGGAAAGCTTGAGTCGGAGATCCGGCTGCTGATCCGAATTCCCGATGAACACCTTCGAGGAATTTCTCAGGGCTGTTCAGAACAAGGAGTCCAAGCGCAGCTGCTCGAATCTGGCGGGCTGTTGGGAGGTGGTCTTAACCAGGACTGGCTTGGAATGATCGCGGTGGCATTTGCCCTGGAATTCGAGAGCGTCTGCTTTTGCGCGCGCCACGATCCGCGCCTGCGGGTTGGCGTATGGTTGTTGGGTGCGATGGGCGCGGCAGCCGCGTTGGAGGCGTCAAACGGATGCTGATCGATACGGTTCCGGACCTGCTTATTCTCCGCTGGATTTGCGGGCGGCCTGCAATGACGGACTCAGGGTGGGGGATCTCGTTCTCGGCCAAAACCAATCCGATCCGAAAGGTGCGTTGGCGGCCGCTTTCGTTGAGCGAGCGGTGGCACACCGGCTGCGCAGCCACAGCTGAAGAAATTCTGGAGCGGGCAGAGGACAAGAAATCCCTTGGAGAGAAAACCGGATGTCTGGCGGGCGACTTGGAAACGGCGCGGATCGTCGAGGTTTGCGCCCAGTTTGGAGTGCCGGTGCTCAGCGTTCGGTGCATAAGCGACGCCGTGGAGGATGACCTGCCGGTGCCTGCCCAGATCCTGGTGGATGCTCGAACCGGTCGGCCGAACCCTCTTTGCGCTTTTTCGCTATCTGATCCGGCATCCGGCTGCCGCAAGCGGCTTCAACAAGCTCTTGAAAAATGCGAGAATCGCTCAATCCGAGCTGGCCGGGGAGCTTGAAGAAATCCTGCCTCAGCTCGTCAGAATGGCCTGAAAAAGCCGGGGAGGATCAAGGCTAGGGGCCTCGCCGGGACATGGCTCAGCTCGCCCAGGCGCTCCCGTAACAGGGTATAAAGAAGAGTCCGCTGCTCCGCCCTGACTCTATTACGCCTCATGGCTTCAAATACCTTTTCGCAAGCTTTCCGTTTTTCGTCGTCCCACCACGAAGAGCTGGCCTGGTGTTGTTCGAGCACGGCCTTGAGTTGACCTCGCGTCCAGGGTGGCATCGTCGCGGCGGGCGTGAGATCGATTGACCAGATAGCAAAATACGCCGATTGCCCGGTCCGAGCAGAATCCAGGAAAATTCGCGGCGCGGCAGGGCCCGACCGAAATCGTGCTGCCGCCGAGTTGCAGATGCTGGCCCGATCCAGTGAAAATCCTCCCGGCAATTTGGCCTTCAACTCCGGGCGTCTCTTTCCCATCAGAAAAGAGCCGACGGCTCCGCTGGCCGCCCCGACGATCGTGGGCAGGCCGAGGGAGTGGCCTGCGGTCGCCAGATCGAAAGAGCGCCGGCGGCTGCGCCGCCGATTGTCCCGGCGACCACCAGCTGGCCCCTCATTTAACCCGAACAAGCGCCAGGTTTCCTCGCTAAACAATCCCGAATCGATAACCTGATCGAGAACGTGTCCGGGTTTTACCCGGTGATGCTCAAAAGCTGAATCAATTCTTGTGCGCACGCGCCTCACGCTGGCTCACGGCGTCCATGAACCGCCGCTTGAGCGTTTCCTGATTTCTTTTCGCCGCGAAGAGAGTTCGGATCCCGCGGTCATCTCACAATGATTGAGCGCGTCCTGCAAAAGTTCGACCATGATCTCCGCGCAATCGTCCAAACGTTTCTCCCATTCTTCGCGGAATATCGCGACCGCGCTCATGAGTTGAGGTTTCCAGCGCTGCTCGATGCCGGCGAGCGTCTCCGAGCAACTCCACGCGGTTCGAGAAGCTTGCTTGATGAGCGTCGAACTCCCGCACGGCATTGAAATGCAAGCCGAGGCGGCGTCTCCATTCGGCCAGGTGGTCTTCAGCTTTAGTTCGATTGATAACCGCCAGGCGCGGCTGGCCCGTGAGCCGAAGAATTTCCATCTCGGCGACGTGAATTTCGAGGAGCGGTTCCGAGCCGTCCACCACGTAAATGATTCCCGCATCTTCCTCGACGATCGGCTAAGCAGCCGCAATTCCGCCTCAAAGTCCGCTTCGTCCTGATGCCGCTTCAGGAAGCTTCGGAACACCTCCAGCGGCTCACTGGCGCGCCCTGCGGGTTCAAGTTCGCGCAAGGCCTCAATGGCGTTCTGGAAGCCGGGCGTGTCGTAAAACGCAAAGAGATCGCGCAGCCAGAACCGCTGGCAGGAGACGGTTTCTCCAGGCATCGAACTGATGCGCACCTCGATCGTTTTCCGCGAGGGGCCGAAACGACGGACGATTTTCCATGATTGACCGCCCCGACAATCGCGAACGTGGGAACGCTCTCGCTCACGAGCGCCATCTTTCCAGGCCCGCGCGGAGCTCGTGAATTGCCAGAAAATCACGCCAGATCTTTTCCTGGATTTCCAGAGCCGCCGGCGCGGGTCCCTTTCTCCGCAAAGCAGCACGAGAACCTCGATTTTGCCGCCCGCCGCCTTGAGGACCTTTTGCAAGACCAGCGCGATCGCCCGAATCGGCGCACGGCGCGAGCCGATGAGGACCCGCGATGCCGTCGAGCGACGGGGCTTCCCGGGTGATTCTCGCCAAGGCGGTCTCGTTTCCGCTGGGATCGTCGATTCGGGCGGGAAGGACCGGTTTCGCAAGTCGCCAACCGAACCCTGGCTCAGTCCCGTCTCCACCTCGCCTTCGGGAAGCTCGAGTTCCTTGGCAACCAAGGCGAGACAGGTGCCGCCTCCCGCGTTGGTGGTTCGGCACGGGCGGTGTGGCGGGAATTTCCAACCTGGTTGTCTCCGGATGCGCTCGGATAACCGGTCCGGTAAGCCTCCGGAAAAGCGCGTTGGAACTCGCCTGGTCAAACGAAAAGCGGCCGAGTGCGCGGCGCAGACCTACACCGCACCAGATCAAGCAGGACAACCCGAACCAGGAGACCGTAAAAGAACGTCGCATAAAACAGAAACGGCCACCAGGACGTCGTCGCCGGCGAGGCGAGAGCGGTCATGCCCTCGCTATAGGAGAATCGACTCTGCAAAACCTCCTCGCTGGTCGGGTGGGCGTTAGGCAGGAACGACCAAGGCGCCGCTATCCAGGAGACCAGCTTGTAAACCGCTGCCGGGCTTGTCCGCAACGTCGACTGCCAGCCGTGAAGCAACATCTCTCCCGAATGGGAGCAGGAGCGCCGCGAGCACGCCGATATTGAATAAAAACGCCAAAGACCTGCGTGATCATCAGCAACGGCAGCCAGCGCCAGCAATTGGAACATTTCGCTCCTGCGCCGAACTCCCGGCGATCCGTGCCCGAATGTGTTCACGACGGTCCCCCGAGAGGCGATCCAGAGCCGCGCTCATGGACCAAAGCAATCCCGCAAGGAGGTTCCGCACTGGATGGAAATTATCGAATAGATCCGTCGTTCGCCTCAGGAGCCAGATTCCCAGCGCCGCGGCCAGGATCAACCACTGAATCCCGACAGTGCACGCGAAAAACCACGCCACGTTGACCGGTTCATCGCCCTTGTAGGTCAGCAAAACCGCCGCGGCGACGCTCATCCCAGCGCACCGCCGGCCAAGGCCGAAAAAAAGGCTCAAGGTCTGCCATGCCGTCAGAAAATAGTCGCCAAGGCTTTGCTGGACCTGCTTCGCCGCGCTTCGAGCCAGGCCCGGAAAATCTCCCTGGCGGCTTCAAACTGCCGCGCTCCGTCAGGCATCCACGGGAGATCTGCGCGAAGATTTCGCGATCCCTGGCCCGCAACATTGGTTCATCAACGTCGGCGTCTTCGGCAAGAAACCACTCGAAGTCGATAATGTCGGCGATTTTCCAGGACACAACACGCTCCATACCATAGCGCCGCGTCCTTGGCGCACAGCAAAAACGGACCCCACGGTATCTCGCGCCGCGCTATTATACATGACATATATTATATGATGTTATAAATATTCCGTTTTGGTGGAACGGATTCGGGCTCGGTGAATAACTTCTTAAGAACTTTCCAACCGATGGCTGCGGGAGGCCTCTTCTTGCAGAGATTGGCTTGCCACTTTCGGCGGCGCTGAAGATTGTGCCTGCGTGGAATGAATGCTCGAATTTCCCGACGCTTTGCAGATCTTGCCGCCGCGCAGTCGAAGGCTTTCGCTGCCTACGTGACGGCTGGCGACCCGTCGAGCGGAGCTACTCTGGATGTTGCCCACGCGTTGGAAGCCGCGGGCACTGACGTCTTGGAGTTGGGAATCCCGTTTTCCGACCCGCTGGCCGACGGTCCCACGATTCAAGCCGCGTCGGCGCGCGCGCTTCGGCAGGAATGACCGTGCGGGGCTCTTTGGAAATTGTGCGTCGCGTCCGTGCAAGCTCAGAGCTTCCGTTGGTTCTGTTCCACTTATCTCAATCCCATCTACGCCTACGGCCTTGAGAAGTTTCTCCGGGACGCGGTGGAGGCCGGCGCGCGAACGGCTTGCTCGTGTTGGATCTCCCCTGATGAGGCGGATCAGGAGCTTGTTTCTTCTGGCGGTTTGGATCCACTTCGGCTGATTGCGCCGACCACTCTTCCGAGCCGGATGGCCGCGATTGCTTCTACGGGACGAGGGTTCATCTACTACATTTCGCGCGAAGGTGTAACCGGCGAGCAAAGTGTGCTTTCGGAGACTATTGCCAGCCAGGTGAGCCGGGCTCCGCGAGTGCACGACGCTGCCCATCGCGGTGGGATTTGGAATTTCGACTCCCGCTCAGGCCACGGCCGTGGCGCGGCATGCGGACGGAGTCGTGGTCGGGAGCGCAATCGTGCGGCAGATCGCCGAGAATGCCAAAGCCGCCGACTTGGCGCAGCGGGTCCACGATTTTGTTCTGCCCTCTTGTGCGGGCCGCGAAGTCCGCCTAGTCTTGAGTATGCAACTCGCCTTTAGCAAGATGAATGGCGCCGGGAACGACTTCATCATGCTCGACAACCGAGACGGAAGGTTGGTGCTGGACTCCGCCCACGTGGCACGGCTATGCGACCGGCATCGCGGCATCGGCGCAGATGGTCTTCTCGTCGTTGAGTCCCCAGCTCGCGGGGCGGGATTTCCGGATGCGCTACTACAACGCCGACGGCAACGAGGCGGAGATGTGCGGAAACGGTGCGCGTTGCTTCGCGCGTTTCACCCGGAGGCTTCGGCGCCGACATGACTGAGATAAGTTTCGAAACACCCGCCGGCACTATTCGGGCCTCCTTCCCCGAGAACGAGGTTTGCGTAGCCATGAGCGATCCCCATTCGCACCGATCGCCGGCCAGTCTCGAGATCAATGGACGAACGGTGGAGGTACACTTTATAAACACCGGCGTCCCGCATGCAGTCGTCTTCACCGGGGATCTCGACAACGTGGATGTTGTAAAGGACGGGGCGGCGCTTCGCTATCACCCGGACTTCGCACCGAAAGGCACGAACGCAAATTTCGTCCAAGTCCTCGCCCCGGACTCGGTTGCCATCCGCACCTACGAGCGGGGCGTCGAGGGCGAGACGTTGGCGTGCGAACGGCGCGTATGCGCGGCCGCGTTGTTGCAGCATCTTCGCGCCGGCTCAGCGTCGCCCATAAGCGTCAGAGTTCGCGGTGGAGATCTGCTGCGGAGTTGGGTTCGAAAGATCCGGCGACAAACTTCACCATGCTGACCCTCACGGGGCCGGCAGATTTTGTTTTCGAAGGAACAATTTCGCTGTAATTGTCTAAGCCCAATGTCATTTGCAGATTCATACACGGCCCTGGTTACACCCTTCCGCGACGGCGCCTTCGACCAACGAGCCTTTGCCGGCCTCATAGAAGCCCAGATCGCAGGGGGCGTGGAGGGAATTGTTCCCGTAGGCACCACGGGGGAGTCTCCCACCCTCACCCATGAGGAACACGCCAAGGTGATTCGATTCGCGGTTGAAACGGCCAAGGGCCGTTGCAAGGTCATCGCCGGCGCGGGCTCGAATTCCACGAGCGAGGCTCTTTCTCTCAGTTTGCAAGCCGAGAAGCTCGGAGCCGACGCCGCCGCTCCTGGTGGCCCCCTACTACAACAAGCCGTCGCAGGAGGGCCTCTACCGCCATTACCGCGCTATCGCCGAGGCGGTCAGCATTCCTGATCGTTTTGTATAGCATTCCCGGCCGCTGCGGGATCGAGATCGGCGTCGAGACGGTGGCGCGGCTCGCAAACGATCTTCCGAACATCGTGGGAATCAAAGAGTCCGGGCGGGAGCGTGGAGCGGGTCAGCCAACTCCGGCACGCCCTGCCCGAGCGGTTTGAAATATTGTCAGGGGACGATTCGCTCACTTTGCCCTTCCCGTCCGCGGGCGCCGTCGGGGTCATTAGCGTGGCATCAAATCTGGTCCCGCGTGGAGTGTCGGACTTCGTGCGCGCCTGGCTGACCGGCCGGGTCGACGACGCTCAGGCCGCGCACCGGCGTTCTACCGGTTGTTCCGGGATTTGTTCATAGAGCCAAACCCGGTGCCCATCAAATACGCCCTCTCCCTCACAGGAGTCATGACCTCCGAGGTCCGGCTTCCGCTCTGTGAAATGACCGACGGAAGCAAGGACAAATTGCGCTCGACTCTTCCGCTCTGAACCTCGTTTAAAGCGACCATGCACGGCAGAACGCCGCCAACAATTCAAAGCAACGTTTCCCAATGACCCGACTCAGACTTCTCATCAATGGCGCACGAGGACGGATGGGACAGACAGTCGTTTCTTGTGCAAAGACTGACCCTGAAATTGAAATCGCCGGCCAGATCGATATCGGCGACGATCTTGTTTTAGCGCTTGCGGATTGCCAGGCGGTCGTCGATTTCTCGCACGCAGACGCCACGGCTGCGGTTGCGCAAAGTGCGCCGACTCAGGCAAGGTCTTGGTGATTGAACAACGGGCCAGGACAAGTCGAGCCGTCGCACGGTGGAGGAGTCGGCCCGAAAGATCCCGATCGTCTTCGCGCCGAACTTCAGCGTCGGCGTCAACGCGCTCTTCTGGCTCACTCGCAAGACCACCGAAATCCTCGGGCCCGATTTTGACGTGGAGATCGTGGAAATGCATCACCGCTTGAAAAAGATGCCCCCAGCGGCACCGCCAAACGGTTGGCCGAGATCGTCTGTGAGGCTCGAAGCCTCGGATACGAGAATGACGTTCGCCATGGACGCCTCGGGCATGGTCGGTGAACGAACGGCGACGGAGGTTGGAATGCACGCCTGCGCGGCGGCGACGTGGTTGGCGATCACTTGGTCCTCTACGCGGGTATCGGCGAGCGCATCGAACTGGCGCACAAGGCCTCGAGCAGGGAGACTTTTGCGAAAGGGGCCCTGCGTGCTCGTCAAATGGGCGCAAACGCAGTCGCCCGGTCTCTACGACATGCAAGATGTCCTTGGCTTGCGATGACACATGGCAGGCTCCAGCAAACCTTAGCGGGATGCGCGCCGGAATTTCCCTTGGCTCCAATATTGAGCCCCGGCTGCATGGTCTTGCGTGGAGGCCTATCGGGCTATCTCGAGGCTCCACCGCGGAGCCGAGCCTCTGCTTTGTTCAAGGTTTACGAAACGTCTCCCGTGGACTGCCCTCCGAATTCACCGCATTTCCTCAACGCGGCGCTCGAGTTTTCGACCGACTTGCAGCCGCAGCAACTTCTTACTGAATTGAAGGCAATCAGAAACGGATCTCGGCCGAACTCCCGGTGCGCCTAGAAATAGTCCTCGAACGATCGACATCGATCTCCTTTATCTTGACGACTATACCGTTGCCGCATCGGACCTCGTTGTCCCCCATCCCCGAATCTCCTCGCGTCGCTTTGTTTTGCAGCCGTTGGCGGATATCCGGCCTACGCTGATTCTTCCAAATCTTGAGAAAACGGTTCGCCAACTTCTCGCGGAGTCAGGGAGCAACGATTCTGTCATACGCGCAACAATACGTAATCAATTAGCTGTCAAGTTGTATGTCGAATATTAATACGCTTTCTATAAAACAGCAAAATCTGGCGGAGTCGTTCATTTCCCGGAAACGGGATTCCTGGAAGTTTGCAGCGTTGACCGCTTATGACTACCCCATGGCGCGATTGCTTGATGAATTGGGTCTCGATTTCTCTGCTGGTTGGGGATTCTCTGGGCATGGTCGTTTTGGGTCATCCTGACACAACTAAAGTCACTCTGGACGACATGGTGCATCACACCAGAGCCGTCGCGCGTGGCGCGCAACAGACGCCGGTGATAGCCGATTTGCCGGCATCATACCACTGAGAGCGAAGAGACCGGAATCCATAGTGCGCGCAGATTGATCGAAGCCGGTGCCGTCGGGGTGGAAGGCGGAAGGTGGAGAAGAGGTATTGCCCGTTATAAAAGCGATTCTGGACGACGGAATTCCGGTACTGGGGCCACATCGGAATGTTGCCGCAACGGATCAATGAGGAAGGAGGCTACAGAATAAAGGGGAAGACTCCGCAGCAGGCGCAAAGACTGATGGAGGATGCGCTTGCGCTGGATCGCGCCAGGTGTTTTCGGCTTGTTCTCGAGTTGGTTTCCTCTCCGGCTGCGGAAGCTATTTCAACGAAAACCCAGGCGCCGACGATCGGCATTGGAAGCGGGCAGGGCTGTGACGGTCAGATCCTGGTCACTTACGATCTTCTGGGCATGTTTCATGGTTTACGCCGCGTTTTGTTCGACCCAAGGTAAACGTGGCGTCCCAAATCCAATCAGCGGTCGGGAATTCATTGAGGGGAATCTCGGTCAGGCTCTGGCGGGTGATGAGCCTGGTATTGCCGGGAGGAAGCGAACCGCGGATTTCGCGAGGTTTACCCACTTCGGAAAGGTGCTGGATCCGGCTTGAGATGAATATTCGTGTTCTCTTCTTGCTGTTCATCGTACCGGGCTTGCATGCCGAGCTTCCTCCCTCCGCCTACGAGGCCATGGCAGGCGCAAAGCGCCCGAGCAGCTGGAAATTGAAGTTTTGCGCGTAAGCGTCGAAACCGGCGAATCGCCGACTCAGAAAGACGTTCACGTGGTGGCGCTGACCATGAAGGTAACTCGCACCGGCAGCGATCTAAAGCCCAACGAAATAATAAACATTCTCTATTCGATCAGAGACCACCCGCAGGGCTGGGCAAGGCGCCGGCGAGGTGCCGATTCCAGCCGAGAAGGCGCACTCCGTCGCCTATCTAACCAGGATGGAATCCGGCGATTTTACGCCGGCGGCGGGCCGGATGAGCTTCAGCAATTTCTAGGCTTCGCAACCCAAGGAGATTTTCGTGGATTCAATGGGTCACTCGGCGCTCACGAAAGCCAGCCGGCTTTTGTTGACCGGGGTTTTCATCAATCTGATCCTGGCTCTCGCGAAGATCGCCGGAGGCATACTGGGTCGCTCCAACGCCCTTGATTGCCGATGGTGATTGAATCATCCCTCGATGTGTTGAGCTCCGCAATGATGTGGGGGCGCTATCAGCGTACGCCGAGCGGCCGCCTGACAGCGATCACCCCTACGGACACGGGAAAATGGAATCACTCTTGCCGCCGTGGCCGGTTCTTTGTTGTTGATCGTAGCGGGCGCGGCGCTTGGCGTGCGCAGCATCCATGAGATATTCTTCCCACACCGATTCGCGGGACCGAACAGCGTTCCGGCTGGTTTCACCTTGTGTCGTTCTTGGGGCGACCATCGTTCTCTAAAGAGTCGCTTTTTCGATTGGTCCGTCTGCGAAGCGCCGCCCTGCAAAGCAAAGCCCTTGAAGCTGATGCCTTGCACCATCGCTCCGACGCGCTGACGTCCCTTGCGGCGGCTGTCGGCATTTCGTCTGCCTTGATCGGTGGGCCTGCCTGGGCGCGAGCGGACGATTGGGCCGCTCTCTCTTTTCGTGTGCGGTCATCATTTTTAACGGTCTCGGAATGCTGGAAAGAATCCATCGGGGAGGTCTTGGACGCGCAGGCCGCCCCGGAGTTGGTTACGCAAATTCTGAGGCGGTCCGCGAGGTCCCGGGCGTCACCAGCGTGGAGAAATGCCGCGTTCGGAAGAGCGGTCTCATGCGATTTGCCGACATTCATGTCCGCGTCTTGGGCGAATGCACGGTTCATGAAGGCCACGAGATCGCACATTGCGTGAAAAATCGGCTCTTGAGGCGAGATTTTCACCTCGCCGATGTCGCGTGGTTCACATTGAGCCAGAGACTTTCGAAGACCGGGAGAATTTCACGCCGCAGCCTTAAGCCTCCTTCGCCCAGCGGCTACAAGCAAGTTGCAAGCTTCCGCACAGAGCAACGGGATTTCGCTTTCCGACGGTTGCACCTCGATGCGCATAGCGGCTCAGCGAGGTTCGACGGCGCTGGGAGATGGACCAAAGGATATGCCGCAAACAGCCGATCCTCATGATTGCACGCATTGACGACCACCGATTCCGCCTCTTCATCGGCGATCTTTTTACGACCGCGTACATCGCCCGTCTGGCGCGCGAGCGTATCGCGCAGATTAACCGTCCTGAGCCGGGCTTGCGTGAGCAGCAAGGCGGTTGCCAAAGCGGCGGGATAAAGAAAATCCAACGCCAATGAGACGTTCTTGAGGTCGTTAAGCTGAAGCTGCCAGTCGTGTCCTCCAAATTTGGCGCAGTCTTAAGCGGACGGTACTTTCCATCGTCGTCGCATAGCGGGCGATTTCTATGGCATCGTGCGGGTCTGTGGAAAACCTTTAGGCCCGGCTTTCCCGCATCCTCCGATGGCGCATTGAGTAGTCAGGAGTAACACGAATCTGTCCGATCAGGCACGGGCCTTTGCAAAGGAAACCTGCGAGGAATCTTTGCACGTCGCCTGCCATGGCGAAAACTAACGGATGCGGCGAATCCGCCGCAAATATGCGGAGCGATTTCTTCCCGGAGCAAGTCAGCCCACGCGGCGGCGTTTGACCCGCAGTTGAGCCGCCTGATTTTCGCAGCGCCGCCTGAACACGGCGGCATGACCCTCCTTCGTCGAGGTGTTTGTTTTTCATGGCTTTCTTCCGCCCGCTTGATCGCCGCTTCACGCCGCCGACTCATCGATCTCTTCTTCTTCGCGAATTGCCATGTCTCGTGAGGACGGAGACTGATTCCTGCGTGACCTCGACAAAGCCGGAGCCGATCGCCAAACGAGTTTCCTCCCGCCCTTCGTGATCCGGAGTCCTCCGGGAACGACCTCGGTCATCAAGGCAACGTGCTGCGGAAGGACGCCAAACTCTCCTCTCGGAGCCGGGAATCACGACGGAATCCACATCGTCCGAAAAGGTCTTGGCTTCAGGAGTGACGATCTCGAGTCGAAGAGTTTGCCATAAAACCGGGTTTTCAGAAAGACGATCTATTCCTTGATCATCTCGATGCCGCCCTTCATATAGAAATTGGCCTCATTAACCCCATCGTGGTTGCCATCGAGGATTTCCCTTGAAACCGCGGATCGTTTCGGAAATGGAGACGTATTGACCCGGCGTTCCAGTGAAAACCTCCGCCACGTGGAACGGCATGGCTCAGGGAAGCGTTGAATCTTGCGCGCGCGAAAGACAGTCAGTTTGTCATCGGGAGACAACTCGTCCATTCCCAGAATGGCAATAATGTCTTGAAGATCCCTTGTAGCGCTGAAGGACTTTTTGAACACCCCTGGCCACCGCGTAATGCTCTTCTCCCACGATTTCAGAGCGAAAGCGCTTTGAAGTCGAGGCAAGGGGATCGACCGCCGGATAGATCCCCAGTTCGGCAATGGAGCGCTCCAAAACGATGGTCGAACTCGTGCGCAAAATGTGTTCGCCAGGAGCCGGGTCGGTGAGATCGCTGCCAGCGGGGACATAGACGGCCTGGAACGACAGTGATCGGACGCCTCCGTGGTCGTCGAGGTAATGCGCTCCTGCAGATCGCCCATTTCAGCGGCGAGCGTGGGCTGGTAGCCCACCGCGCTCGGAGTCCGTCCAAGCAGGGCTGGAACCCTCCGAGCCACGCCTGCGAAAACCGAAAAATATTGTCAATGAAGAGAAGCACATCCCGATTCTTCTCATCCCGGAAATATTCGGCCATCAAAGGGCTGCCGTCAGCGCCACTGCAAACGGGCGCCCGGAGGCTCATTCATCTGGCCGTGGACGAGAGCGACTTCGGAATTCTTAATGTTCTTCAGGTCATCAAGCGGCTTCACTCATTTCCCCGTAGAGGTCATTGCCTCGCGAGTGCGCTCGCCGACCCGCAAAGACGAGTAGCCTCTCGTGCCCTTTGGCAATATTATTGATGAGTTCCATGATGACGACCGTCTCTTGCTGACACCGGCTCCGCCGGAAGCACCGACTTTGCCACCCTTTGTGAACGTGACAGATTAGGTCGATCACCTTGATGCCGGTTCGTGGATATTCGCCTTGGTATCTGGTCGACGAGCGGGGGCGCGGGACGGTGAATCGTATATTTCTTGGCAACCCACCGGGCCTCGTTGGTCGGTGGGCTCGCCGGTCGACGTTAAAAATGCGCCGGTGCTACTCCTCACCCACCGGAACAGAAATCGGCGCAGCCGTATTGATCACTTCCGTGCCCTTGAAGCCTCCGGTGAGAGCCTCATAGCCACCACAGCGCACCCCAGCTCTCCCAAGCATGCCAGTCCCCGAGGAGTTAGGGCTTTTACGGCCCCCGGCTCCTTTTGAAATTGATCTCTCGAGCTGCGTCAAACATTCTTTGGCAGTCCTTTCTTGTGCGGGTTGAACTCGGCGTCTGGCTGAACGGGAATCGATGACCTTGGATCATCTTTTCCCAAAAGGTTCAAAGATCTAACTGATTGGTTAGGGCGAGTGCAAGTTGGTGCCGTGAAACTTGAGTGATCCTTCTGGGGAAGGAAGCCGTGCCTGACTTGGCCTATTGTATCTGAGGGTGGGGAGGTCTCTTTATTGTAATGTCCTTGTATTGTCGAGGCGCTTTCACTGCAACCATCCGCACCTGGCGGCCTGAGGCGCGCAGTATCTGTGGTTGCCCGGAAAGCAAAATGATGAAGAAAGCATGATGCTTCGGAGACACTTTTCCGCCGGGCTGAAAGTGAGAACGCCGCCTTCAGGCTCGTGAATCGGCGGCACTGCGCCGCTCAAAACCCGCCTTCGCAGCTGGACTTCGGCGCGTGGCAGGTTATTTGGGTCAGCATGACAAACCGTGGTAGACTGACAGACCTCGTTTGGCGTTTCTTTGAAACCTCCGATCACTGAACCTAGGCTACCCTGCTGGGCTCGCCTCTCCTTCCAAGAGTGGCAGAAGTGGCTGGTGGCTATCCCAGAGCAAAGCTATGATCAGGACACACAAACCGTGGGCAAGAATCAGCAAGGCCCTCCGTCGACTCAGACTGAATTGGGTAGCTCTAGTGGTGCTAAAGCTCGTCACTTCCTGAAAGAGGCTGGGGGAAGCCAGCCCGCCGGCAGTGACCTCATGCCAGCTGGGTGGCACTAGCTCCTTTCGCCCTGCTGCAGAGGCCTCAACTCTCACTGGCGGCTGCAAAGCAGAGCTGAACACCAATATTTTGGCTGATGAAAGCAAAAGGTTAGAAGTGGCTATGAGAGCGTACCCCACTTCCTCTCCGTATTCTGACTTGTTGTTCAATGCAAAGGTTCTTGGTGACAAGTCATTTTACTCGACCTGATGCTTGGATGCTGCTCTCAAATGCCGCCATGAGAGAGTGAATTACTGGAGCGCTGATCCGAAATCGCCGAGCGCTGTCGCTGGAGGATCCCTTTCGATCTCCCAATCCATCTGGTTTCTAAGGGGAATCCGCGATGACTCCTTGCGTGCTGAGAATCCCTGGATTATTGAATTTTGACAAACAGATCCACTTGTGAGTTGAGACTAGTGCAGCTCTTACCTCATACTGGGAGAATGGGCCACTTAAGCCAATCCACATATCTGGCCGAAAGGCAGACAGTTCTGCTTGAAGACACGAGGACAGTGCTTGTCCCTGGACTGAGGTTTGCCTCTGTGAGTCTGGGTGCTCACATCCAGAGCTGAGAACTGTGGAACGCAAGTTCAGTGAGAAGGATGCTTGAGCCTGCCTTGAAGCCACGCTTAATCTGCTCATCAGCCTGGATTGGGAAGGTGGCGTGAACAGATCGCTTTGATGCACCGAGAGTATTCGACCGATACTTCGGCGGACTGAACCGCCCCATAAACAAAACTGTCTCGATGGTAACCGAAATGGCCGAGACGACGACGTGCTGAAAAAGGAAATTGGGTAAAGACGAGCGTCACCGCCAAAACCGACAGGATAATGGAAACATGGCAGCCAGCGATCCGCTGCTAATGCCGATAAGACTGGCGGAACGTCGGTAGAAGGGCAATGGCGGAAGGCAAAGACGCGTCGCCGATAGCTTCGCGGCTTGAGGCGCTGGCATGGCGACCGCTTATGGTGGTCGCAAAAGCTTAGTCAACTCCATCACAGTTTTATTGATCACTGCAACCATGCTGATTGGATAATAAATCACACTTCATAGCCCAAGAAATGGAGTAATAGATTGATCCAAATAGAAAGGCCACAAAATTAAGACAAAATGCCTGAGGTGTCATCTCAGTGGGATAAAATGAACTGAACAACTGATAATGCTGTTTCTTCGGGCCACACAGCCCAATTTTGAATGAATACATCGGGCGGAAATCTGGATCTCCCTCCTCTCCAGCTTCTGTTGTGAGGACTTCTCAAATTGATACCCAGAATCCCATATGATGGTGGGCCCTCGCTGGCCAAAACATCTCACATCAGCCAAAAGGGAATGGCAGATTTGGGACCAAAGTTGAGTGTCACATGATCCCCGGCCTGAAATCGCGGCTGGCTGCATGCTTTTGCTCGATATAACGCTGCGGAAGCGATGGCTGAATGGGGAAAATCGTAACGACGGTACTCCAAGTTAATGAAGTTTCCGCGTATCTTAACACGCTAATTGGCTGCAAACCTTCTGCCTGATCTGGGCCAGAGGCAAACTGGTGGTCTGACTGGTCGCTTCCCGCTGACGTTGGGTTCGCCAGCGAACTGATCCTTCGCCCCACTCTCAGTCTCCTCAGAGTTGCGCCTCGCAACTTCGTAAAACTGAAACTGCGAGATTTAATAGATACCCAGCGCTGATCCTTTCCGATTTTGGCGCCTTGCCGCCGTCGCCAGATTTTGGAATCGCCAACGATTATCGCGGTGGTGTAGCGCGCTTAGGAACGTCTTCTCAGATTTTAATTTCTGAGTCGTGCGGAATGAAGCCAAAGACACCCGTTTGTTGCGGCAGACCACAGCCTGGTCGGCTGGTGGTGGCTGCTAACCAGACGCTCGCGCCGCCGTTTTTTTATGAAGTGTCAGTTGAGCAAAGCTCCGCGAAGCGAAAACCAGCCGCGATGTTCCCGCAACGCCGGCTTAGTATAGATAGTTCTTTCGCGGCGCGAATACTTTTGTCAGGCGTCTTATATCACAAATAACTTCGCGATCGGCGGCAGCGCTCGTCCAGAACTGATCAACCGCGACCTTCTTCGCGATATAATTGAGCTGCAACCGCGAGTCGCCGGGGCGGGAACGATGCGCTGGAAATCCTTCAGGTTCCATCTGCGTCGCATCCGGTTTCGCCGATTGAAACCGTTAAAGACCTCGCGGAGCCAAGCGCCGGGCCTGCCGATCTTTCATCGCTTGAGGTGTCGTGCCAAAGTTTCTGGCTTCGGATAGCCTCATAGCGCGACCCAAAGGTGATTACCATAGATCACCACAGTGGTAATTTCTGACACCAGATCTGATCATCTCATTCACACCTTGTGATACCATTTTACTGCGCCTGGAAGAATTGTCCTGGTTCTGAAGAGCGACCTCTCCGCAATCCGACCGCTGGCGAAGTTTTTGCCACGAGCACGATAGCGCCGCTATTAATTTTTGCGTGCTTGCAGTTCAGAACTGGCTGGCCCGTCACGGGAAATTTCGCTACAGAATCTCCCGATAGCGCAGTTCTGCCTCCAGCGCTGTTTCTTGATTCTTTTCGGCGTTGTGCTGACCTTCCTCGATTCTGCGGCGCCGCTCGTTGGAGCATCTTGAGAACAGGCCCGAAACGTACTCGTTCAAGACCCAATAGACCAACGAGGAACAAGATGACCTGCGCGATGAACTTAGGCCAGCGTCACCCCTGAAGTTCGAGAAAATCTGTGTTATAACGTCCATTTCCGAGGAATAGCTGGGGCCGCCCGTCCTTGTGGAGCGAGCGGACGGCCATGATGAGCTTAGCGGCCCTGGAAAGCGAGAATCAGCGCATAAATCGCGATGGATTCCGCAAGAGCCATGCCGAGGATGCTGAGCGTGAGCACGCGCCCGAAGGCGCCGGGTTGCGTCCCACAGCCTCAGCCGCCTTCGCTCCGACAAGACCGATTCCGATGCCGGATCCGAGTCCAGCCATGCCGAGGGTGAAACTGCCGGTAATACCCGCTGCCGCCGCTTCTGCTGCAAGAATAGGAAGGATCATAATTGTGAGTTTGGTTTTTGTGCTTGGTTTTCTCACCGTCCGCAGACTTGCACGGTCCCGGTGGGAAATCTGTCAGTGCTCCTCTTCCTCATCGTGAGTCGTGGAGAGCTGGATATAGACAGCGCAAAGCAGCGTGAAGACAAGCGCCTGCAACAGTCCAACCAGCAGTTCGAGAAAGTAGAAGGGTATCGGGACGATGAGACTTATTATATAGGTGAACAGCGGCGCGAAAGGCCCAGCGTCTGTCCCGAGGGTGATCATCGACGACAGGAGCGTCTCTCCTGCAAACACGTTGCCAAAAGTCGCAGCGAGAGAGCCACCGGACGGACGAGAATAGAAACCATTTCAATGATTCCCACGAAGAAGAAGAGAAAGCCGAAAATGAGTTTCATCACGCCTTTGAGTCCGCCTTTGGGTCCGAAAACTGTGAACGAGAAATCCCCAGACGCCGACTTCACTGAACGTCCAATATATCCCAAAGCAGAAGGCGACGACCGCCATGCCAAGGGTCATATTGAGATCGGCGGTTGTGGGCCGCAACAAGTGGCACTTCCACCTCAAAGCCGCTAGCCCGGCACCTTGTGCCCCCACCCGATCGAACCCACGCCGGGAAGGATTCCGAACCAGTTGGCTGCGAGAATAAAGATGAAGAGGGTAGCCAGCAGGCTAAAGACACGCGCCGACCATGTGCTTTCCCACGATGCCCTCCAGCATATCGTACAGAAACTCGACGACCGCCTCAAAGCTGTTTTGGGTTGTGCCGGGGACGAGCTGCATTGTTATGGTCGCTTTGCGCGCCCACCAAAGGACGACCAGAACGACGAGTATGGCCACGAGCACCCAGAATTCGTTAGCCACTCCAAACTAGCTGTCGACGCCGAGGCTTTCTGGCTGAAATTGGGAGCATTCAGCGTCAGATGAGCGGCAACGAGAGGAAAGGATTCCATGCGAGAAGGCGTCCTTTGCGCGCCCAATAGCATCAATGCCATCACCTACTGTCAAGCGCAGTGAGAATGATATTTCTGCCGGGGCGAACAATTCGCCCCTTTTATCCTGCACTTACCGTCGCGCAAGCCTATTCTGTAAGACCGTTTACGGGCTGAGGCTCGGAGTCTGCAAAGCTGACAATTCGGCCAAGTGGCCGAGCGTGACCAGTCCGACGATTTGCCCGGCGGCATTCACCACGGGAGCAGCGGTTCAGAGGATTCTTGCATGAGTTGCAGCAGGCGTGGTCGAAGGAGGTATTGGGGCTCACAGTGGGCAGTCTCCGGATGCACGCAGTTTGCCGGGGCTTGGGGTGGAAGTTCGTGAGCCGCCTGTGTCGAGTTCCTGCGCGGTTGGCGAGATCCGTGGAAGAGCAGAGCCATTCGTCGACGAACGGAAAAACCTTGACTGGTCGTTCGCGGCGAGGCGCTCGGCGATTTCCGCCACTTTCAGGGAATCCGGCAAAGGTGTTGAAACGCGTGATCATCGCCTGTCCCACCCGGAAGCCTCTGAGCCGTCTCTCGCAGTCGCGCATGGGCCAGTTCCTGTTGGGCGCCCAGGAAAACAAAAGCCGCGATGAAAGCAAGCATCGGAGTTCCCCCATCGACTCAAGCTGGCTCCGACGAAAATCACCGCGATGACTTGCCCGACCCTCGCCGCCAACCGGGTCGCGGCGGCGTAGCGCATCTGCGTGGCCAGCAGCGCGCGCATGCCCGCGGCCGCCGTCCATCGGAAAGGCTGGGATCATAGTTGAAGCCAACCAGGAGAACGATTTACCAGCCGGAAGCTTCGCCAGAGAGCATTCCGCCGGCGGTATCAATGAGAGAGAAACTCCGAGGCAATGGCAGCATTCCCCACGACGGTGAACCACGAGCAACGATCGCGATCGAGCACGTTGACGGTCGGTCCGGCGATCGCAATCGCCAGCTCCTGCCACGGATTGGCTGGCATTCTCGCCAAGCGTGCAATGCCTCCTATGGGAAGCAGCGTAATGTCCGGAGTGCGAGATCCCGAAAATCTTTGCGGCAAAAGCATGGCCGAACTCGTGGAGCAGCACGCACAGAAAGATCAGAAGAGTCAGGAGTCACTCCGTCCGACCGCCGGCTTTCGAACCCGCCGTCGAGTATAATAAACCAAGCGTAGAAGCCGAGAAGCAGCAAGAAGGTGAAGGTGGACTCGCACTGAATGCCAGCGACCGTGGCTAAGCGATAGGACCATTTCACTCTTCGGCGCACCATGGCCTAACGAGTCGGTGCAGGCAAGCGTTTTCAGAGCGGCCGGCATTGTTCCTGCGCACTCATCTGGAGAAGGTGCTTCGCGATCACCGACGGAGCCAACGGCACGGGGGGCGCGGCCTTTGACATTCCCGGTGTGACCGGATAATCTGGCACGCTCTATGGAGAGTCCTGAAGAGTTCTAGTCGCTGACCCCGTTTCTCCACGCGGGGTGCACGGAAATTGCCATCGGCGGGGACGCTCGACGTCGTCGTGAAGACCGGGTCTTTCCGAGGCAGAAATCATCAAGATCATTCCCGAATTCTCCGCGCCTGGTCGTTCGCAGCCAGACGAAGGTGACCGCGGCCGTTCTCGAAGCGCCGGAAAGCTCAAGGTGGTGGGCCGGGCCGGAGTCGGTGTTGACAACGTCGACATCGATGCAGCAACCAGACGCGAGGCGTCATCGTCGATGAACACCCCGGCGGGAACACGATCTCCACGGCAGAGCATCGCCTTCTCTCTCTGGTATCCATTGCGCGCGCGATCCCCCAGGCGGACGCAAGCGTGAAGGCCGGCAAATGGGACCGCAAGAGATACGAGGGCGTGGAAGTTTATAACAAGACCCTCGGCATTCTGGGGATGGGTCGAGTCGGAACCGAGATAGCCCGGCGAGCGATCGCATTCGGGATGCGCGTTCTCGCCTACGACCCGTATCTTTCCGCCAGCAAGGCGCGAAGCACTTCAAGTCGAACTCGTGGAGCAGATCGACGAGCTTTTGCCCCTGTGTGATTTTGTTTCTTTGCACATGCCGCTGACCGATGAGACGCGCCATATGCTCGACGCCCGTCGCTCTCGCGCTCTGCAAACAAGGCGTCCGGATCGTAAACTGCGCGCGCGGCGGCCTGATCGATGAAGTCGGCGCTTCGCACGCGCGTTGACGACCGGGAAGGTGGCCGCCGGCCGCCTCGACGTTTTCGAGGTAGAGCCTCCGCCCGCCGATTTCGCACTGCGCGATCTGGACAATGTTGTTTTCACCCCGCACCTTGGCGCAAGCACCGCGGAGGCGCAGGAAAACGTTGGCATCGAGATCGCGCAAGCTATCCGCGCCGCGTTGCTCTTCGGACGAAATCCGTAACGCGGTCAACATGCCAAGCATCGGACGCGAAAACCGCGGCCATAGTCAAACCGCATCTGACCCTCGGCGACAAGCTCGGGCGGTTCGCCGCCCAGCTCGCCCCGAACCGCAATGATCGTATCGTCATCACCTATGGCGGCAAAGCGGTCGAACTACCCGCCGACGACGCCATCACTCGCTCCATTCTGACCGGATTTCTCAAACACACGGGAGGCGAAGAGGTGAATAGCGTCAACGTGCGCTCAGTGGCCACCGCTCGCGGCATCGCGGTCGAGGAGGTCAGATCGACCGAACAAACCGATTTTAACGAATGGCTGCACGTCGCAGTTTGGAGTGGAAGCGCCAAGCGTCTCCATCGGCGGCACCTTTTTCGGAGCGAGGAACGAACCGCGGATCGTTCGCGTCAACGGCAAGCCTGTCGAAGCGACGCCCAGCGGGGGTCATTCTTATGCTCGAAAATCACGACGTCCCCGGCATCGTCGGAAGAATCGGAACGATTCTTGGAGCGCATAACGTCAATATTGCCAGCATGAGTCTCTCCCGAAACGAAGTCGGAGGCAGGGCACTTACTCTGCTCAATCTCGATAGCGCGCCCGGGGCCGAGTTGCTCTCCGACTTCTTGAGAGCGGCGACATCTTTTCCGGCCCGTGTGATCCAATTGTAGAGGCCTCGGAAGCCGGATCCCTGGCGCGCAACTCTTCGGCCTTGCAGACGGGCACGGCCTTGGGCTTAATGCGCTGACAATGACCGAACAACCCCTCACCGGCCACGAGTGCCCCGGCGACCCGTGCATCATCGTGATTTTGGCGCCTCCGGCGATCTCAACAAAAGGAAGCTGCTTCCCGCTCTTTACAATCTCAAAGCGCTGAAGCTGCTTCCCGCCAATTTTGCGGTAATCGGCGTCGCCTTCACCGACGGCAACGACGAAATGTATCGCCAGACGATCACCGATAACATCAAGCAGTTCGCAACCCGGACGGTGGACGACGCGGAGTGGAACGATTTCGCCACCCGCAGCTACTACATTCAAGGCGATTTTAACTCGACCGACACCTTCAAACATCTGGCCGCGAAAATTGCCGATGCTCAGAAAACCTGGAACCTGCCCGGTAACGTCCTCTTCTATCTCGCCGTGGCGCCCTCTTCTTCTCGAAGGTTGTCGACCAGCTCAACGGTGTGGGTCTTACCAGCCAAACCGGCGAAGCGTGGCGGCGGGTGATCATCGAGAAGCCATTTGGTCGGGATCTCGCCAGCGCCCGGGATTTGAATCTTGATCTGACCAAGCACATCAAGGAATCCCAGATTTATCGCATCGACCACTATCTCGGCAAAGAGACCGTTCAGAATATTATGGTCTTCCGCTTCGGAAATTCCACTTTCGAACCGATTTGGAATCGCCGCTACATCGAGTACGTTCAGATCACCGTTGGTGAAGAGCTCGGCGTCGAACTGAGAGGCGGCTACTACGATCATTCCGGCGTTGTTCGCGACATGGTGCAGAACCACATTCTCTCCGTCCTTTCGCTGATCGCCATGGAACCGCCAAGTTCAATCTCGGGCGACAGCGTTCGCAACGAGAAGGTGAAGGTCCTCGAAGCAATCCGACCTATGGAACCGGAGGAGGTCATCGCCAACACGGTGCGCGGGCAATACGGAGCCGGCGCCATCGATGGCAAAGCGGTTCCCGCCTATCGCACGGAGCCCGACGTGAACCCCAAATCGAATACCGAGACGTTTGTCGCGATGAAGTTGGAGGTGGAAAACTGGCGCTGGGCGGAAGTTCCGTTCTACATTCGCAGCGGAAAGCGCCTGGCCGCCCACACTACGCAAATAGTCATTGGTTTTCGCCGCGCGCCACTCCTGCTTTTCGGCGAGGACGTTCAGAGCAACATCACCCCAAACCGCCTGGTCATTCATGTTCAGCCTGACGAAGGAATCACCCTCGATATTCATGCTAAGCGTCCGGTCCGCACATTTATCTAGCCAATGTTCCGCTGCAATTCAGCTATTCGGATTTCGGCGAACTAAACGCGGCCACGGGATACGAGACCTTGCTCTACGACTGCATGGTGGGGGATCCCACTCTTTTCCATCGCTATGATAGCGTCGACGCATCCTGGCGGATTGTGAAATCCGATCCTCGATGTCTGGCAGGCACTTCCCGCCCGCGACTTCCCCAACTACGATGCGGGAACGTGGGGGCCGGAGGCCGGCAGATCACCTCATCGAAAAGAATGGTCCATAAGTGGCACCACTATCTGCTTAAACCCTAGGAGAGCTCTATTCCGCTCGCGGCCCCGGGCCTGACCCCGCCGCACGCAATCTAATCCGCACTTCCCAATGTCCAACCAACCTGAGACGATCCTTGCCGGCGACATCGGCGGCACCAAGAGCTAACCTGGCCATATTCTCGATTGTCGATGACGCGCTCGCCATCGTGCGCAACCATCGCTTCCCAAGTTCCGCCTATCCCAGCCTGAACGCCATCATCGGCGAATTTTTAAAGGACGAAAAAGGTCACGTTCTGGGCGCATGCTTTGGCGTGCCGGGACCCGTAAAAAACGGGCGTGGCCAGGCCGACAGAATTTGAAATGGGGCGTCAACGCCGCGGAAATCGAGCAGGAGTTTTCCATTCCCCAGGTTAGCATTCTCAACGATCTTGAAGCTAATGCCTATGGAATCACCGAGCTTGGAGCCGACGATTTTGTAATCATTCAGGAAGGTTCGCCAGAACCGGAAGGCAATCGGTGCGTGGTTTCACCTGGAACGGGCCTGGGAGAAGGCGGTCTGTATTGGGACGTCAAACGTAAGAAGTATCGCGTATGGGCTTGCGAGGGAGGTCACACCGATTTCGGCCCGCGCAACGATCTCGAGATCGCTTTGCTTCAATATCTCATCAAGGAATACGGACACGTCAGCTACGAGCGGGTGGTCTCGGGCATGGGCATCGAAAATATCTACAAGTTTCTTCGCGACACCGCCCGCGGACAAGAGCTTCCCAAGTGGCGGCCGAGATGAAGAGAAGCGACCTGGGCCTGGTCATCTCGAAATACGCAGACTCCGGGAATGCCCCATGTGCGTGCGCACGACAGAAATCTTCGTCTCCGCGTTCGGCGCGGAAGCCGGTAACATGGCACTCAAGACCATGTCGACAGGCGGCGTCTACCTTGGCGGCGGCATTCCCGCCAAAATGCTCAACGAAGAGCGCAGGGCCATGTTCATCCAGTCTTTCAACGAAAAGGGCGCGCCTTTCACGGGTGATGCAAACGATGCCGGTAAGAATCATTTTGAACGATCAAGCCGCCCTTCTTGGTGCCGCCCGCTACGCCTTGGATCGCGCAAACGCGTGAGCGGCTTCCTGACTGGGCCAGGATCCAAAGGCCTGCCATCAGACGCCGCTGGTCAATCCGCCCATCCTTCGGGTTGCCTACTGAATCAAGCGCTCGAGTGAAGCATCGGGCGCGGCGCCAAGCGCGGTCGCTTTGACGTAGTGCTCCTTTGCGAGCTGCAAGGAAGGCGGCTGCGTCGTCGCGTAAAGCACCGCGAGATTAAAATGGGCATCCGAGTACTCCGGCTTGAGCTCGATGGCCTTTTTCAGTTGCGCCTCCGCCTCGTTCCATTGCTCCTGCTGGCCCAAACAGACGCCGAGGTAGTTATGCGCCACCGCGTCCCCTTCGTTGAAGCCGATTGCCTGGTGCAAAGCACCGATCGCCTCACCGAACTTGCCCTGCCGGCTGTAGGCGATTCCCAAATTCGTGTAGGCATAGGAGTCGTTGCGCTTGATTTTCACGGCCCTTTTCAGCGCAACTTCCGCGTCTGACAGTTTGCCGCCTTCGATCTGCACGGCCCCCAGGTTGGAGAGGGCAAGGTAGCTATTGGGAGTTTTCCGGAGGATCCGTCGATAAATGCTTCTCGGCCTCGGCGTAATCCTTGTCCTCGAAAGCGTTTCTTGGCTTGCTCGACGAGGTCGCGAACCTCTTTCGGAAGCGATTCGGCTCGCGCCGGTTCCCGCAGGATTCGCCGGGGTTGAGCGTCCTCCGAGCTCGGCTTGCTAATTGCCACCGTCACCTCCAGGCTTTGGGCATTCGACTCAGTCAAGAGTGTGACCGGATCCTTGAAAAGCGACCGCTCTTCCGGGTGAGTTGGAGAACGGGCGCCCCAACAACGGCGAGTTGCTGTCTTACGACATCGGGATTCGGATTCGACGTGACGATCTCCTGTTCCAGGATTTTCCTCGCCTCATCACGCTTCGTTTGCTCCTTCACCTGCCGCAGGATGATTCCGCGCAGGAGCTCATTTTCCATGGCAATCTTCTTCTCTTCTCCAAGATTGGACTCGAGTTGCGCAAGTTGGCTGGAGGCCTCGTCAAGTTGCTTGCGCAACAGCCCTTCTTGATCCTCTCCTTTGGTGACACGGGCCTTTGCCTCGAGAAGCTGCCTGTTCGCCAGTTCCAGGCTTTTCTGCAATGAATTGATCGCCTTATCCTTCTCCGCCACTTGGTCCGCCGGGGTCATCTGCGATAGCTTTTCCGCCAAGGCCTTCTTCTCGCCGGCCAGCTTCTCGAAATTCGCTCTTGCTCACCGTGGTTTGCGAGACCTCGGAAATCTTGTTTTTCAGCTGCTTGTTTTCCGCGGTGACGCGCTCGATCTCCGCCGAATTGTCCGTGATCTTCTTCAACGCGGCCACCGCCTTGTCGCGGCGCTCGTCGAGTTCTTTTCGTTCGGTCAAGAGATTCGACCTGATGCGATCGCTTTCGCCGATGTATTTGGAAGCCCTTTCCAATTTGGAGAGCAGGCGCGCGTTCTCTTCTTGGAGCACCTCGTTGTCCGCCTGCAAGTCGGAGTATTGTTGGTAAATAGCGGCGTATTTCTTTTCGAGGCCCTGCCGGATTTCCTTCAGAGAAACTCCGTCTTTTCTCATGTCCTCGAGCGAAGAAGTAGCCTGAGCCAGTTGGGATTTTAGCTCCACTACGTTAACCTTGGTCTTGTCGACCTCCAGAAGCGCGCTTTGCTGCTCGGCCGACCTCTTCTGCAATTGTTCGTTGAGGGACTGATTTTCCGATCGGGCATCGGCAGAGTTGCCGCCGCAGTTCCCGCACCTGCGCTCCACCGCGACAGAGTCGCGATCGGGGGCAGGGTTGTCTGCCCGCGCGATCGGGCGCACGGGCGCGTTTCGGTTGGCGGAGGCAGGCGGTTTTGACGGTCACCACGAGTACTCGTCGAAACCACGGGCGCCAACTGCTTCTCCCCGCCCGATTCTGGAAGCTTGCCCTCAGGCGCCTCTGTGGCTTGCGGGAATTTGACACCTCCGCCTCCAGACGGATGATGCTCTCCATCGCCTTCCGCAAACGATAGTCCACTACAAGCGGCTGCCAATCCGGAGACGATTTGCTGATCCGCTGAAGGATTTGCAGGGCCGAACGGTATTTGGCGAAGGCCTCGCGCGGCTTAGCCTCCCGTTCAAGCTTCTCTGCAGCTTGAAAATCCTTGTAGGCGTTGAGAAAGAGATCCGACGAGTCCTCGGAAAAGCTCGAACTTTGGATCAGCAGCGATGCTCCTAGCGCAATAATCAGGAATTTGAGCCGACGCATTTGTCGAATCGGGGCCTAATAGCACGAGGTCGCCAACCAATGCAAGACTGAAAAACAGAAAACAAACCATCATAAGTATCATGCAATAAGCAGATTGCGCCGTTGACAAAACTCACAATGGTTGACACGCGCAAGAAGGCAGTGATAGCTTGCGCGCAAAAATCTTGTCGGCATGCCGCTCACCGTGGAGAGAGATTCGATATGGAAGTCATCCTAGATCAACCGGTTCTGGTGCTTAACCGCTTATGGCAGGCGGTAAATACTTGTTCAGTTCGGCGGGCCTTCAAACTCGTTTATCGCGGGCATGCCCAGGTTGTTTCGACAGACGGGCGGAACAACTTTCTGACTCACGACTTTCTGAGCTGGCGGGACTTTTCACGAGCGAATCCGGAACCGGAAATGGTGCGCACGATTTCGGTGAGCATTCGAATTCCGAGAATCATCGTGCTTCCTCCTCTTCGAGCGATTGCCGAAAAAGGAGGTAAAGTTCACCCAGCACAACGTGTTTCGAGCGCGACCAGCAACATGTGCCAGTATTGCGGCAGGGAATTTGACCGCAAGGACCTGAATCTTGATCACGTTCTTCCCAGAGACCGGGGAGGCCAGACGACTTGGGAAAACATTGTCTGCTCGTGCATACCGTGCAACACCCGGAAGGGTAACCGGCTCCCCCATGAGGCCGGAATGCAGCTCATTCGCAAGCCGAAGCGGCCAAAGTGGCGGCCCTTCGTGAATGTCAGCTTCTCTCGCCGGCAGCACGACAGCTGGAAGCATTTTCTTGATGTCGCCTATTGGAACGCGTCGAGTTGGGCGAATAAGCGACCAAGCGGGGCTCGCTTCACATCCGCAGGACGAAAAACAGCGCGGCGCCGAACGAACAAATCGCCAGCGCGGCCAAAAGCATAAACAGCCACGCCAAGCGGATCCCTCGTATCGGCGCTGGAGAGGGCGAGGAGCATGACAAAATTTTCGGGACGCGCGCTTGAAGTTGCCAGCTTGGGAAACGAACTGAGGAGAATCTGGACGAGGCTGCGAAAGAGAGCGTCCTCTTCACTCAGGAATATTCCTTCAACGGTTCCGAATCGCAGATCATCTCCGCTGCGCAACATGGCGTCGGTTACCCGCTCGCCGTTGACGAAAGTTCCGTTCGTCGAGGCGGAATCCTGGAGATGATATCTGCCGGCCTTGAAAAAGATTTCGGCATGATGGCTTGAGACCGACGGCTCGTCGATTTGGAGCAGGTTATGCGCGAGGCGTCCAATGGTTACCCGTTCGTCGCCAAGTTCAAACGTGATGCGGTTCTCCGCGGAAAGAAAGATTTTGAGCTGGGGCATTGTGAAGCTCCTACCGTTTCGCTTTGGCGGCTTCAACTTCCTTTGCAAACTCAGCGAAAAAGTAAGAAGCATCGTGAGGACCGGGGGATGCTTCGGGATGGTATTGAACGCTGAAGGCCGAATGCTGCCGGTGACGCAGTCCCGCCACTGTCCCATCGTTGAGGTTGACGTGGGTGACCTCGACGCTTTCCGGCAAGGAATTGGGATCGACCGCATACCCATGGTTCTGAGAGGTAATGGCTATTTTTCCTGTGCGAAGATCCTTGACCGGCTGATTCGCTCCGGCGATGTCCGAATTTGAGCTTGTAGGTCCTGCCGCCCAGCGCGAGAGCGAGAAGTTGGTGGCCGAGACAGATGCCGAATAGCGGCCGCTTTCAATCAATTCTCGCGGATTGTTTCGCGAGCGTAGTGCAAGGTCGCGGGATCCTCGGGGCCGTTGGAAAGAAAAACCCCTCGGGATTCATCGAGAGAACTTCGCCGGCTGGCATGGTCGCCGGGACGACCGTCACGGCAAACCCCTTCCACCGCAACGAGCGCAAAATATTTCTTTTGAGCCCAAATCATAGGCGACGATCCGGTGCAAGACAGGAGGCAATGGCTTGAAAACATTCCCCGTCTCGTCACTCTGCGTCTCGGCGGAAAGCTCGCTTTTCGAGAGGATCCATTTTCTGCTCAGGCTGTTTTGGACGTCCTAATCACGCATGGTTGAGGAGTGGTTACTTCCTGAACAAAATCCACCCTTCGTAGGGAACTTCTTTGGCCAGTTTGATCGCTTGCTCGTCGGTTAAGCCTTCCATGGCGATGCAGGCGCGCATTATCCCCGAGCTGCGCAATCGACGCGTCAGCGCGCGCGTGTCGATTCCGTGAATGCCCGGAACTCCGCCTCGCCGAAGGAATCCGTCCAGATCTCCGCTCGAACGCCAACTGCTCGGCACGGGGCTCAATTCCTCGATGACGAACCCGCGTGAACCTGAGGAACATCGCTCTCCACGTCCAGGGATTGGTGCCGCAGTTACTCGATCAACGGATAGGTCATGGCCACGATCTGGCCCCGGTAGGGAAGGATCCGTGAGCACCTCTTGGTAACCGGTCATCGCCGTATTGAAGCAAATTTCGCCCGCTTGCGTTCGGGGCGCACCAAAAGAGACTCCTCTAAAAATCGTCCCATCCTCCAGGGCAAGTATCGCTTCCACGCCTTCATAGTAGGCAGTCCGGAATTTGTCCTCAACGGCAAATCCTGGGCCGATCTTTGGACGGAACGTTTGCTTCTCACGGCGACGGACCGCCAGACTGCTGCGGGCCGCGTTGCCGCGATCGCGAAGGCTGAAGCGCAAGTGCGCAGCAAAATCGCCTTCCGGGCTACGCGATCTGGCCGCGGGCCGACGGCTGAAGATTTCGCCGGCCTGGCGGTTTGGAACGAGCAAATTGAACCATTGATCGCAGGCTGGCTGGCTCATGCACTATTTGGCGTTGTCGGAATCGTTGGTTGCCCTTTTGGAAAACGCGTCCCGGCAAAGTGAGCGGCGAAATGGAAATGGCTGGCTGGTTGGGGACGATGGAATTCGTGGATATCGATGGCGCGGTGATTCGCCGGGCCGGGATTTTTCGCGCATAAAAAGCGCTCCGCCCTCGGTTTCCGGCGCGTCTTCACGCCGAATGCTTCGAATTTGTCGCCCCGGGCAATCCGGATGAACGGCGAATTGCCCGAAGGGCTTTTCTTGAGGGAGAAGTCTCTTCAAATTTCGCGGGTGGCAAATCCCGACCAATCCTGACAGGCTGGATACCTATTACGAGACGATAACCTGGCGCTGCGTCAGAGTTTGACCTGCGGTGATCAAACCGTGTTCGGAACAAAGCCTTCGCATAGCTCTTTTGGGACAAACCTCTGCTCCAAAATAGTAGCGTTTGCTTTCGGTAGCCAAGATGGCGAGCATAGAGGCATGAAGATACATTGCAATCTTGCGGGAATTTTTGCCGCCATCTGTTTGGCGGTCCTGGCACCGTGGCAATCGCGCGGGGCGGAAGGAACCACCGACGATGGAAACGCAAACCGCTCCTCTCATTGTCGACGCCGTCGAGTTGATAGCGGTTCTTTCGCCCACTGAGGGAAATCAGGCGAGCGGGGTCGTGACTTTCAAACCTGTCGGCAACGGCAAAGCGGAAGTCGACGCGCAACTGACCGGGCTGCCTCCGAACTCCAAGCATGCCATTCATATCCATCAAAGTACGGGACCTAACCTCGAAAGACGGAAAGAGCGCCGGCGATCATTACAATCCTTTGGGTCACCAGCATGCCCTGCCTGATAAGGAGGTCCGGCACGCTGGCGATTTCGAAATCTCGAATCCGATGCCAGCGGCAACGCCACCTTCAAGCTTGTCGTGGATAACATTTCGCTCGCCGGGCGATTGAGTCCGATCATCGGACGGGGCGTCGTAGTGCACGCGAAGATCGACGATGGAAGCCAACCCTCGGGGAACGCCGGCGACAGAATCGCCGTGGGAGTCATAGGAGTCCGGAATCCGAAGCACTGAGGGAATCCGCCGAAATCCACCGAAACTTGCCGTGCTGGCCAAGCGAGACGGGCTCGTCGCATACCGGACAGTCGCAGTCGCTGCGACCTACGCCAGTTCTCGGCGCCTCCGGTATTGGCCAGAGCCGAGGTTCTGCCGGGCCAGGGAAAGGCTGGCGACTCGGCAGTGCCGGATGCCCCGGGCGCGCGCCAGATCACGATGGCGGATCTGCTGCCGGGATTTGGCGACGCTGTCGGCATCCAACGGCCCAAGAGTTGACCCCGCGCCGAACATAACGCGGCGCCGAGAGTTCCAGCGGGTTTTGAGGTCCCGCGCTTTTCGCGACCGACTCATCAACCCCCGCTATCTTCTGACAGCTCCAAAAAACGGGGACATCTTCGTTACAGAGAGCGCCGCCAACACGATTCGGGTGCTGCGTGTGATTCGGACGGCGACGGCCGTCCCGACATCAACGCGAGAAATTTGCAACCGGTCTTAGCCCCAGCCCTTCGGCTTAGCGTTCTATCCCTCCGGACCGGACCCCATGTTTTTGTATGCGTCGCGAACACCGACGGCATCGTGCGCTTTCCCTACCGCAATGGAGATCTTCGGGCCCGCGGTAAGCCGGAGCGCATTGCGGATCTTTCATCCGGCGGCGAGCTGACGGGTGGAGGGCATTGGACGCGCGACATCGTCTTGGCCTCCGCCAGACTTGGCACAAAGCTCTTACGCCTCGGTAGGCTCGAAGACGAACGTCAGCGACGAAGCGGCCGAACCAGCGGGCGGGAGCGCGCGCGCGGATCTTTCCAATTTGAGCCGGATGGCTCAAATCGAACGACCTACGCCTGGGGTATCCGAAACGCGGTCGGGATTGCCATTCAGCCCGAAACCGGCGACCTGTGGGCTTCGGTGCGGCAAATGAACGGGACGGCCTGGGAGACGACCTCGTTCCGACTACGCCACCCGCGTCCCGAAAAAAGGGGGGCTTCTATGGCTGGCCATGGTATTATCTGGGAAATCACCAGGATCCCCGCCACCAGGGACCTCTTGTCCCGACTTGGCGGCCAAAGTCTTGGAGCCCGATGGAGCTTGATCCAGGCGCATTCCGCGCCGCTAAACCTGATTTTTTACGAGGGTGAACGGTTTCCCGCCCGGCTTCAAGGGGGACGCGTTTGTCGCTCTCCACGGTTCGTGGAACAGGTCCAAGCGAACGGGATACAAGGTCGTGCGGATCCCTCTGGAGAACTGGAAACCCCGGGGTTTACGTGACGATTTCCTGACAGGTTTTTGTAACCCCTGAAAGGCGATGTTTGGGGTCGTCCGGTCCGGGCTCACCGCATTGTTGCCCACGACGGCGCACTGCTCGTCAGTGACGACGGCAACGGCGTACTATCCTGGCGAATCAGCTTATCGGAAATAACCAATAGTCGCGTCCGCGAAGTCCGCACCGGTCTTCCTCGATTTGCAAAGTCGCCGCGGGCGGCGAGCAGACACTCCCTCTCCAGCGCATTCGGAAAACGGCGCGGAGAGGGTCGGTGCGAGAGATCTAGGGAGCGGGCCTGGAACTGATCCCGTTTTCCTTGAGAATTTTTCGCAGTTTGGTCTTATCGATCGTTCGCATTGTTTCCAGGCGGACGCCTTCTTCCGGGCAGCAACTTCGCCGTTCATGATCTTTAGCGCACCTGACGGCGAATACCTTGGGCACCCGGAGTCCGGATAGAGGAACGTGGCCGTGAGTTCTCCTGTAGCCCACTTGACCCCTTGGTCCGGGCAAGCCGTCGACACCGAGGAAGAACATCCCTCGCACGGCCGGCATCCTTCGCCGCGGGAATAGGCCTCGTGAGCAAGCGGATCGTTGTGGCCGTAAACAAGATTGATGGTGTCGTTGACCTTCAGGACTTCTGCATCAGATCATAAGTACCTTCTTTTCCTTCCATTCGGTGTGATCGGTTTGAGGGACTGACTTGATTCCGGGCTCTTTGCCGACAACTTCGCAATCCGTCGTGGCGGTCGTGAGCCACGGTTGTGAGGCCATGCCTCACCAAAATCTCCACGATGTTTCTCTTTGGCATTCCCCGCGCCGCCCAAAACCTTTACAGCATACTCTCCCGCTGCCCGCCCAATCGCAAAGATGCTCGCCCCCGATAAACTGCGTGTATTGGTCGGTGTCCACATTGCGATCCAAAATGATCGTTGGAATTTTCGCTTCGGCGGCCTTGATGACCGCGCCTGTAAGGCGCGGCAGCTTCCTTTGGACTTATCAAAGAGAACATCGACGCCTTGACGTATCAGGTTCTGGACATCCGCTACCTGCTTTTCCACCGAGTTTGGCCATCCCTGGCGATAATCAAGTCTATCTCCGGATGCTTCTCCGCCTCTTTTTTCATGTCCTTGTTGAATTGGACACGCCACGACTCGGTGATCGTGGCTTGGGAAAAAGCCGAAAACGTGACTTTTTGGTTCGGCGCGAAGGCCCTGGCCACGTGGCAGGAGCATTCCTGCTCCTGCCACAACCAATCCCGCGAGTCGATTTTACGGATTAAGCTACACCGGTAACCCCTGCTCCTTCAGGATCTGCGCCGCGTTCGATTTGTCGATCGTCATTGTCGGCAGGATAATCTTCTTCTCGACCTTCTCGCCGTTGACGATCTTCAACCCTTGGCGGACACCTTCCGCCCCAGGCGTCGGATAGAGGAACGTCGCCGTCAGCTGTCCTTTGTGGACCCAGGTCACTCCTTCGTTGGGCAGAGCATCGATGCCGAGGAACTTGATTTCTTTTTCCCGCCCGGCATCCTTCGCCGCGAGGTACGCCCCGTAGGCGACTGGATCATTGTGCCCGTAGACGACGTCTATCTTGTCGAAGGATTTCAGCGCCGTCGACATCACGTCATATCCCTTCGCCTGCTTCCAATCGGTATCGATCGGTTGGAGCAACGATTTGATGCCAGGTTCCTTGTCGGTAAATGCGTGGAATCCGTTGCTGCGATCGTGGGCCGGCTGCGTGCCCATGCCGCCCCAGAGCTCGATGACGTTACCCTTGGCGTTGCCCGGACCGCCGAGCAGTTTGACCGTGTATACTCCGGCCGCGCGGCCTATCTCCACATTATCGCCGCCGATGAACTGCGTATACTTATCCGTATCGACGTTGCGATCGAGAATGATGGTCGGAATTCCGGCCTCAATCGCTTTGAGGGTTACCCGGTCAGCCCGGCCGATTCTTTCGGGCTGATTAGCAACACATCGACACCCTGCCGAATCAGGTTCTCGATATCGGCCACCTGTTTCTCGGTCTTGTCCTGTCCGTCCGTGATAATCAGTTCCAGAGTCGGGATGCTTTTCCGCCTCCTTCTTCATGTCCTTGTTGAATTGAACCCGCCAGGGTTCAACGATCGTAACCTGCGAGAAACCGAATCGAAATTTCTTCGACTCGGCTCGCACATGGAACGGTCTAATTACCGCACGTCGCAGCCGCGGCTGCGCTTATTTTAATGAATGTTCTTCTTTGCATAGGTGGGTTTGTTGTTATGGGACTCGTTCTTGTTTATCTCATCGCTGCCACGTGGCAGGATCCTGGAGCCGTTAGACTTTTCTGGCTTGAGTTTTGCGATGCCGCTTGAAGAGGCGTTCCGGCGCTGAAGCTAGCAGGAGTCGGACAGCTGCGTCCTGGTCTTGCGGAACTCTGGTTTTTTCCACATCCGCCTTCACCGTTCAGTACCGACTACCTCCACGGTGGCCTTTTGTCCGGGAGGCTTCTCGACGCGGGGGCGGAATCGCCTCAACCAACCGGCCATCTGACCTTCCTGCAGCAGCACCGCGCCCAGGATGATCAGTCCTTTCAGAACCAGCTGGGTGTTGCTGTCGATGTTCTTGAGCAGCAGAATGTTGCCCAGAAAACCGAAGATCAGCACTCCCGACAAGCGTGCCGATCATCGGACCCTCTGCCGCCCATGAGGTTAGTACCGCCAATCACCACCGCTGCGATTGCATCCAGCTCCGCTCCGGCTCCCGGCGTCCGGCTTGCCCTGGCGGTACTGCGCGGTACAGAACACCGGCCAAAGCTGCCAGCATCCCGGAGATCGCATAGACCGCGATCTTGATGCGATCCACCCGGATACCGGCGAGTCGCGCTGCTTGCTCATTGCCCCCAAGGGCGTAGCACGTACCGGCCGAACGTACTTACCTTCAAAACAAACCCGAAAAGGAAGACGGCGAACAGAAAGAAAATCCCGGGGACAGGCACGACGTTAAACACCAGCGCCCGCAACACATCAAAGTCTTCGGTTGCATTCGAACCCGTATAGACCGGATAAACAGCCGCGTCCTGGCCGGCCAGCAGCCGCGCCAGCCCCAGAATCGCGACCATCATCGCCAGGGTGACGATAAATGGTTGCAGGCGGCCCTTGGCGATGATGACGCCGTTCAAGGCGCCCAGCGCAAGCCCGACGGCCGGCACGGTAACAAGCACGCCGAGAACACCAAATTTCGGCTCGAGCTGTCCAATCGTCCAGGCAACCGCGACCGCGGCCAGAATGATGCCCGCAAAAGCGCCCGCAGCGACGATCTTGGTGGCCGGCTTCTCGGCGGTGCGATGCGCCGCGCCGTGCACGTTCATGCGCAACCAAAGGGATCAGGTACGAGACAAAGCATCACGCAAACAACGGCCAGAATCGGGATGGAAAACAGCGATGCATTGGTCCACCCCTGCTGAGTCAGAAGCATGGCGCAAATGACCGAACCAAGCGCCATCATTGAACCGACCGAAAGATCGATTCCACCCGTCAGAATCACCAGCGTCATACCGACGGCGATGATCCCGTTGTTCGAGACCTGTCGCAGCACATCCGCCTGGTTACCCGGGCTCAGGAAGATGTTTACTCCTTGTTATTCACCGGCGAGAGAACCACGCCGGTCGCGTAAAGGACTGCCAACCCCCAGAAAAGCTTCGTCGTCAGAATAAACTTGAAGATCCGCCCGAGCACTGTGTTCACGCCGCTACCTCCGCAAATTCAGGTTGGACCCGCCCGCCAGGCGAAGCGTACTCCAGAATGGTCTCATGCGAAAAATCCGATCGATTCAATCGCGCCGTCGGGAGGCCTTCTCGCAAGACCAGGATACGGTCGCTCAACAGGGTGAGCTCGGGCAACTCCGACGAGACCAGCACAATCGCCAGGCCCTCTTCGGCGAGTTGTTGAATCAGGCGGTAAATGTCCGCCTTTGCCCCGACATCGATCCCGCGGGTTGGCTCGTCCAGAAGCAGAATTTTGGGAACAGCCTGGAGCCACTTTCCGATGACCAGCTTCTGTTGGTTACCGCCGCTGAGCGTGCCCGCGACCTGCTCCGGGCCTCTCGCGTGAATCCCGAGTTGCCGGATGGTCCGCAGAGCAACCTCGCGTTCCGTCGCGTCTGGAGACGACCCCGAAATTTGAGATCGAACGCATCACCGTCAGCTCGGCATTTCGATCGATGCCGGCGCCCAGAATCAGGCCGTCGCGCTTCCGATCCTCCGTCACCAGTGCAATCCCGTGCTGCTTGGCTTCCACCGGATTTCGCAATGACGACTCGCCGGCCGTTCACGAAGACTTCAGCTCCGCCGAATTCGGGATGAAGCCCGAAAAGCACTTCTAGGTTTCCGTTCGCCCTGCCCCGAGCAACCCTGCCAGCCTGAGCACTTCGCCGGCCGCTACGGAGAACGAAACCCGATCTACCAGCATCGGCCTGCTCGGGGTCGGGGCTGGGTGTTCGAGCCGTAGGTTTCTGACTTCGAGGACCGGTTGGCGAGTAGGCGCGTCGGCTTTACCGGAGGCCAGGACCTCCTGCAGTTCGCGGCCCACCATCATGCGGATCACTTCGCGCCGGTTAGCTTCCCGAGCGGCCAAGGTGCCGATCAAGCGCCCGTCGCGGAGAACAGTAACCCGATCGGCCAGGGCGAAGACCTCTTCCATGCGATGGGAAATGTAAACGATTGCGACACCCTCGCCGGAAAGCCGCCGGATCACCGCAAATAAACGCTCCGTTTCGTGAATCGATAACGCCGAGGTCGGTTCGTCCATGATCAAAATCCGCGCCTTCGATACCAGCGCCTTGCCGATCTCCACCAACTGCTGTTCACCCGACCCGTAGCCGGCTTACGGGCTGATCGATCCGCGCCTGAAAATCCAACGGCGCGAGTACCGCTCGCGCCGGCCTCGATCTGTCGCCGGCGATCCACCAGAAACAGGCCACCACGTTTCTCCTGGCCGAGAAAGATGTTCTCGTCCACGGCTAGCTCCGGCACCAGGCTCAATTCCTGATGGATCATCGCAATACCCGCCCGCGTCGCTGCCCGCGGAGAGTTCAGACGACACCCGGCTGCCACCGACCGCAATCTCACCCTCGAAATCGTCGATCAGCCCGGCGGCGATCTTCATCAAGGTCGATTTACCGGCGCCGTTCTCGCCCATCAAGGCATGGATCTCGCCTCTACGCAGAGCGAAGTCCACTTCGGTCAAGACTTGAAGGTGGGGCCGAGAACCGCTTGAGTAATGCGGCTCATCTCCAGGGATCACCTGGTGATTGCTTCGTCTCCGGTCCGGTTGAACCGGCTACATCAAGGGGCGGCATGCGCCTTTAGTGCGGCAACTTCACGACAAGATTACTGATTCCGGCTCCGTTTTCGCCCGTGGGGCATGAGATCTCGGCCCTTGCGAAGCTCGGGATGCACATTCAACACGCGGGCGGCGCCGAACGACCCCCGGAGATGCCCCGCGTCTGAAGCGCAGGGGCTTGCAGTTGGTCCCGGGGCCGTTGCACAGAAAGACATTTTAGAGGGAATCCAAAGGCCTCTGGGCGATTGAGCGCCTTCAGCATGTGTCAGACCAAGGCTGAAAGCGTGCCGCACGTAAAGCGGTTTCAAATGCGCATTTGCCCGCCTCCTTGATCTTTGCGTTCGAGGTTTCCCGCAAGGCCGGAGAAAGGCAGAGAAAATGCCGGAAAAGGGCAAGACAGGCCTCATAAAATGCCGGTCAAGGAAGTGGCTACCGGGGCTGGGGTTGAGAGCTTTCTCTGGCATCTGGCGTAGAACAACGACACGCAATCAACACATGGGTTGAAGCTTATAATGGTCAAATGGATCGTCAACGCCTGACCGGTTTTACAGGTTCTAGCCTTCTCGAATTGCCTGCGGCTGAGCCGCCCGATTACTGAACCCTCAGCGAAGCTTTTCCGCTGGGCGGCGTAAAAGTCTCCTTAAAAGGCACATGAAGCTCCTGCGATCCGGGCCCACAGGGGGTCCATATGAGAAGTGTTCCTACCAACGGGCTCGGAAGAATTCAGCGTTCGAGGAAGAGGTGCCGCCAAAGGAACCCGGCCCAGATGGACCACGTCCTCGAGATGTATGAAGTCGCACGCCTCCCGAGGGCAGGCGAGGCAAAATGTGAAGTCTTCTTCCCCCTGCCCCAACGGAGTGTCGGCAGCTATCAACCGCGCCCATCCCACCACCGCCATCCGCATAAAGCGCCTCACGCTGACGTCCTGATGGGAAAAATCCGACCGAACGCGAGAAGCGCGCCTCCAAGAAAAGTAACTCATACGGGACCATTGCACGATCGCCTCTCAAGAAATGTCGCAAGCAATTGACCCCTGAAGCAGGACCGGCCCGATCTTCCATTGCGGGGAACGGTTGCCTAAGCCAGGAGAGGAAGGAGTTGCGGAGCAATCGCGGCCAGTGGGTTGGGATTCCCTCACGCCAAAATTCCGGCCGTCTCGAAGGCGATCTCCCCCACCGCCTCCGCAGGGCGCCGCGAGCGGCTGCCGCGACAGCTCGTCAAACCGCCATCAGGCCGGCGTGGCGGTCCAGAAGGAGCGATGGCGGCAAGGCGCAGCTGCTTCGCTGTCGCCAGGCATCAGGGCAAGGATGCAGAAATCTGGGCGAAACCTATCTCACGCTGTCTGCACGCTCGTATGGTGATCGCCGGAGCTGGACGCCAGGCAGATCGAAAAGAAAGTGTTGGCTGGGCCTCCATCTTCGGAAGAGAGGCGGCCTCACGCCAAGTTGATGAGCATTGCTCCGCACGCGTTCGAGCCATCTCGAGAGCTGGGTCAAACGAAGCGGAACGGCTGCGCCCGTCTGTGCCGAGGCAGCCATGGGGCGTCAGGACGAACGCCTCGATCGCCACGGTGCAGCTCGCCAGAATGAAAAGCTGCAAGGATGCCGGCCTTCCGAAATCTATGAAGGCTGGGGCGAAGCTAAAGGCAGACATAAACAAAAGTGCCTTCCGGGTTGTGTGACCCTGGACAGGCGGCGAGCGCTGGTTTTCCCGATCAGATCGCCAGCAGCTCGGTGTCAGATCGAGACCGCGGCACGGCGGAGCGTTTCGAGCGGATCTGCGGAACCAGGACCACCCCGCGCGAACACCAAGGAAAACCGTGAGATAAACTCAGCCCGGCGACTTGCAGAATTGTGAGCGCGTTCGCATCTGACCGCGAGGAGCAAGGTAATCAACCCAAACGCAATACAGACGAAAAAGGAGAGATTTCCCAATTGAATGCCAACGCGATCCCCGTAGTGCCGGCCTGCAGTCCGGACGCCGCTACCTGAGACATCACGCACCACACAGCTGTGGGGTCCGGCACGAAAGCGCGACAAGCGCCCAGCTGCCGCGTAGGCGAGAACAGCACTAAGACTCATTCGAGCAGCCGCAGGCGAAATGAGCGAGGGCCTCGTCAGGGAGGGACGAGAGGGGGCGCCTCGGGTTCTTACGTATTCCCCGGTGCGATCTTTCGCGAACCGTGCCTGGCTTCGATTCAGGATTCTTCACCTCCTCTTCCCAAGGAGTTCCAGAAATCGCCTCAAACAGGGTTTGCGTCAAGCCGGGCGCCACGCTGCGCCAACCTCCCACGAAGCGGTGCCAGGATCCTGCCACCTCGATGGAGGCCGGCAAAGCCCGCTATGTGCGGAATTCCGAACGATTGAGGGATGAGCGTAACACCGAGCCGGCACGCCAGGGCAAGAGGGTCGTCACTTCGCCAGTGTCGCCCGATTGTATCTCGGATGAAAGCCAAACTTCAGCAATACGTAACCT
>ERZ1370068.9152-contig-7950_pt1 | contig 49620 bp, 49 predicted proteins | sample MGYA00561227_ERZ1370068 | MGnify/ENA primary metagenome ERZ1370068 (study PRJEB38410, sample SAMEA6850437) | metagenome | study: Metagenomic assessment of the ecological functions of the soil: analysis of the soil microbiota associated with the... | reverse complement strand
TTGTACTTTTCAGTTACATGTGCTTGTGGTGGTGTGGTGATGCCTGGCCGCTGCCATGCGGCGCGTTCAGGCGCTATGCGCCGCTCGCCGGGTCGAGCCGTCCGTAGTAGCCGCTCTGCCCCGTGAACCACACGCGTCCCCTTGCGATCAGGAAAGTGAGCGTCGTTGAGATGATCGCGCTCGGCGCGTCCTTCGGGAAGCAGCCATACCGCTACACCGCGTGCGTCTTCGCGTCGACGCGCACGATGCGACCTGACCTCCGTCGGTGATCCAGGCCGTCGTCTGTCGTGGCCCCGAAAACGATCACGCCGTGCGGCGCAGGAACCGGATCCAGAAGCTGCTGTTATCTCCTCCGCTGCCGGTCGCTGCCGGATCGAGGATGCCGAGCTTGCCGGTCATCTGCGCCGTGTAATACACCGGACCGCCGGCGACCGGCGCGGCAGCGACGTCGTGCGGAAATTGCGAGCCGCGCGGAGACGTCGAAGAAATAGGCGGGCGCGGCGCCCGCGATCGACGCCGCGAGCAGAATCGATGAAAGCAGCCAGCGTCGTCGTGACCAGTCTACGAACGCTTGCCATCGTTGCCTCCGTCCGTCCGCGCTTCCGGGTCCGCGTGAGAGCCGGCTTAGAGTCATCCCCACTTCGACCAGCGGCGCGACGCGCAGTTGCGCCACGATGCGCTACGATGTCGGTTCATCGCCACGTCACGGAATCCGCTTTGAGCCAAAGCTTTCCCGACGCGCTCGCCGCCGCCAGCGATTACTTCTGGCTTCCGGGCGCTTTCCGCGCCATTTCGACCTCGCGCGGCATTGCGTTACCGCTGCCGAGACCAGAGCCCGCGAGGCGGTCGGTGCTCAGGCTACCTGGTCGGCACGAGTTGATGCCCGCGGTGGCGAAGCTCGGATTCGCGGCGCGATCGCGATCCCGACAGTCAGTCGCGGGCTGCGGGCCGATGCTCGTCGCCGAACGCCACGAAGCGCGCGTATCTGCCGACGGTCCTCGCCTACGGCCACGGCGACGTCGTCCGCGGCTACGACGAGCAGTGGCGCAAGCCGCTCGACCCTGGTCGCTCGCACGATCGAGAAGGCGATCGCTGGTACGGTCGCGGCACCGCCGGACAACAAGGGCCAGCACAGCATCGTAACTCGGCGCGCTGCAGAGCGTGCTGGCCGCGCGTGGCGGCCGCTCGGTTCAGCGTCACGCTGCTGGTCGAAACGCGGCGAGGAAGTGGGCTCGCCGGGTTCGCACGCGGCCTGCGCCGAGCTGCGCGACGTGCTTGCGGCCGATAATGTGCTGATCGCCTCCGGACGGTCCGCGGCGTTGCCGCGAACAGCCAACCATCTTTCTCGGCTCGCGCGGCTCGGTCAGACTTCGCGCCTGACGCTGCGACTGCGCGAAGGCGGTCATCATTCCGGCAACTGGGGCGGACTGTTGCGCAATCCGCGACGGTCTCGCGCAGCGCGATCGCGAGCATCGTGAGCAAGGATGGCGTGATGCTGGTCGACGGGTTGCGTCCGCCGCCGATTCCGGACGACGTCAGGCGGCGCTGGCCGATGTCGCCAGTGCGTCCGGGGCCCGGCGATCCGACGATCGACGAGGCTGGGGGCGAGCCGGGGCTCAGCGGAGCGCGTATTCGGCTGGAACACGCTCGAGGTGCTCGCGCTCAAGTCGGGCAACGCCGATCGCCTGTCAACGCGATCCTCCGTCGGCGATTGCGTGCTGTCAGCTCCGGTTCGTCGTCGGCACCGATTGGCGGCGGCTCGGCGCTCGCATCGCAGCATCTCGGCGCGCGCGCGCTTCACCGGGATCGAGGTCGCGGTCGAGGACGGCAACGCCGCGACGCGCCTGTCCCCGAGGCATCCATGGGTGCGCTGGGCGCGGCGTCGGTCGAGGCGCCGACGACCAGCCAGGCCGCTGCGATCCTTCCCAACCTCGGCGGCACGTTGCCCCAACGATGCCTTCTCCGAGCTGCTCGGCGCCGACCATCTGGATTCCGCACTCCTACCCCGGCTGCTCGCAGCGCAGCCGACGAACACCTACTCGCATCGGTCGCGCGCAAAGGCCTGCAGATCATGACGGGCCTCTTCTGGGATCTCGGCGAGCCGGAGGCTACCCAGCGACGATCCCGGCAACTGAGCGCTCGGCATTCGTCACGCTTTGCGCGTCGCGTGACATGAGCGGCGACGCGGCCTCCGCCGACAGCTGACTCGTCGCGCGCCGCGTTCCGCCGCGTGTTCCCCGGCGTGATGGTGGCGATGTTCCTCGCCGCCATCGATCAGACGATCCTCGCGAGCGCGTTGCCGGCGATCGTCGCCATCGCTCGGCGGTTATGGACCTGTCGTGGGTGGTCGTTGCGTACCCGCTGGCGGCAACGGTCGCGGCCTACTGCTACGGTCATTTCGGCGATCGCTTCGGCCGGCGGCGCGTTCTGCTCGTCGCTCTGGCGTGTTCACCGCGGCGTCGCTCGCCTGCGCGCTGCGCCCGACACTGTGGGTTTTGATCCTCTGCCGCGCCGTGCCCAAGGCCTGCGGCGGCAGGCGGCCTGATGACGCTGTCGCAGGCGTTGATTGGCGAGAACGTGCCGCCACGACAGCGCGCACGCTTCAGGGCTACTTCGCCGCGCTCTTCGCGACATCGGCACGCTCAGCCCGGTGCTCGGGCGTTCGCTCACGCAGCAGTTCAACTGGCGCGCCATATTCTTCGCATCAATCTGCCGCTGGGTGTCGTCGCCGCCGCACTCGCGCTGCGAGATCCCGCGCGGCGCGCCACCGGCGATGCGGGACTCCCGCGCCTCGACACCCCGGGCATCCAGCACGCTGCTTGCGCTCGGCGCCACAGCCGTCAGCTCTTCTTCGCTCCTGAGCTCGGCGGGCCACCGTTTGCCCTGGACCGATCTGCGGCTTTTTACCCGGATTGCTCGCGTTCGCGATCATCTGTCTCGGCGCGCTGATCGTATGGGAACGCACGCGCGACCCACCCCTGGTCACTGCCGGTGCAGCTGCTCGCCTGCGCGGGCCATCATCTGGCGCTCCAACGCGACCGTGATGATGTACTTCGCGGACACGATCATCATATCGCGCTATCTTGCCTGGCCCTTCTCTCGCCATCAGCGCGTGCAGCTGTTGCGTTATACCATCGGTTCACCATAAATTATTTCTGCAGCTCGAGGCGCGGTGTCGGCATCCGGCGAAGATCCAGCGGGCTGCTGCTCCTCTGCCGCCTGACGCTGTCGATCGCCGCGGCGTCGGACTGACCGGACGCGCAATCTCGCGCAGGAAGCGTTCTCAACGCATACGCCGAAGATCCGGGCTCGCCGTCTCGGCGCGACGACGCGCTGCTCGTGCTCGCCGCGACGGTCAGCATCGCCCCGACCCCATCTGCCATCCTCGCCCTCGCCGTTATTGCGGGAGCCGGGCTGGAGCACAGTGATGGCGCCGACCCAGATCATCTGTGCAGAGCGCGTCCGGCAACGCCAGGGCTCGGCGCCGCCGTCGCCTCGATCTCCGCGTACGCGGTCGATCGGAGGCTCGCTCGGCGTCGCCATCGTCGGCCGCGCTGCTGTTCGTTCTGGTCGGGGAATCAGGGCGAGTTGCTGTACGGTATTGCCGCAGCTCGCGGAAAGCGGCGGGAGCGGCGCTCGCGAGCGCGCACCGAAGCGCGGCGAAGCGAGGTCGCCACGCCAACCTCGACGGCGCGTTCCACGCGTCGCGTCTTCTTCGTCGATCCCGCGGCGTTCGCCGGCGCGGGGGCGGTCGCAGCACTCGACGGTGCCTTCCCGAGCTGACTGTAAGACCTCACGCTTCGCGCCGCGCGTTATCTCCGGCGGTCGGGCTTTGGCTCTGTTGCGCAGTATGGCGAACTTCGCGCTCAATGAGTCCAGGCCTCGATCTCGGCGACCAGCGAGTAGCGGCCGTTGCTGACGGCGTTGATCAGCACCCGGATCCTGCTGGTGGTGGTGGCGGGGAAGGCGACGCTGCGCTTGACCAGGTTGTTGCCGCTGACCGTGCCTAGGCTCACCCACGCCGCGCCGTTCCAGGACTGCACCTCGAAGGCGGTGATGCCGCGCTGGGTGAAGGTCAGGGTGTCGGAGGGCTCGACCGGGTTGCTGTCGTTGTCCTGCACGCTGTAGACGATGACGTGGTCGATGGTCTTGGCGCCGCTGAAGTCGATCTGGACCCAGTCAGGGAAGCTCTGCACGGTGGCGTCGCTTCCAGACGCCGCCGAAACCATTGTTGAGTCCGGCGCGGTCGCCGTTGTTGACCGCCGAGGCGGGGTAGAAGCCGCTGTAGCTGCTCGAGGCGGAGGCCACTCCGCCGTTGGCGGCCAGCGCGGCGTTGATGCTGGTGCCGCCACCGCCACCGCCACGCGATTGACCACCTGCGACAGGACAGCACTCTGCGAGGCGGCGTTGTTGTCGCATCGCCGCCGTAGCTGGCGACGATGGAATGGGTGCCGTCAGGGCAGTGCGCGCTCGTGCAGCGCATTGCGCGTGAACCGCTTCCGGTGAGCGCGACCGCGGCGCAGCCGCTGATCGAGCTTGCGCCGTCCGGTGAAGTTGACGCTGCCGGTCGGAGCCGATCCGCTGACCGAGGCAGTGAAGGTCACCGTAGTCCCGACGGCTGTCGACGGATTGGGCGAGCTCGCGAGCGCTGTGGTCGTTGGCGTCGGTGGTGGCGGCGGCGGATGGTGCGCCGCCAGCGGTCGTCCAGGCCTCCATCGATCTCGGCGACCAGCGAGTAGCGGCCGTTGCTGACGGCGTTGATCAGCACCCGGATCCTGCTGGTGGTGGTGGCGGAGAAGGCCACGTTGCGCTTGACCAGGTTGTTGCCGCTGACCGTGCCCAGGCTCACCCACGCCGCGCCGTTCCAGGACTGCACCTCGAAGGCGGTGATGCCGCGCTGGGTGAAGGTCAGGGTGTCGGAGGGCTCGACCGGGTTGCTGTCGTTGTCCTGCACGCTGTAGACGATGACGTGGTCGATGGTCTTGGCGCCGCTGAAGTCGATCTGGACCCAGTCGGGGAAGCTCTGCACGGTGGCGTCCTTCCAGACGCCGCCGGCGCCATTGTTGAGTCCGGCGCGGTCGCCGTTGTTGACCGCCGAGGCGGGGTAGAAGCCGCTGTAGCTGCTCGAGGCGGAGGCCACTCCGCCGTTGGCGGCGAGCGCGGCATTGATGCTCGCGCCGCCACCGCCGCCGCCGCCCGGGATTCACCACCTGCGACAGCGGCGCGCTTCTGCGACGCGGCGTTGCTGGCATCGCCGCTGTACTTGGCGACGATGGAATGGGTACCCTGGCTGAGGCTGCTGGTGCCGCACTGTGCGGTGCGGGTGCTACCGGTACCAAGCAAGGCCACGGAGCCGCAGCCGGCAATCGAGCTCGCGCCCTCGGTGAAGTTGACGCTGCCGGCGGGCGAGGAACCGGTGACCGAAGCGGTCAGAGTCACGTTGCTTCCAACCACCGAAGGATTGGCCGATGACGAAAGAACGACGATTGCCGGCGGTGGCGGGGTAACCGTCTGAACAGGAGTCGCCGAGGTGGCAGCGGCGTTGCGTCGATCGCCGGAATAGACCGCGACGATCCGAGTGCATGCCCAACGCCAGCGTGCTCACCACCGCACGCGGCAGTCGATGGCGCCCCCTCCTTCCGCGGGCCAATGGCACGCGCGAGCAAAATCCGCCGCGCCATCGCGCAGATCGACCGTTCCACTCGGTCCATCGCCGGTGACGGTCACGGCGAACGTCACGTTTTGGCTGGTCACCGATGGATTAAGCGATGAGGTCGCAGCTTGACGATCGGTGATGGGCGGTTCGACGATCTTCTGAACCATCATGCCGAACAGTCCCGCCATGTTGATGCCTTGTCCCGCGACGTACACGCTGTTGCCCGGTCGAGCGCGATGGCGTACGGCGACGTCGACCGTGGGGCCGCCGCTTTGCAGGCGCCAAAGCTCGATACCGTTCGTGTCGTACTTGATTGTCAGGAAGGCGTCGTTGGTACCTGGTGTCGGTCTGGCCCGTGACATAGACGTTGCCGCTTGCGTCCACGGCCAGCGCCGCTGCCCATCGTTGCCGCTAGCCGGTCCGTTGACCGTGGCGCGCCGGAGCTCTGCGCCATCGGCCCGTACGATCGTCAGGTAGTCGTCGTTCGCCCCGTTGCCGCTCCGACCCGTCACGTAAACGTTGCCCGATCCATCCACCGCGAGCGAGTTGCCGACATCATTGGCGTGCGCCACCCCGTCTGAATAGGACCGCCACTGCTCGACGCCGTTCGTGTCGTATTTTGATGACAGATAGTCGTAGCCAATGAACGTCGTCGCCGCGGCCAGCACACCGAACGATTGCCGGGACTGTCCACGGCCAGGGCGGTCGTCTGCGAGCCGGCGGCAAGGCAATTGACCCGCCACCGTTCCACTCCGCTCGCGTCGTAGCTTATCGTGAGGCAATCCGCGCCGTTGTATCCACTGACGTAGACATTCCCGGTAGGATCGACGGCAACGTGTTCGCGCGACCCCAACTGAATGGCCCGGGTCCCGGGCCAAAGCCCGCCACTGTTCGACCCCATTGGCGTCGTACTTGATGGTCAGGTAGTCGAGGGTCACCCCGTCTTCGGTACCTGCGTCGCGTAGACATTGCCGCTGACATCCACGGTTAGAGCGTAGGCAGCGTCGTTGTGCACATCGGCGACGGCACGCCACTGTTCGACGCCGTTCACGTTGTATTTGATATCATGAAATCGAAGATCGTCTGGCTGTCGAAGCTGCTGCCAGTGACGTACACATTGCCACTCGCATCGACCGCCACCGCGGAAGCCTCGTCCTCGTTGCTGTCGGGGCCGTTCGCCACTCGCGCGCCAGCGCTCGAGCGCCACTGGCATCGTAGCTGACCGTCAGAAATCGGCGGTCGTACCGTTGGAAGCAATCCCGGTCATGTCGACGTTCCCACCGGCGTCGGCGACCATCGCCTTCTTGTTGAGTACACTGCGTCCCCGAACCGAAGATCGTATTCGGTACGATGTTTCCTCGGTCGCCCGCCACAGCTCGGTCCCGCTGGGCGCGCACTTGATCGTCGGTAATCTCTGCGCCGAATGTGCCGCGGGAACCGGTGACATACGCGTTTCCGGCCGCGTCCATTGCCACCATGAAATTCGTGGGGTTGGTGCTGTCGCCCACCAGCGCTTGCCGTCGCCCGCCACAGCTCGGCGCCGGTCGCGCTGTACTTGATGGTGAGAGAATTCTCCGGTGCCTTCCGTCGTAGGTATGGCAGCCCGTCACTGCAACTCTGGCCGCCGGCGTCGACGGCCAGCGATCTGGCGCAGTTGTTTATGGGACTGCGCCCGGGCAGCAGAGGGCGCGCCATTGCTCGGTGCCAGCCGGGCCGTACTTGATCGTGAGGTAGCCCGCAGGATTGTTCACGGTGCAACCCGTGACATAGACATTCCCCGATGAATCGGCTGCGATTGCCCACGGCCACGACACGATCGGCTGCCCGCCAGTACCGCTGGTGGCACGCCACAGTTCGTGTCCGTTGGTGTCGTACTCTGGATCGTAAGGTAGTCTTGGCTGCCCACAGCGTGATCGTGGATCGCTCCGCCCACGTATACGTTGCCCCCGCGTCCACCGCTTGCAATGCGTGGAGGTTTGGCCATTGCCGTCGCCCGGAGCGCTTGCCCGCACAGCTCCGGCCCCGTTCGGGGCGTACTTGATCGATCAGGAAGTAGCTGGTTGCGCCGTCACTGGTCGTGCCGGTGACGTAGGTGTTCCCGCCACCGTCCACGGCGATGGCGCGTCGCCGACGTCCCTCCGCCCGGGGCCACCGCTGCTCACGACGCGCCATACTTCGTTGCCACGCGTCGTATTTGATGGTGAGGAAATCGCTGTCGCTGCCGTTCGAGCTCTCGCCGGTGACATAGACGTTGCCGTTCCCGTCCACTGCCAGCGCGTAAGCATGTTCGGGGCAGGTTGGATCCTGGCTGCTCAGCGCCTGCCACTGCTCTACGCCGTTGGCGTCGTACTTCAGCGTCAGGTAGTGATTGTCAGATAACCCCGGTGCCGGCGACGACTGGAGCGTTGCCGCTGCCTGTCGACCGCGACAGCATAGCCCGCGCCAAAGACGTTAATGGAGCCATCAGTCAACGCGCGCCACTGCTCGACGCCGCTGGTGTTGTATTTGACTGTCAGCGCATTGGAGCTCAGCGTGTTGTGTACCATGCCGACAACGTAGACGTTGCCGGTGGCATCCACGGTCATGGCCTTGGTGCCGTGATCGCTGTCCCCCCGCCCCGGCACCGCGCTTGAGGTTCACGGCTCCGCCATGGGCGGTAGCCGTCAGGCAACGCTTGGGCGCCGCTTCGGCGCATTGAGACGCAATCAGCACCGCGATCGCGGCCACGAGCGATAACGCCCGCGCCCCATGCTGCGCCAGGCGCGGCGGGAACCAGCTCCACTGCTATCTGCCACTGTCCTCCCCAGGACGATTGCCAAGTCACCCCCAAGACTCACGCTACGCGCCGAATCCGGAGATCTGTAACCTGTAGAAAGTTACAGGTACCGGACCTGCCGCCTGTACCCTACCGGTGTTGTCGCACGGTCGCGGTGCTGCCTGCGACCGAGCCGCTACGCGACGAAGATCCAGTACACCAAACCGTCGCAGCGCGTATTTCACCGGTGCGAAACACGCGTGCGGTTCTTGCGCTTGAGCCTCTTCAGCGTCGCTGCCGCTCCCCAGCATGGCGTAGATGCGGTTGGCGCGCGCCGACGTGCTCGGTCTCGACGTTCTGGGTCGCGGACGCGCGGATGATGTTGCGCTGACACCCAGCGATTGACCGCGGTCATCCATCGCGTGTGCAGCGGCCGCTCGACGTCGCAGAACAGGATGATGCGCGTCGACGTCGGTCTTGTTCTCGGCGCCGAGTGGATGAAGGTCTCGTCGAACAGCACGTCCTCGCCGTCGCGCCACGACGTACTGCTCGCCGTCGACGTAGATGCGGCACTCGTCGGAATTGGGCGTGACCAGGCCGAGGTGATAGCGCAGCGAGCCGGCGAACGGATCGCGATGGCGCGTTGAGCTTGCCGCCGGGCGGCAGCAGCGCGAACATCGCCGCGTTGACCGTCGGCATGCGACTGCGACAGCGCGACCGTCTTCGGACACAGCGCCTGTGCGGACGGCAGCGGCTCGCCGTACCACTTCGAGATAGAAGCGCTTCCAGCCGTTCCTTGAAGAACGAGTTGAAGCCGAGGTCGTTGTGACCCGTCGCCGCGCGGATGCTGGCCCTCGCCCATGCAGCCCAAGCGCCTCGTCGCGGATCATCTGCCAGTTCTCGCGCAGCTTCGCGAGCTCCGGCAGCTTCTGCACGTCGACGAACGGCTTCGACGGAACGGCCGAGAACAGATACATCAGCGTGTTGTAGCGGCGCGAAGATCGTCGAGTGGTCCTTGAGCTGGCGCACGAACGTGTGCGCGACGCGGCCGCGAAAATGCACTGTACAGCGCGGACGCGACGAAGGCGTACACGACGATGAACTTGGGCGCGAGCAGCGTAGCGGCGGCAAACGGATCTCCTTGCGACAGCGCTGCCGCGGATCGCTAGCGAACGCCATGGCTCAGCGGTGATCGATGGCTACACGCCGCCGGCGCGACGCGTCTCGATGCAGCGCCACACCGGCGCGCCTTGCCAACGCCAGCCGATCCTCGTCCGCTCTTCGCATCATCGCTCGTTCCGTGCAATACTGGACGCGCGTGTCTGGCTGGCTTCGCCCACCAGATGCAGACCGTCGCCGTGGGCTGGCGGGTGTACGCGCTGACCGGCAGCCCGCTCGATCTGGGGCTGGTCGGGCTCGCGCAGTTTCTGCCCTCGGTCGCACTGCCGTACTGCGTCGTCGGTCACGTCGCCGACCAGCTACGATCGGCGGCGCATCATCGGTCTGCTGCCGAGCTGTCGAGGCGAATGCTGGCGAGCAGCTCTCGCGCTGCTATCCGCTGACCGGCGCGATCACCGGAGCAGGCGATCTTCGCGCTGGTCGCCGTCATCGGCGCCGCGCGCGCGCGTTCGAGATGCCGACCATTGCAGTCGCTGCGTGCCGGCATTGGTGCCGGCGACGTCGCTACCGCGCGCCGTCGCGGTGCCAACGCGACGGCGGGCCAGGCGGCGATCGTCCTCGGCCCGCGCGCTCGGCGGGCTTCTGTACGTCGCCGGCCGGAAACCGTCGTACGGCGTCGCGGCGCCATGGCCTCGTCGCCGGAGCGCTGCTGTCACCTGCATCCGGATCGAGCGCGGCTGGCTCGCCGCGAGCCGCCTAGCGCTCGAGTCGGTGTTCGCCGGCATCGCTTTCATCCGTCGCCGGCGCGAATTGCTGGGCGCGATCTCGCTCGATCTGTTCGCCGTGTGCTGCTGGGCAGCGAGCGGCGCTGCTGCCCGATCTATCGCCCGCGACATCCTGTCTCACCGGCCCGTGGGGCCTGGGCCTGCTGCGCTCCGCGCCGGCGATCGGGGCGCTCGCGACTGCGCTCTGGCTTCGCGCGCTATCCGATCCAGCGGCACGCGGGCCGCCAGAATGCTCGCAGCGGTCGCGCGGTACTTTGGGCTCGCGACGATCGTGTTCGGCTGTCGCGTTCCTTGCCGCCGTCGATGGCCGGCGCTGATCGTGCTCGGCGCGTCGACATGTTCAGCGTCGTCGTGCGCCAGTCGCTGATGCAGCTCGCACCCCGGACGAGATGCGCGGCCGCGTCTCCGCGCCGTCAACTCGATGTTCATCGGCGCGTCGAATCAGCTCGGCGAGTTCGAGTCGGGGGTGACGGCGGCGTGGTTCGGCGCCGTGCCGGCTCGGTCGTGCTGGGCGGCCTGGGCTCACTGCTCATCGTCGCGCTCTGGCTGCGGTTGTTCCCGCAGCTTCGTCGCGGTCGATGCGCTCGAGGCGGAACGCCCGGAGCGTGGCAGGCACCTGAACCGAGGCCCCTGCGGCTACAATGACGGAACGCGAGTCTCATCGGTCATGACGATCCTCTCCGGCGACGCTGGACGGCAGCCAGGCGGCGCGCGCGCAGCGCGGCCGCGCGTCGCCTACGCGCCGTGCGGCCGCTTTCGCGTCGGTGCCGCCGTCTGACCGACGCGGCGATGCACAGCGGCGCGAACGTCGAGAGAACGCGTCCTACGGCCTGAGTATCTGCGCCGAGCGCAACGCGATCTTCCAGGCGGTCGCGAACGGCGCGCGGCGCATCGATGCGATCTGCATCTACACGCCGACCAGCGCTGCGGTTACGCCGTGCGGCGCCTGTTTGCAGGTGCTGTGCGAATTCGGCGCCAGTGCGCTGATCGTGTAAGTTGCACCGACGACGACACGGCGGAGCGGCGCTACGCCGCTCGCCCGAGCTGCTGCCCGCGGCGTTCCGCCTGACGACGTGAGCTCGAAGCTGCGGACCGCGTGGGCGCTCCCGATCCGACGAGCAACGAAGCGCTGATCGAGAAGTACGGCTGCGGTCAGCTACGCGGCGCAGGCTAACGCGCTCTCGCACCCCGACCAGCTGGCGACCGTCGCCGCGCTGCACGGGCTTTTCGCCGCCGGCGGTAGCGACCTGTCGCGTGCTCGAGCTGGGCTGCAACGACGGCGCCAACCTGCTGCCCATGGCCGCCGCCCTGCCCTCGACGCGCGATTCGTGGGCTGCGACCTTTCGCCGGACGCCATCGCGCTCGGCCGTGCGGCGATCGCGGGGTCTCGGCTTGCACAACGTGACGCTGGTCGCAGCGAAAGCGGACCTGCGACGGCTTCCTCGAGGCGCTGGGCGAGGATTCGACTACATCATTTCGCCCACGGCGTCTACTCGTGGGTGCCCCGCGGTGCGCGCGACTCGCTGTTCGCGCTCGCCGCACGCCTCCTCTCGGGGCATGGTCTGGTCTTCGTGAGTTACAACGTCTACCCGGGCTGCCACGTGCGCCAGGCGGCATGGGAGGTGCTCCGCTTCCACAGCGAACGGCTCCAAGGCGCCCGGGAGCTGGCTCGATGCCGGCCCGTGCGCTCGCGGGCGCACTGGCCGAGCCGGGCGCTGCTCAGAACGAGACCGACGCGCTCTCTGCGGCGCGAGTTCGCAGGCATCGCCAAGCAGTCGGACAGCGCCCTCTATCACGGCGCTCTCTCTCGCGGTTCCGGAACGATCCGGTCTATTCCCCACGCAGTTCGCCGCGCATGCCCGGCGCCACGGCATCGAGCACGTGTCGGATGCCAAGCTCTTCAATTCCTCGGACTTGGGCCTCTCGCCGTCGGTGCAGCGGCTCGTCGCGGGACTCGAGCCGGATCGAACGGGAGCAGCCCGCCGCGACTTTCGCCTACCTGCGCCCGGTTCCGGCAGAGCGTGCTTTCTGCCGCTCCAGAAGTCGCGGCGTCACTGACGCCGGTCCCCGGGCGCGCGGCAGGCATGCGCGTACCCCGGCCTCGATGTCGCTCATGAACGCCGTAGCGCACGGTAAGCCCTCGATCAATCCGCTTCGGGCGGCGCTCGATCCGACGGACACGCAGCGGCTGAGCACCGTCCTCGAGCGGCTGGTCGCGGTCGCGCCGCGTGCCCTGCCGGCCGCCGAGTCTCGAGGCGCTGGTGACCGAGCGCGAGGCGTCGGCCCGCTGCGCTCCGCGCGATCCCTTCTCAGCACTGCTGGTCGAGGCGTGTTTCGCCGACGAGGGTCCTGCTCCATGTACATCCGCCGCGGCTCTCCGAGCTCCCCACCGAGCGCCCGCTCACGAGCTCGCCGATCCGCCGGCAGGCTCGACCGCGGCGAGATGATCACCAACCTCTCTGTCACGAGCAGGCTTCGCATCGCGGATGTCTACTCCGCGCGCGCTGCTTGCGCTTTCTCGACGGCGCACGCGACCGCGCGGCGCTGATTCACCGCCGTTGGGTCCTTCGCGCTGGGCGCGGGATGAGCCAGCGGCACGACGGCGCCGGATCGACAATTATGTGCGAACATTTGCCCGGCTCGGATTGCTGATCAGCTGAAAAATCACGCGCGAGGAGACGATACGATGACGACCCACGACAAGACCGCGATCGTGACCGGCGCCGGAACCGAGCATCGGCAAAGCAGTCGCTCACAGCCCTGCTGCAGGATGGACACCGGGCGTGGCGTCTCGCGGGCCGGCGCAAGTGACCCGTCGATGCGGTGAGCCATTGTCCAGGCCGGCGCCGACGGGCAGCGTGCGCTCGCCGTGCCGACCGACGTGAGCGTGCCCGAATCGGTGCGCGCTTCTTCGCGCGCGACAAAGCGAGGCTTTCGGGCCCGCCTCGATCTGCTGTTCAACAATGCCGGCGTGGGGCGCGCCGGGCGTCAACGCTCGAGGATCTCACCTACGAACAGTGGAAGACCGTCGTCGACATCAACCTGACCGGCGCGTTCCTGTGCACGCAGGAGGCGATCCAGCTGATGAAGAGACCAGGATCCGCGCGGCGGGCGGATCATCAACAACGGCTCGATCTCCGCGCACGCGCCGCGCCCGAATTCGCGCCCGTATACCGCGACCAAGCATGCGATCACGGGGCTGACCAAGTCGACGTCGCTCGACGGGCGCAAATACGACATCGCCTGCGGGCAGATCGACATCGGCAACGCGGCGACCGATCTGGCGGCGCGCATGGCGAAGGGCGTGCCGCAGGCCAACGGATCAGATCGCAGTCGAGCCGTTGATGGACGTCGGGCACGTCGCGAGCGCGGTGCTCTACATGGCGAGCCTGCCGCTCGACGCCAACGTGCAGTTCCTGACCGTGATGGCGACCAAGATGCCCTTCGTCGGTCGCGGCTGGCGCAGCGAGCCAACCCGGGCAGAAGCCACTGCTATTGACCGTGATCGGTCGAGGGCCGATCGCGCACTGCGGAATCTGCCCCCAGGAGTCGCCGCAATACTGCGCGCGCGCGCGATGCTCGCAGCCCAGGCGCGCGATCATGTCTTCGCGAGCGCAACGCGCAAGCCGCACCGGTGAGCCTCTGCAGGGATCGGTGCGCGTTGTTTCGACCCACCCGCACCGGCGCGGCGACCACTCGCTGCGGCTCGTCCACGACCGCCGGCGCTGTTGCGGCCGGCGGAGCTTTGATGGCTTCGGGCGCGGCACGCTTGCGTACGGGCAGTTTGGGCGGCGGCGCGGCCTGTGCCGGGAGCGCCGATGCATCGTGTGGCGTCCGCAGGCGACCGCACTGCGATCCGCGGTGCTCGCTTCCCCAGCGGAGGCTTCGGGCCGACCCCGCACGGGCGGCAGCAACGGGCTCGGCCGGAAGAGACGCACGCGGCGCCTCGGCAGCCGAGATATCCGGGGGCTCGCGCCGAACGCCCAGGTCCCCCGAACGTTCGAAGCCCGACGGAACGCCACCACGGCCACGGCCATCGTCGCGCCGACGACCCACACGATCGGCAAGCTTCCGGTCGCGCGGTGTCGCGGGAAGCAGCAGCCCGCGAGCGGGCAGCAGGCTGACCCCGTCTGACGGCTTTCATGCCCGCGGTCAGAACCGCCCGCGCTGTCGCGACCTGGGCGCGAGCTGGCCGGTTGCCCGCGCCGGACGGACTTCATGGCGGGCGCCTGAACCTGGACTTTGGGTGACTTGGGACCGGGCCGCTGCGGCTTCGGAGCAAACCGGTGCGAGACGCACCGACGCGCACCCCCGCCAGCCGCGAGCAGCGGCACCGTGACCGTCGCGGCGAAAGCGCGCTTGCGCGCCGCCGCGCAATCCCGGCAAAGCTTTGCCCCAGGCGGGCACTCAGAGCCACAAATGCGGCACTTCATCCGCCGACTCCCTCCTCTGCAGCGCCGGCCGGAAGCTCTACCATTGGCTTCGCTTCCGTCCGCAAGTCGCTATGACAACGGCATATTATCACTTCGGCGGCACCCATGGACGCCCGCCGGCCACGGATGTGGGAAGCAAGGGACATGCCGTCGCCCGCCCCCTCCGTGAGGAGGGGTATCAGCTAAGGCGCCAGCGTATCGATGTGATTTTCTCGAGCAACGCCGGGTCGACAGGCTTGAGCAGGTGATGATCGAATCCCGCATCCAGCACACGGCGACGGTCACTCGTCCTGTCCGTAGCCCGTGAAGGCGACGAGCATCGCCGGCGCCAGCGCCGCAGCGGCGCGCAAGTGCTTTGCGACATCGTAGCCGTTCATGCCCGGCAGCCCCAGGTCGAGAAATATCGCCTCGGGCCGAAAATCACCCGCGGCAGAGACGGCGGCCGGACCGTCGTACGCGGTCTGCACCTCATGAGCCCCAAGCCTGCAACAGCGCGCCATCGTCTGCGCTGAATCGCGATTGTCCGTCGACGATCAGGATTCGTCGCCGCACGGGCAGGGCAGCTCGGGTCCCGTTCGCCAAAGGTTCGCGCATCCGTCGGCATCTGGTCGAGCAAGGGCAGACTGAATACGAATTCGCTTCCCTGCCCCGGGACCGTCGCTCAGCGCCTCGACCTTGCCGCCGTGAAGCTCGATCAGCCGCTTCACCAGCGTGAGGCCGATGCCGAGCCCGCCCTCGGCGCGGTCCAGCGAGCGGTCGCCCTGGACGAACAGATCGAATACGCGCGCCTTCAGCTCGGCCGACATCCCGATGCCATTGTCGCGCACGCGCACGACGGCGTTCCGGCCTTCGCGGCCGACGCTGATCCGGATCACTGGCCGCCATGAGGCGTGTACTTGGCCGCGTTGTTGAGCAGATTCATCACCACCTGAGACAGCCGCGTGAAGTCGGCCTCCACCGGCACAGGTTCAGCTCGACACGTTCACCTGCAGCGTCTGCTTGCGCGCCTCGATGTGCGAACCGGCTTGCATCGACCGCGCGCACGACGGCCGCGTTGAGCTCCATAGGCTCGCGCTGCAGCACGATCTTGCCGCTCGTGATCCGGCTGACGTCGAGCAGGTCGTCGACCAGGCGGCTCAGCTGCGTGACCTGCCGATCGATGACCGAGCGAGCCCATTCGTGAGTCGGATCGGTCCCCGCGTTGATTCGCATCAGATCGAGCGCGTTGCGGATCGGCGCCAGCGGGTTGCGCAGCTCATGGCCGAGCATCGCCAGGAATTCGTTGATTTGACGCTCGGTCTGCTCGAGGCGATTCGACCCGCTTGCGGTCGGTGAGGTCGCGAATCACCATCGCATAGCCGCGCGGCTGGTCGCCGGCTTCGTACAAAGATGTAACGATGACGTTGGCCCAGTAGCTCGTACCATCCTTGCGCACGCGCCAGCCTTCGTTCTCGCAGCGTCCGTCCGCATCGGCGAGATAGAGCTGCTTCTCGGGCAGATGGCGCTCGACGGCCTCGGTCAGGGTAGAAGCACGAGAAATGCCGGCCGGTGATCTCCTCGGCCTTGTACCCCGTGATCCGTTGCGCGCCGACGATTCCAGCTGATCACGCGCCCGTCGAGGTCGAGCATGATGATGGCGTAGTCCTGGATGCCGTCCATGAGCAGGCGCAGCCGCTGCTCGGTTGCCGACAGCTTCTGTTGCAGCTGTGCCCGTGCGCCCACATCCTGCTTGATCGCGAGGTTCGCCTGCTGCAGCTCGCGGGTGTCCTCCTCGACCTGCGCCAGAAGCTGGTCGCGTCGTGCGCGCAGCCGCTCGGCTGCGCGCCTGCGCTCGCCGACCACGGCGGCGAGCACGAGGCCGGTCGCGGCCACGGTGCTCATGAACGCCAGCAGCGCGAGCAACGATACGTTCAAGGGTCGGCGACGCGAACGAGGCCCCGGCCGGCAACCGTATAACCCACCGCAACGGCGCATACGGCTGCGATCGCGGCGTTGACCTCGCGCTGCGAGAACCTGAATGTGGCCCAGATGATGAAGGGGCAGGACCGGGTAGGTGCGCGGAAAGCGGCGGCAAGCCCAGCGCGTCGCGCTCCAGCATCACGGACACGACCGCGATCAGCAGCAGCCAGAAGCAGACGCGTTCCACGCCCGCCTGCCATGACCAGCGTATCGCCTCGCGTTCGGCCCAGCTCAGGAGCAACGGCGTGACGATGATCATCCGCCGCATCGCCGCCGAGCCATGTCCACCAGTTGGCAAAGTAGTCCGACCATGCCACGGCGCCGCCGGCAGCGAGCGAGGTCACGCCGGTGGTGGCTGCAATCGCCGCGCTCGAAAACACGATTGCGACGAATTTCAGCACGTCCTCGCCGCGCTCGAAGCGATAGGGGAGACCGACATAGCGCGCTGGATGAGGAACGCGCCGGCCAGCGCCTCCAGCGTATTGCCGGTCGCGATCGGCGTCGCGGACGGCAACGATGCCTGGACGGTCAGGTTGGCAACCGCCGCGCCGACCCAGATCCCGGGCCAGATGCGGCCGCCGAGCATCAGCGCAACCGCCAGCGCGATTCCCGAAGGCGGCCATACGGGCGTCGCGTAGCCGGGGGAATGGCGAGCAGGGCGAGAGCTTGGCCGCCACCAGGTAGATCGCGGCCACCACCGTGATCTGCACGAGATACGGCACCCGTCGCATGGTGGTTACCAATCCTGGCACGATGCCTCCCGAGGCCGCACGGCGAAACAACTCCCGCACCAAGTATAGCCCCGCCGCTGCGGCGGCAGTACCGAGCCGCGCGGAGGATCGGCGCAGTTCAACGCGGGAGATTTGCGATCCGCCTGGCATCCCCGGTCAGCTCCAGAATGTGCAGCCCGGTGTTGGCGCGATCGACCGCGTAGACGTAGCCGCGATCGTCCACTTCCACGTTGTTGGTCTGGATCGGCCGCCTTGCAGCGGTCCGGCGCCGTCGACCTTGACGCAGCGCGTGTCGGTGTTCGCGGTGATCGCCGGGATGATAGTACGCGACCTCGCGCGGGTGATACGGATCGCGGACGTCGACCGCGCGCACGCCGGCGTTGAAGTACGCGAGGAACAGGATGCGCTTGTAGTAGATCGGCGTGAAGTTCTCGTTCGACGAATGCGTGCCGAAGCGCCCGCCGCGCAGCAGAAATCGCCGCTCGCTTCCGGGCACCGTGAAGCTTGCCACGCCGAATGGCCGCGACTCCGCGGTGATGTCCGCGATCCACAGCATCTGCCGCGCCTCCTGGCACTCGTTGACCAGCGACTCGTCGACCACGGCGACGAAGTCTCGCGTGCCTCCGACCTTGTCGCGCGCGAACTCCGGCGATCTCCATCCCGAGCAGCGGGAACGCGGTGTGCGCGCCGACGTTGGGCGGCAGGACGAGCCGGCCGACCTCCGGGTAGAGCAGATTCGCCGGCGTGGGCTCCGCCGGCCCCTCGAGCAGCTTCTTGCGATCGACGATCTGGACGCATGCCGTCCTTGTTGGTGCCGTAGCCGAAATAGACACGGTTGCGCGCTCGGTCCCGTCGAGATCGGCCCGTGCAGCTCCGACCGGCACGTCGCCCGTGCGCGCCGGGCTGCTGTCCGGGCAGGCCGAAGTCGCGGATGAACGCGCGGCTTGGCCGGATCGCCGAGGTCGTAGACCTGGGTCATGCCGTCGCGTGCGCCAGCCTTCGGCGCCGGAGACGAGGTAGGCGATGCCGGTGTCGCATTCCCACCAGTTCTTGTGCGTGCCCTTGCAGCCGGCCGATGCGAGTGACGAGCCGCGGCTTCGCCGGATCGCCGACATCCCAGATCTCCTGCGACGAATTGCCGAACGTGCGCAGGAGGTAGAACTCTGCGCGGTCGCCGTGCGGCAGCTCGCGCCCCGAGCAAACGCGCACCATCTGCGCGCCGCCGGCCTCGCCCAGCCCCTCCTCGCCCGGAATGTGCGCGAGATAGCGCGGCGCGTGCGGATCGGTGACGTCGAGGATCGAAGTGCCGTTGAACTCGGCGACGCCGGTCAGCGGATTCACGGGTTCGGGCGCCCTGTCCGTTCCGCCGTGATGGCCGACGTAGAGCATCCAGCGCGCCGTTCTGCTCGCGTACGAGCGGCTGATACGCGCTTCGCGCCTTGCAGATCGCTGAATCCGACCAGCGCCATGTCCTTCGCTTCGGGTGCGGGGGCCTGCGGGCTTCCCGGCTCCGGGTAACCGGCGAACAGCGTGGCGATCACGGCGATGATCAAGGAGGCGAGCGCTCTCATGTGAATGACTCCGCTTGGATGTGATTCCTGTCTCATTGGCTGCGGCCTGTGGCCAATCACTTCGCTGCGCCGCTGTCCGGGGCCTCGTTCGCGGGCTCATTGTCCGGCGGGCGCGCCTGTAGCTGTTCGTCGAGTTGCCGCTCGAGCATCTCGCGGCCCTCGATCTCGGATTTCGCCGGGCCGCCGCCGGAGATCGAGATCGATCGGATTTCGTTGCCCACCAGCCGCGGTACGGCGAGCACCAGCGCGAGCACGCAGAGCTGCGCGACGAGATACGGCAGGAGCGCGGAGCGAAGCCGGTCCATGCGCAGCGGCCGCTCGCAGGCTGTTGCGCACCATGAGCACGGCATAGCCGAATGGCGGCACAGAAAGCTCGCCTGCAGGATCAGCAGCGTGAGCACGGCAACCCAGGTCACGTTGTGAACCGCCGTCAGCAGCGGCGGCATCACCACCGGCACGACGACGAAGATCATCTCGAACGCGTCGAGCACCAGCGCGCAAAGCGCAAGGATGCACAGCACGGTGAGCAGGACGGGAAACGGGCCCCAGCCGAGGCCGGCGAGCGTCTCGGCGATCCAGCGGTCGGTCCCGTAGGCACGCGACGACGAAGCGTGAACACGCTTGCCGCCACCAGCAACGCGAAGAGCGCGCCGGTGATGGCCATCGTGTCGCGCAGCACCTCGCGCAGGACCGGCAGCGTCAGCGTGCGCGTGGCGAGTCCGAACGCGAAGAGCGCCACGCCGCCCGCCGCGGCCGCCTTCGACCGCGTAGAGGTAGCCCAGTGTCACGCCCCCGAGGAGGCCTGCAATGAACAGCATCGTCGCCGCAGCGGTGATCCATTCGCCAGCGCGCTGGGTGGGAAGCGGACCCCTGAGTCGGAGCTCGGCGCCGCGTCCTTGCGGCCCTGGCGCCAGGTCAGCAGGGCGGCGGTCAGCAGGAGCAATCCTGCGGGCACCAGCGCGCCGATGAACACGTCCTGCGTGTTGACGATGCGCATCGATTCGTGGGTGAAGTTCAGTGCTTCCGTGTGGCGCGCGCATCATCGCATCGCCCAGCAGTATCAGCACCAGCGAGGGCGGAACGACCACGCCCAGTCGTGCTCGCCACGCAAACGAGCGCTGCGCCTGCGCTCGGAAGGCATCGCCTGCGCATCGAGGCGCGGCTGCACGACCCGCCCGAAGCATCGCCACACTCGCCCCGACCGAGCCGTTCATCGGCGCGAACAGCACGCCCAGGCCGAGCGCGGCCAGCGGGGCCTCCGGCGCCCGTGCGTGCGAGCGCTCGGCTGCCGGCACGAAACATAATCTCGGCGAGCGGCAGATGGTTGAGCAGCGCGCACCCATGAGCACGTACAGCGGCAGCGCCTGCAGAAGGTCGCTTCTCCAGCAGCCCGATGAGCCGTACGGGAACCGCGGTGAGGAGCGGGAGCGAGAGCGTGCCCAGCACGATGCCACCGACGGCGAACAGCTAGAGCGACGCTGATACAGCATCGACCCAGGCCGGCAACCCGGTCGCGATCAGGCAACGCGCCCGCGCCGGCCAGCATCCAGATCCCGGCGCTCGCCGTCACGGTCGCTCCGGACGAGGGCTGCGCCAGGCGTCGAGCAGCGCCTGCAGCAGCACCAGCAGCGCGAGCAGCCAGCAGCGCGAGCTTGATCACGAAGTAACCGGGGTTGAAGGTTTCCGGGAATGCCTCGAGTTGCCGGAGCGATTGCATGACCATCGGCCCACTCCGTGTACAGGATGAACAGCGACCACGGCGCGAGCACGCACAGCGACGCAACCCGCGCCAGCTCGCGTCCGCGTCGCCGCGCGATAACGGTGCGCTACCACGTCGGCCGCCAGGTGTACGCCCCGGCGCGAGGCGTAGCTTATCGCTGCCGCGACGTACAGCGCGAAGAGCAGCTGTGCAATGTCGTTCGCTTCCCGCGAGTACGCCTGCACCAGGTCGCGCAGCGGCCACTGCAGGAACAGCAGGAGCGACACCGGAAGCGCCAGGGCCATGGCCGCGCCGAGCACTGCCGCGACGAATCGATCGAGGATCGCGAGCGCGCGCTCGATCATGGATTGCTGGAGAAAACGCGACGCTGCGCTGCGCAGCGGAGTTGATGCCAGCGACTACTGCCCGCGGTCCTGTGGCGGCCCGCCTGGGGCACTGCGGGACTTTGCCCCAGTATCCTTCCGCAAAAGCGCCCGCGTGTCTTCTGCTCACACATGAAGCGCGCAAAGAATTTTTCGCTGGCGCAGCCCGCGATGGCGTCGGCAGTACTGCTGCCAGCGATCAGGCTGCGGGGCTGCAGCGGCGGCGACGGCCACCGCCTTCGCCGTCGGCGCCTTGGCCGACGCTGGATGGGCTGTCCGATCCGGCGACTGCGGTTTCGGCGCCCGCTGCCTTGGGCGGAGCTTTCGCTGCCTTGCGCGCAGCACCCGGCTCCTCGCCCGGCTTCCCCCTGCGACCGCGGGCATGCCGTGCAGTGCAGCCGACGGCGCCCAGCCGCGCGCCCGGCAGTGTGGCGGTCGCAGACGACTTCGGTGACTCTTGTCCGGCCGGTGCGGTCCGCCGGCGGCACCTCCGGCTGCAGGCGGCGCAGCGGCGTCCTTCGCTGGTTCGCTCGGCACTGTCGGCGGCGGCGCTTCGCTCTTCGGGCCTCCGCCGCTACGGCCGTCTTCTTTGCCTCGCCTCCGCCGCCCAACATTCGATAGCCGAAATAACCGCCGACACCAGGCACGATGAGCAGCGCGGCGGCGGTTCCGATCAGCCCCAGCCTGCGCGTCGACTCGGGTGCGGGGCTGGCGGCGGTGTCGACGCCGCCACCGCAGGAGGTATCGGAGCGCTCGGCGCCGCGGGACGTATCCCGGTAGCCGTCGGCGACGGTGGCGCCGCAGCGCGCATACCGGTCGCGGTCGGCGACGGTGGAGCGCTCGGCGTCGCAGGGCGCGTGCCGGTCGCCGTCGAAGACGCCGGGGCGGCTACCGGCACCGGACGAAACACCGGTGCAGCGCTCGCAGGCGGCGACGCAGCGAGCGGGGGCGCCCGTTGCGCTCAACACCACGCCGCAATGCACGCAGAATTTCGCACTGGCCTGATTTTCGTTGCCGCACGCTGCGCACTTCATCGACCTACCTCCCTCGTGGCATCGTTTCTATTATGGGCCTTTATCCGCCTCGCTGTCACTCGGAGGGACTCCGCCGGAAGAGTCCGGCTCGCGCGACGCAGGTCCCTTTCACCGATCGACCGAGCCCGGACCTGCTGGAGCCTAGAGAATCAGCTCCCAGGTTTCGGCCACGAGCTTCTTGCCGAAGCTCTCGTGGCGCTCGGCGCGCAGACGGCGGAATCCCGCGCGCCGGTACAGATGCCGAGCGGCATGCAGATCGCTCTGGGTCCACAGCGTGATCGTGCGGTAGCCCGCCTCGCGCGCGAAACGGATCGCACTCCTCGATCAGGCGCGCGCCGATGCCGAGCCCTCGTGCGCGCGGCTCGACGAGCAGCAGCCGCAGCTTAGCCACGGTCTTGCTTGCGCGCCGAGAAACACGGAGCCGACGATCTCGCCGTTTCGCTCCGCGATCCAGCAGCGCTCGCGCCTGGTGTCGAGGCGTTCGATGAAACGCGCGGCGATCTGCGCGACCAGGGCCTCGAAGTGCTCGTCGTAGCCGTATTCCTGCGCGTACAGCGCGCCGTGACGGTGGATGACCCAGCCGATGTCGCCAGGACGGTGCGGGCGCAGAATGTAGGCGCGCCATGGTCCGCGGCCTCGCGGCTGTCGCCGAGCAGCGTCGCCACGGTGTTCATCGCGTCGATGAGATGCCGCTGCTCCGGCGGCGCCATCCGCGCCAGCATCGCGCGCACCTCGGCCCGCGATCGCGCATCGAGCGGTGCAAACGCCCGGCGCCCGGCGGCGGTGAGCGCGAGCGATTTCCGCCGCCCGTCGCCGTCCGAGACCGTCTTGCGCAGAAGGCCGCGCTGCTCGAAGCCGCGCAAGATGCGGCTCAGGTAACCTTCGTCGAGGCCGAGACCCGTTGCCAGCGCGGTCGCGGTCGGCCGCGGACCGGGCTCTGGCCAATGCGCGAGCTCGTAGAGCACGCGTACGGGGGTCAGCGGAAAGGAGCCCTCGAGCAGATGCTCGCGCAGGACGCCGATCCGCTGCGTGTAGAAGCGATTGAACGTGCGCACCGCGGCGATGTTCCGCTCCGGTACCGTTCCCGACGAGGCGCTGGCTTTCATCATCCGATCGCTCGGGCGTCGCGGGCGGGCCGCGAGCCAACGCATGCCAATGTCAATCATTTAGTTGCTTTTGTCAATTGATCGGCCAAGTGACCCGCTGCCCAGGCGGCGTTCGTGCCGGGGATGCTGTCGGTTCGGACTAGCCGAGGTGCTTGCTCAGGAACTCGAGCGTACGCTCGCGCGCGAGCTTCGCCGCAGCAGGGTTGTAGCTCTGCCGCTGGTCGCAGTTGAACCCGTGCTCGGCGTCGTAGAAGAACGCCTGGACCTCGGGGTGCGCGGCGGCGAATCGTTGTGCGCCGTCCACGGGAATGGCGGCGTCGCGCTCGCCGAAATGCGCCATGACCGGACACGGCGGCTTCTCGTCGATCGCCTCGACCATGCCGCCGCCGTAGTAGCAGACCGCGCAGGCAAAGCCCGTCAGCCGCGCGGCGCTCATCCACGCCAGGAAGCCGCCCCAGCAGTAGCCGATGACGCCGACCTGGCCCGCGCTCGTTACCGAAGCGCGCGCGGCGGCGATGTCGGTCAGCGCGATGTCGGTCCTGGCGTGCGCCTTCAACTGGCGACCCCGGGCGATGTCCTCCGGCGTGTAGCCCAGCGAAACCCCTCGCTGATAGCGGTCGAAAAGCCCCGGCGCGATCGCGACGTACCCCTCCTCGGCAAAACCGTCGCATACGGCGCGGATGTGTTCATTGACCCCGAAGATCTCCTGCACGACCACCAGTGCGCCGCGCGGCAGGCCCGCGCTCGTGCCGGAAGGTTCGGCGCGGTACGCCTGCACCCCAATCCCATCGGCCGCGGTCAGATTCAGCCACCGACCCATCGTTGGCTCCTCACCTGAATTGACGACCGGCATTATGGCATCTCTGCACCGGCACGCCAGCGGCGGCGAGCGTGCCTCCAGCCGCCGTGGGATAATTTCGGCCGGTGCGCCCCACGCGCGCAGATGGAGAAGTTCTCATGAACGAACAAAAAGTCGCGACCCTCGTGCGCGAGCTGCCTGCTCGAGATCGGGGAGGACCCGCAGCGCGAAGGGCTCGCCAAGACGCCGCAGCGCGTCGCCGCGGCGATGTCCTTCCTCACCTCCGGCTACCGCACCGACCTGGCCCGGGTGATCAACGGCGCGATCTTCACGCAGCAGACCAACAGCATGGTCATCGTGAAGAATATCGAGGTCTACAGCCTCTGCGAGCACCACATCCTGCCGTTCTTCGGACGTTGCCACATCGGCTACATCCCCAACGGCAAGGTCTTCGGCGTGTCCAAGCTCGCCCGGCTGCGTCGATATGTACGCGCGCCGGCTGCAGCTGCAGGAGCGGCTGACCGAGCAGATCTCGCAGCGCAGATCATGGAGTCGGTCGGCGCCATCGGGGTGGGTGTGATGATCGAGGCGCGCCACCTCTGCATGATGATGCGCGGCGTCGAGAAGCAGAATTCCATGATGGTCACCTCGTCGGTGCTCGGCACGTTCCGCGAGTCCGCCACCACGCGCGAGGAGTTTCTCGCCCTGATCGGCACGCGCCACGAGTGAGCATGAGCGCGGCGTGCGAAGTTAAGGCGCGGAGCGCTCGGCGCCACGCGATTGCTCGCGGAGACCGACGCGCGGCGGTGCGCCAGCAAAGGCAGACCCAAGGAGGCCGAGGCCATGAGCGCGACCGGCCCTCGGCGTCGCCGGGATACGCTCCCGCCGCCAGCGCCGCCCGCGTCGACGCGCTCGCCGCCGAAGCGCGCAAGCTGGTGAACGCCGGCAACGCGCGGAGCGCGCTCAAGCTCGCCGACGAAGCCGCCGCGCTGGCGGGCGCCACCGGCGACTCCCGGCGCGAAGCGGTCGCTACCGAGGTTGTCGCGGGCGCGCAGCTCGCCCTGTCCGAGTACCCGGTCGCGCTCGCCCGCTATCTGGATGCGCTCGGGATCTGGCGCGCGCTCGACGACGCCCGGGAAGGCGCGCTGCCTGCAGGGCATCGCGTCGGTGGATATCTTCGTCGGCGACTATGCGCTCGCTCTGGAGCGCCTCGAGGAGGCGCTGCGGGTGGTGCAGGACGGAGTCGCGCCGGAGGTAGAGGCCGACGTGCAGCACCGGCTCGGCATGGTGTACGCGCGGCTGGGCGACCTCACGCGCGCGCACGAGTTCTACGAAGCGGCGCTCGATCGCAGGCGCGCGCTCGGCGACACCACCGCTGCCGCATCGAGCCTGAACAGCCTCGGCGTGTTGCTTCTGCGCTGGGGCGAGCAACGGCAGGAATCGCAGCCCGACCTGGCGCGGGAGGACTTCCGCCGCGCGCGCGATCTGTTCGAGGAAGCCCTGGCCAAGGCCGACGCGGCCGGCGATCCGCACCTCAAGGCGCTCGCTCTGGGAAACATCGGCAGCGCGGTCGCGTTCCTCGGCGATCTCGACCAGGCGCTCACGCTGTTCCATGCCCAGCTCGATGCGGTGCGCGCGATGCAGGCGCGCCACGACGAGTCGCTGTGCCTCGCCAACATCGGCGAGGCGCTGCGGCGCTCCGGACACTGCGCCGAGGCGATCGAGGCGCTGGAAGAGTCGCGCCGCATCGGCGAACAGCTCCAGTCGAAGGCGCGCACGCTGCGCGCCTGCCTCGAGCTGTCGCGCTGTCAGGAAGCGCTCGGCGACCATCGCGCCGCGCTCACGAACTTTCAGCAGTACCACCGGCTCGATCAGGCGGTGCGCTCCGAGGAGGCGGAGAGCAGGGCCCGCAACCTGGTCGTGCAACTCGCGGTGCGGAAGGTGCGCGACGAGGCCGATTCGTATCGGGCCGAGCGCGACCAGCTCGCGGCCGCCAACGTCAAGCTGGTCGTCGAAGCGCAGGAGGATGCGCTCACCGGGCTCGCCAATCGTCGCTCTCTCGACACCAACCTCGAGCGCCTGCTGCTGCAGTCGCGCAGCGAGCGGCGCGCCCTCAGCGTCGCGCTCGCCGACATCGACCACTTCAAGTCCATCAACGATCGCCACTCGCACGCTGTCGGCGACGAAGTCCTGCGCACGGTGGGCAGCATCCTGCGCGCTGCTTGCCGCCCCTCGGATCTCGCGGCACGCTTCGGCGGCGAGGAATTCGTCCTCGTGCTGCTCGACACCCCCGCCGATGCCGCGCGAGCGGTTTGCGAGCGCCTGCGCGCGGCCGTCGCCGACTATCCCTGGCAGGAGCTGCGCCCCGACCTCGAAGTCACCATCAGCATCGGCCTCGCCGAGGCCAAAGCACACCGTGATTGCGCAGAGCTGCTGGCCGCCGGCAGATGCGCGCCTCTATGCGGCCAAGCACGCGGGCCGCAACTGCGTGCGCTGAGCAACCCGGCGCACGCATGGCGGCATTCCAGCGTCTGCTGTCCCTCACCGCGCCGCTGTTCCTGCTGGTGCTCGTCGGCTACGCGCTCACGCGCTGGGGCAGATGGCCGAAGCCGGTCGCCGATGCGCTGACGCGCTTCGTGTTCTCGGTCGCCATCCCTGCGCTGCTGTTCCGGCTGATGAGCGACTTCTCCCGGCTGCCGCCGGTCGATGCGCGGCTGCTCATCGCCTTCTTCGGCGGCTGCCTCGTCGTGTTCGTGCTCGGCCGCGTCATTGCCGATCGCGTGTTCGCCCTGGATGGCGTGGGGCAGTCGGTGTTCGCGCTGGGCGGCATCTTCTCCAACAACGTGCTGCTTGGCGTGCCGCTGGCCAAGATCACGCTCGGCGAAGCCTCGATCCCGGCGGTTTCGCTGGTGCTGGTGTTCAACTCGCTGCTGCTGTGGACGCTGGTCACGGTGTCGGTGGAATGGGCGCGGCAGCGGGCCATGTCGTGGTCGGGCTATGTCGCGGCAGCCAAGGGCGTGCTGCGTAACCCGGTGGTGGCGAGCATTCTCGTCGGAACGGCCTGGGGACTGGGCGGCGTCCCGCTGCCGGCGATGGTGGACGAGACGCTTGCGCTGATCAGCCAGGCCGCGATCCCGCTGTCGCTGATCGCGCTCGGCATGGGACTCGCCGAGTACGGCATCGGCGCCGGCTGGCGCGTCGGCACCGCGATCACCGTGCTGAAGCTCGCGGTGCAGCCCGCAATCGTGTGGCTGCTCGCGCGCGCGTTCGCCCTGCCCGCGCTGGAGACGCAGGTCGTCGTGCTGCTCGCCGCGCTGCCCGTCGGTGTGAACGTCTACCTGATGTCGCGCCAGTTCGACACGCTCGGCGGGCCGGTCGCGTCGAGCCTGCTCCTCTCCACCGCGCTCGCCGCCGCGACGACTGCCGCTCACTCTCGCACTCGTCGGTTCCGCTCCGGGCTAGCCGGTCGCGGATCCGGACACGTCCGCGTGGCTCGATTCACGACGCGGCGCGCCAGCCCGTGCCTGAGGCCGGCCGCCCGTCCTGGAGCTACAGCATCCAGAACGCCGCCTGCGCCGTATATGCCCTGGTCGAACCATGTAGCCGATCGGTCCAGGGGCCGGTGGAGGAACCGCTATGGATACCTGCTGACAAGGCCGGGGACGCCCTTCCCGCGCCAGAAACGGGCAACGACTGCCAGTGCGGAGCGCATCCGCGATTCGATTCAACCCCGGAAGGAGTGCAGAAAATGAACCGTGCATCCAAGCTCAATCGTTCCCCTGCTGGCGGCCATCGCCCTGGCATGGGGCATCGCCGCCCAGGCGGCAAAGTCACCGCGAGGCCCCGTTGATCGCGATGGATCCCGCCGCGGACAACACCGACGTCTATGCATTCGTGAGCTACGACGCCGACAATCTGGCCCGCGCGCCGGCCAACCGCAAGGTCACCTTCATCCTCAACGTCAATCCCGGCCAGGACCCGTCCGATGGGCCGAATTACTACAACTTCGGCGATGACGTGCTGTATACGATCAACATCGACAACAACCGCGACGGCAAGGCCGACGACATCGTCTACGAGTTTCGCTTCACGACCGCGGATCGGCCGATCGGCGGCCCGGGTGGACTGACTTCGCCCGTGCCCATGCTCGGCAATACCCATATCGGTGGCGCGCTGTCGGGAATCACCGCGCTCGACGGCCCGGGATCGGAAGGACTGACCCGCCGCCAGACCTACACCGTGACCGAGGTGCGCGGGAAAAAGCGCACGCAGTTGTTCAGCAGCATGACCCTGGTCGCGGTTCCGTCCAACGCGGGGCCGGCGACGATGCCCAACTACCCGGCGCTCGCCGCGCAGGGGATCTACTCCGATGGCGCGACCGGCATCCGCGTGTTCGCGGGACAGCGCGCGGAGACGTTCTACATCGACCTGGGCGCGGTCTTCGACACGCTGAATCTGCGCCGCTACCCGCCGCTGCTCACCGGCGCGGGAGAGGACGCCGACAACGTCAATCCCTTCGGCGTGAACCGGTTCAGCGGGGCCAACGTCAGCACCATCGCCATCGAGGTGCCGATCACGCGCCTCACCAGCGATGGGCAGACCGCAGCCAACACGGCGAATCCGGTGATCGGCATGTACGCCAGCACCGCCCGGAAGAATGTGCGGCGGATCAACCAGGGTGGCGTTCTCACCGGCAACACGGGCCCGTGGATTCAGGTGTCGCGGATGGCGAACCCTCTGGTCAACGAGCTCATCATCACCACGCCGGACAAGGACGACTGGAACCTGGCGGAACCGGAAGCCGAAGCGCAGTTCCAGGCGAACTACCAGAACCCGGTCATCGCCACCGCGCTCGAGCTCGTGTACCACGTCCCCGTGGTGCCGATCGACGGTTCGGCGAAAGACCACCGCACCGACCTGATGAGCATTCTGCTCAAGTACCCCGGCCAGGCGCTCGATGGGTTGAACTGCGGCAAACCGTGTTCCGGAACTGCTGCGCCTCGATCTGCGCGTTCCGCCCACGGCGCCGGAGAGCCAGAGCCGGCTCGGCGCGGCGCTGAGCGGCGACCCCGCGGGCTGGCCGAACGGGCGGCGTCCGAATGACGACGTCACCGACATTGTCATACGCGTGGCCGGCGGGACGAACTACATCATGCAACAAGGCCGGCGATGGCGTGAACTTCCTGGACGGGCGCGCCCGGCGTCGTGGGCACCGATATCACGGCCAACGGCATCGCCAAGAACTTCCCGTTCCTGCCCACGCCCTACGACGGCAAGAATCGCCGCCACGTCGACTGCGGCGAGACCGGCGGCAATCCCTGCGGAGCGCTGGTGCCGTGACGGGTAGCACGACCCGATTGGCTCGAGGCCCGGGATCATCCCCGGGCCTCGGGTGGGTCCGCGGCCGCGATGGCGGCGCTGTTCGCCGCCGGCGCGGCCGCGGCGCCGTTCCTGCCGAACGACGACGCGCAGGTGCTCGAACGCCTTCCCGGCCGCACCGCGCCGCAGTTCCGAGAACTCAAGTCATTGCAGGTGGCGGCGGCGCAAGCGCCGGGCGATCTGACGCGCGCGGTCGCGCTCGCCACCGCGTACGTCCGAGCCTCCCGCCTCGAAGGCGACCCGCGCTTCCTGGGTTACGCGGAGGGTGCGCTCGCCCCGTGGTGGAAGGATCCTGCGGCGCCGACGAGGGTACTCGTCCTGCGGGCGACGATCCTGCAGAGCAGCCACCAGTTCGACGCGGCGATCGCGGACCTCAATACGGTGTTGCACCGCGAGCCGAGGAACGCGCAGGCGCTTCTCACGCGCGCGACCGTGCTGACCGTGCAGGGCAAGTATGCGCGAGGCGCGCGGCGATTGCAGCCGGATGTCCGGCATCGCACCGGAAATCTACGCGGTGATCTGCGTGGCCGCGATCGACAGCATGACCGGCAAGGCCGGTCCCGCCTACGAATCCCTGCAGCGCGCGTTGCTCAGCTTGCCGCGCATCGACGCCGCAGGACGCGTCTGGGGGAAACGCTCCTGGGCGAGATCGCGCACCGCCGCGGGGATCCCGCGGCTGAAAGGCATTTCCGCGCCGCGCTCGGCGCCGGCGACCGCGACATCTACCTGCTTGGCGCCTACTGCGACTGGCTCCTCGACCACGGGCGCCCAGCCGAGGTGATCGCCTTGCTCCAGAACGAGATCCGCGTCGATACCGCTGCTGCTGCGCCTCGCATTGGCGCAGCAGGCGCTCAAGCGCCCCGAAGCCGCCGCGTCGATCGACACGCTGCGGGCGCGCTTCGACGCGAGTCATGCGCGCGGCGACACCGTGCACCAGCGCGAGAATGCGCGATTCGAGCTCTTCCTGCTCGACGACCCTCGGAGCGCCCTGCCCTACGCGGTCGCCAACTGGGGGTGCAGCGCGAGCCCGCCGACTTGCGCATCCTCGCCGAAGTGGCGGCCGCGACGGGCGATGCCGCCGCGCTCGGCGCGGTCAAACGATGGCTGGCCGAGACGGGCTTCGAGGATTCGGCGGTCGCGGCGCTGATCGCCGGCGGAGAAGCGAGATGAAACGTGCTCTCCTGTTGATCGCGGCGCTGGCTCTCGGGTGCCTCGGGCTGCCGACGCATGCGCACAAGCCCTCGGACAGCTACCTCACGCTCGCGGTGGATGGCGAGAAGATCGCGGGCCAATGGGACATCGCCTTGCGCGACCTCGACTTCGCGCTGGGTCTGGACGCCAACCAGGATGGCGACATCACCTGGGGCGAGGTCAAGGCGAAGCACGCCGACATCGCCGCCTATGCGCTGTCGCGCCTCCGGCTGGGTCCCGCCAGCGCGCCGTGCCCGGCGCAGATCACCGAGCAGTTGATCGACAACCACAGCGACGGCGCGTATGCGGTGTTGCGCTTCGCAGCGACCTGCGCCGCTGCGCCAAAGACGCTCACCGTGGACTATCGCCTGTTCTTCGATCTCGACCCGCAGCATCGCGGGCTGATCCGCCTCGTGTATGAGGGTGCGACGCGTGCAGGCATCCTGAGCGCCGGACAGCCGGAGCAGAAGTTCACCTTGACGGAGATGTCCAGGTGGGCGCAGTTCGTCGACTATGGCAAAGAGGGCGTCTGGCACATCTGGACCGGCTTCGACCACATCCTGTTTCTGCTGTCGCTGCTGTTGCCCGCGGTACTCGTTCGCTCGCGCGTGCGAGGGTGGCACTGGGAGCCGGCGGGAAGCTTCGGGCCACCTTCTGGGACGTACTGAAGATCGTGACCGCGTTCACGCTGGCGCATTCGATCACGTTGTCGCTCGCGGCGCTCGGCATCGTCAGCCTGCCCTCGCGCCTGGTCGAGTCGGCGATCGCACTGTCCGTCGTGCTCGCCGCGCTGAACAACATCTGGCCCGTCGTCTACGAAAAACGCTGGGTGATCGCGTTCTGCTTCGGGCTGGTGCACGGCTTCGGCTTCGCATCGGTGCTGGCCGATCTCGGCTTGCCGCAGGAATCGCTGCTCATTGCGCTGGTCGCGTTCAACCTGGGCGTCGAGTTGGGCCAGTTGGCGATCGTCGGCGTGTTCCTGCCGGCCGCATACACATTGCGCGCCACGGGTCTCTATCGGCGCCTGGTCTTTGTCCAGGGCTCGGCGGCTATCGCGCTGATCGCGATGCTCTGGCTGACCCAGCGTGCACTCAACGTACAGTTGATCGGCGGTTGATCGGCGGTTTCACGCGGTCCGCGGCGTCGATGCGCACCGCCGCAGCGGCGCGCCCTGCATGCGGCCCCGTGGGATAATTGCGACGACCCACGCGCCGCCGGAGCCGATCATGGCCGAAACCCTGCGCCCCGTCGCCATTGTCGGCGGCGCCCGCATTCCCTTCGCCCGCAGCAACACCGCGTACGTCGAGGCGAGCAATCAGGACATGCTCACCGCCGCGCTCGCCGCGCTGGTGGACAGGTTCGGTCTCAAGGGGCGAGACGCTGGGCGAGGTCGCGGCCGGCGCCGTGATCAAGCATTCGCGCGACTGGAACCTCACGCGCGAATCCGCGCAGGCGCGCGGGCTCGATCCGCACACGCCCGCCTACGACGTGCAGCGTGCCTGCGGGACAAGCCTCACGACGACCGTGCAGCTCGCGCATCGCATCGCCCGCGGCGAGATCGAGTGCGCGATCGCCGGCGGCGTCGACACCGTGAGCGACGTTCCGATCGTGGCGAGCCGCGGCTTCTCGCGGATCGCGCTGGCGAGCGCCCGCGGCAGGACCTTCGGGCAGCGGCTCGCGCCGTGGCTGTCGTTGCGGCCGCGCGACCTCAAGCCGCATGCGCCCACGGTCGCCGAGCCGCGCACGGGGCTGTCGATGGGCGAGCACTGCGAGCTGATGGCCAAGGAGTGGCGCATCGGCCGCGCCGAGCAGGACGAGCTCGCGTTGCAGAGCCACATCAAGGCGGCGGCGGCGTGGCGCGAGGGCTTCTACGGCGACCTGGTCGCGCCCTATGCGGGGCTCGCTTCCGACAACAACGTACGCACCGACACGAGCCTCGAGAAGCTCGCGGCGCTCAAGCCCGTCTACGACCGCAGCGCCACGGGCACGCTCACCGCGGGCAACAGCACTCCGCTCACCGACGGCGCGTCCTGCGTGTTGCTCGCCTCGGACGCCTGGGCGCAGACCCGCGGGTTGCCCGTGCTCGCACATCTCACGCATTCGTCGGTGGCCGCGGTCGACTACGCGGGGCTCGCCGGCCCGCGAGAGGGCCTGCTCATGGCGCCCACTTACGCGGTACCGGCGATGCTCGATCGCGCCGGCGTCACGCTGCAGGACTTCGACATCTACGAGATCCACGAAGCCTTCGCCGCGCAGGTGCTGTGCACGCTCAAGGCGTGGGAATCGCCCGAGTATTGCCGCGCAGTCCTGAAGCGCTCCGCGCCGCTCGGTGCGATCGATCGCACGAAGCTCAACCCGAAAGGCGGCAGCGTCGCGCTCGGCCATCCGTTCGCCGCCACCGGGACGCGGATCGTCGCGACGCTCGCCAAGCAGCTCGCGCAGCGCGGCTCGGGCCGCGGCCTGATCTCGATCTGCACGGCAGGCGGCATGGGCGTGACGGCGATCCTCGAGCGCTGAGCATGGACGGCCCCCATGAACGCACCCCGGCAGGAGATGGTCAGACGGGCACGATCGTTGCGTGATATACCATGGGAAGGGAGGCGGTCGTTGCCGGCAGAGACCGGTCGCGGTCGCTACTCGCGAGGGGCGCAAGCCGCCTTCCGGCTGCTGCTGACGCCGCGTGCGTTTGTAGAATTTACCGGCCCGGGCGGCAAACGCGCGTGTCAGTGACGGCGGCGCCCTCGTGACAAGGGCAGGCCCGACATGGGAGCGGCATTGAGCGCGCAGGACAGACTTCGTTCGCTTCGGTTGTCCCTCCGCTTCATCGCGCCGCTCGCGGTGACGCTGGCGTTGCTCGCCTATCTGCTGGTGCCGCTGGTCGACCGGCTCACCCTGCGCTGGTGGGTAAACGATCTCGATACGCGCTCGGAGCTCATCGCCAACACGATGTCGGAGCAGCTCGGCGACCTCGTCAGCCAGGGAGCCTCGGCCAAGATCAACTCGCTGTTCATGCGCGCGCTGCAGGACGAGCGGCTCTATGCGCTCGCCTTCTGCGACGAGTCCGGGAAGCTGCGCTACGACACGCCCACCTACCCGCGCGAGCTGGGCTGCAAGCCACCGATCGACGGCTCGAGCGAGAACCATTCGGTGGTGCGCATGCGGCAGGGCCCGCTGCACGTGGTCCAGCAGCCGGTGTATCAGGGCAACGACCGCGTCGGCTCGCTGGTGCTGGTGCACGACATGAGCTTCGTCGAGCGGCGCAGCGCCGATACCCGCCGGTACCTGATCGGTCTCTTCGTGGTGCTGGGGTCGTCATCTCTCTGGTCACCGTGTTCATCGCCCAGCTCTCGTGGCGCGGCTGGGTCGCCGGCGCGCGCGTGCTGCTGCGCGGCGAAGGCATCGTGCAGCCGTTCTCGCAGTCCGGACGGCCGGACGACGCGGACCTGCACCCGCTGGCGAGCGACCTGCGCGCCCTGCTGCGCGACATCGAGCTCTCGCGGCGCAGCCCGGACCGCGAAGGTATCTGGAGCCCCGAGATGCTGCGCGGCGTGCTGCGCGAGCAGCTGCTGGGCGACGAGATCCTGGTCGTGTCGAACCGCGAGCCGTTCGTCCACGTCCGCACCGACCATGGGATCACGCTGCAGAGGCCCGCGAGCGGACTGGTCACCGCCATGGAGCCGGTCATGCGCGCCTTCTCCGGCACCTGGATCGCGCACGGCAGCGGCAGCGCCGACCGCGACACCGTCGACGAGCACGACCGGCTGCGCGTGCCGCCGGACAAGCCGGCCTACACGCTGCGGCGCGTATGGCTCACGCCCGAGGAGGAACAGGGCTACTACTACGGCTTCGCCAACGAGGGCCTCTGGCCGCTGTGCCATATCGCGCACGTGCGGCCCGTGTTCCGCACCCCCGACTGGCTGCAGTATCTGCGCGTCAATCGCCGTTTCGCCGATGCGGTTCGCGCGGAGGCGCGCACCGACGATCCCGTGGTCCTCGTGCAGGACTATCACTTCGCGCTGCTGCCGCGGCTGGTGCGCGAGCGCATGCCGAAGGCCACGCATCATCACGTTCTGGCACATCCCTGGCCGAACCCAGAGTCCTTCGGCATCTGTCCCTGGCGCGAGGAGCTGCTCGACGGCATGCTCGGCAGCACGATCCTCGGCTTCCACACGAGCTTCCATCGTCAGAACTTCGTCGAGACGGTCGACCGCTACCTCGAGGCGCGCATCGAGCGCGAATCCTCGACGATCGTCGTCACGGCGGCGCAGCTCACGCGCGTCGAGCCCTATCCGATCTCGATCCAGTGGCCGCCCGAGTGGATCGATACCCAGCTCTCGGTCCCGCTGTGCCGGGCCAAGGTGCTCGGGTGGAGCAACTGTCCGACGACGTGCAGCTCGCGGTCGGCGTGGACCGGATGGATTACACCAAGGGGATCCTCGAGCGCTTCGTGGCCATCGAGCGCCTGCTCGAGCTGCACCCGGAATTCATCCGCCGCCTGGTGCTGGTGCAGATCGCCGCGCCCTCGCGTTCGTCGCTCGACGAGTACCAGAATTTCGAAGCGCGCGTGCGCGCTTGCCGCGCGGGTCAACGCGCGCTTCGGCCGCGACGGCTGGCAGCCGATCCGGCTCAAGGTGGAGCACCACGACGCACCCATCGGTCAACGAGTACTATCGCGCCGCCGACGTGTGCGTGGTCACCAGCCTGCACGACGGCATGAACCTCGTCGCGAAGGAGTTCGTCGCCGCCCGGGACGACGAGCATGGCGTGCTCGTGCTCTCGCAGTTCACCGGCGCGGCGCGCGAGCTGCACGACGCGCTGCTGGTGAACCCGTATCACAGCGAGCAGTGCGCCCACGCGCTTGTACCGGGCGCTGACCATGCCGGCGGACGAGCAGCGGGTGCGCATGCGCAGCATGCGGCGGCTGGTGCAGGAGTTCAACGTCTACCGCTGGGCCGGCGCGATGCTGCTCGACGCCGCGCGGCTGCGGCAGCGACAACGGGTATCGGAACGCATCACGACGAGCACCGGCGCATGGCGGGCCTCGACATCAAGTGAGATACGCGCTGACCGCCGCCGGGCTCGCCGCCATCGGCGCCTCCCTCGCGGGCAAGACGCTGCTCTCCTTCGATATCGACGGCACGCTGGCGCCGATCGTCGAGCGACCCTGGGACGCGTGCGTCCCCGATGGCGTCCAACAAGACCTGGCCACGCTCGCCTCGCGCACCACGGTGGCGATCATCACCGGCCGCGCGATCGCCGACGCGCGCGACGATGCTCGGCTTCATGCCGCGCTACCTGATCGGCAATCACGGCGCGGAAGGCGTCCCCGGCTTCGAGCGCGGCGACCAGGCGATTCATGCGCGTGTGCCGCGCCTGGCTCGACGAGCTGTCCGGCGACGCCGAGCCGTGGCGCGTCGCGCCGGGCGTGGCGCTCGAGGACAAGACCTACTCGCTGTCGTTTCACTACCGCCATGCCAGGAACCGGCGCCGCACGCTGCAGCTGCTGGAGGAGCGCGCGAAGCGCCTGGTGCCGGCGCCGACCCTGCTCGACGGCAAGTGCGTACTGAACCTGATCCCGCCCGGCGCGCCGGACAAGGGCGAGGCGCTCGCCGCCCTGCTCGCGCAATCGCGCGCTGCGATCATGCGCTCTACATCGGCGACGACGCATCGGACGAAGCGGTGTTCCGGTTGCGCTCGCCGGCGGTGCTGACGGTGCGCGTCGGACACGATCGCGCCAGCGCGGCGGACCTCTACCTCAGGCGCCAGAGCGAGGTCCCGCGCTTCGTGCGCGAGCTGGTCCGCATCGGGGCGTGAACGGGAGCGGCCATGACCGAACGCTACGACGCCATCGTGATCGGAACCGGACAGGCCGGACCTGTCGCTCGCCGTCCGGCTCGCGGGGGCCGGCCGCAAGACCGCGATCATCGAGCGCAAGCGCATCGGCGGCACCTGCGTCAACAACGGCTGCATCCCGACCAAGACGCTGATCGCGAGCGCCCGCGCCGCCCACGTCGCGCGGCGCGGCGAGACTTCGGCGTCGGCGATCAACGGCGCGATCAAGCGTCGACATGGCGCGCGTGAAGGCGCGCAAGGACGCCGTGGTGCGCCACTCGACCGATGGGCTCGACCCACTGGCTCATCACCACGCCCGGCGTGTCGCTGATCACGGGCACGCGCGCTTCGAAGCGCGCGCACCGTGCGCGTCGGCGACGACCTGCTCGAAGCCGAGCAGATCTTCGTCAACGTCGGCGGCCGCGCGAGCGTGCCGAGCATGCCGGGATCGCGGTCGTTCCGTATTTCGACAACAGCACGATGATGGAGGTCGACTTCCTGCCGGAGCATCTGGTGATCGTCGGCGGCAGCTACGTCGGGCTGGAATTCGCGCAGATGTATCGGCGCTTCGGCAGTCGCGTGACCGTCGATCGAGATGGGAGCGCGGCTGATCGGCCGCGAGGACGACGAGGTTTCAGCGGACGATCAAGGAAGATCCTCGAGGGCGAAGGCATCGCGTTCCGCCTGAACGCGAAATGCGTGGCCGCTCGCGCGGCACGGCGAGGGCGTCGGTGCAGATGTGCGTGCGAGGAGGAGCCGCGCGAGATCGTCGGCTCGCACCTGCTGCTCGCGGTCGGCCGCCGTGCCGAACACCGACGACCTGGGCCTCGACAAGGCGGGCGTCGCGACCGACGCGCGCGGCTACATCATGGTCGACGACGAGCTGCGCACCAACGTCGCCGGCATCTGGGCGCTGGGCGATGCAACGGCCGCGGCGCGTTCACGCACACGTCGTACAACGACTACGAGATCGTGGCGGCGAACCTGCTCGACGGCGAGCACGCGCCGGGTCAGCGACCGCATCCCGACCTACGCGCTGTTCATCGATCCGCCGCTCGGCCGCGCCGGCATGACCGAGCGCGAGGCGCGCGACGTCGGGCACGAAGCTGCTCGTCGGCGACGATGCCGATGACGCGCGTCGGGCGCGCGCACCGAGCGCGGCGAAACCGCAGGGCTTCATGAAGGTGCTGGTCGACGCCGAGAGCGAGCGCATCCTCGGCGCAGCGCTCCTCGGCATCGAAGGCGACGAGGTCGATCCATTCGCTGCTCGACGTCATGTACGCCGACGCGCCGTACACGGTGATCCGCGCGGGCGATGCACATCCACCCGACGGTCACCGAGCTGATCCCGACGCTCCTGGGAAACCTCAAGCCGCTGGCGTGAGGGAGCTTCCCGCGGCGCGGGGCGCGCTACTAATGCCGCACTCCGCGACACCGAGGACCCGATGGCGCTCAAACGCTTCGAAGGCAAGACCGGCACGCTCGTCGTGCTCGAGCACAGCTCGCGAGTGCTCCGTGACAATCCGCTGGGCGACCCGCACGTGCGCAAGCTCGGCGTGTGGCTGCCGCCGCAATACGACGCGGGTGCGGGCGAGGGACGCGGCGGCGCTTCCCGTGCTCTACGATCTCGTCGGCTTCACCGGGTCGGGGCTCGCGCACATCGGGCTGGCGCCCGTTCCAGGACAACGTGCCGGAGCGCGTCGGCGCGGCTGATTCACGAGCGCAGGATGGGGCCGGCGATCCTCGTCTTCCCCGACTGCTTCACCGCGCTGGGCGGCAACCAGTACATCAACTCCTCGGCGCTCGGCCCTACGCCGATTACCTCACGCGCGAGCTGATTCCCGTTCGTCGACCGCGAGTTCCGCACGCTCGGCCGCGCGCGAGCACCGCGGCTGCTTCGGCAAGTCCTCCGGCGGCTACGGCGCGATCATCCACGGCATGAAGTACACGCAGTACTGGGGCGCGATCGCCGATCATTCGGGCGATGCGTACTTCGATTTCGTCTACTGGCACGACTGGCCGAACACGCTCAACGAGCTGTCCAAGCACCGCCAGCCGAAACGCAAGCCCGGGCGCTACGACGCGCTGCGCGCCGGAGCGCGGCGCAGGGCCTCGCCGCCGGCATCGACGACGGCCGCGTCCGGCGCTTCCTCGACCACGTGTGGGGCAAGGAGAAGCTCTCGCACGCCGAAGGCCACTGCATCATGAACCTGTGCATGGCCGCGACCTACGACCCCGATCCGAAGCGCGCCGCTCGGCTTCCGCCTGCCGTTCAACCTCGAGACCGGCGAGCGGATCGAGAAGCGCTGGCAGCGCTGGCTCGCGCACGACCCGATCCATGCTCGTCGAGCGCTACCGGGCGAACCTGAAACGCTCCGCGGCATCTACATCGATTGCGGCTGGCGCGACCAGTATCACATCCACTACGGGACGCGGCATGCTCTCGCAGCGGCTCGCCCGCGCCGGCATCGCGCACCGCTACGAGGAATTCGACGACAACCACTCCGACGTCGACTACCGGATGAACGTGAGCCTGCCGTTTCTCTACCGCGCGCTCAAACCCTGAATCGAAGCAGTCGATGAACGACGACAAGAACGTCCTCGGCGGGCGCCTCGAGCCCTGCTCGACCTCGCCGCACGGGGTTCTATCGCGACGGCTGCTGCAACACCGGGCCCGAGGACGTCGGCCTGCACGTCGTGCGCGCAGGTGACCGCCGAGTTTCTAGCCTTTTTCCGCCGAGACGGGCAACGACCTCTCCACGCCCGTTCCCGAATACGGCTTCCCCGGGCTCAAGCCCGGCGATCGCTGGTGCATCTGCGCGAGCCGCTGGCGCGAAGCGCTTCGACGCCGGCATGGCGCCGGCGGTCGTGCTGATCGGCAACACACGAGGAGACGCTCGCGGTCATCGCCCTCGCCGATCTCAAGACGGCATGCGGTGGATTTGATGTAGCCAAATAGCGAATGAGCAAAATCGAGCGTGACGCCACGAAAGGCCATCGTCCTGGCTCCAGGGCAGGGGGCGTGCATATCCGATGGGCCGAATCTCCGCTGTGTTCAAGGCCGACGAAGAGGAAACCCAGTCGCAGGTGGCCGGTAGATGGTGGCTTGAGCCAGAACTTCAAGCATCTGACGTTTCGTTGCACAAACCGAGGGCACAAATGCCTATTGCCGCCTTCAACAACGTAACCGACGGACTCGATCCGAGTCGAAGAAACCGCGGGCACTTTATCGTCAACACCAACCTGGATGATGACGGGCCGTGGGTTCCTTATGCGGATGGCGTCTGGTTCCAGCCTTGCTGCTTTAACGTCACGACCGGAGGGTTCAGCGTTGTTCTGAAAGGTCTGCCCGGCGCCAAGCTCGGCGTCCACTACCACGTGGGCACCGTTCGTGGGTATACGATGCGTGGTCACTGGCGGTACTTGGAGCATGACTGGATCGCGAAGCCCGGTACCTTCGTCTACGAACCGGCTGGCGAAGCTCACACGCTGGTCATCACCGACGATTCACCAGAACCGGCGCTGATCCTCTTCATGGTCGAGGGCGGCCTCGTCTATCTGGACAAGGGGGTCAATGGCGCCTTTGCTGCTTACGAGGATGGATTCAGCGCGCTTGAGCTGACTCGAAGTACTATCGCGAGGCCGGCCTGGATGTCGGCCAGTTGGACCTGCTGATCCGCTAGCCAACGCACCCGGCCTGATTCTAGTTAGGCCTCTGTCCAGATCCGACGACTCGCGGTTTTCATCCGAAATAGAGCGTCGCCGTGAAGCCATTCACTACCATCGCAGTAGCTTTCCTGGCGCTGATCGCAGTCGTCCACCTACTTCGCCTCTTCGCAGGCTGGGAAGTTATCATTGACCTGGCTTTGTCATCCCCGTATGGTGGAGTGCGTTCCGGGCTTGTCGTTGCCGGTGGGCTGGCACTCATGGTTTCGGCGCGAGGCGCACAGGTGAAGAGGCCTAACCAGCAATCGTTCCGAGGACCACCAACTTAGGAGCATGCCAATGAAGTGCGCTGATCCGCGGCTCGGTTCGAACGGCCAGCAGGGTTCGCCCATCGAGTACGAGAATGCCCGAAGCGATATCGTCTCCAGCTAAGGCGCCCGCCAATGTCAACGCGTCGGGATCAAGAGTCGCGTAAAGCTGCGCAGGTGCATTAGCCGCCCACCTGCTCACAGATTGTTCGCCGGCGGCGAACTTACGACGCCTGCACCGCTCGCGATGGTAGCTTCGTTCGTTAGACCCACGGGAGGCCGACATGCGGATTACCGCAGCGCTTGCCTTTCGCCGCCGCCTTTCTCTGTGCCTGCGCCGTGGCGCCGCCTGCGCCAACGGAAAGTCACTGATCGGCAAGTGGGTCTACGTCGACGCGAAGGGCTGCGCCGATACCTTATCTTCCGCTCTGATGGGACGTTCTCTGGTTCAGTACCGGTGGTAGGGAAGCTCTTGAGGAAGCTTTAGCGTCGAGGGCCGGTAAGCGTCAACGCGCCTTTTAGGGTGATTCGCACAATCAAGAGGCGGGAACGGGCGCCCCGATTGCCGGGGCCAGGTCGGCGCCAGTGAAGGTAAAACCGACACGGGGTACACGTATCGCGCCTCAGCTCGACGAAATAATCGTTGTGCGCGTCGCCTACTACGTCCCAATGTTTCGGGCCTTTCAAGCGCACCGGTCCGTAGCGGAGTGGAAGGAGTGTCATCATGACGTCGAAGAATGTAGTTCTTGTTCACGGTGGCTTCGTGGACGGATCCGGCTGGGGAAGCGGTCTACCGAGCGCTGCGGAAAGACGGCCATACGGTGACCGTCGTCCAGAATCCAACCATTTCCCTCAGCGACGACGTCCGCGTGACGAAGCAGGCCATCGCAGCGCTGGACGGCCCCGTACTGCTGGTCAGGGCATTCATATGGAGGGTCGTGATTACGGAAGCTGGAAACGATCCCAAGGTTGTCGGACTGGTCTATATCGCTGCGTTTGCTCCAGACGGCGGGGAATCGGTGTCCAGCCTGATCAAGAGATCCGCCGCCGGGCGCGCCGGTGCCTCCGATTCTGCCGCCACAGGACGGCTTATCTGTTTCTCGACAAGGCGAAGTTTCGCGCTTCGTTTGCGGCCGATGTGGATGCCGGAAAAGCAGAGTTCATGGCCGCCTCCCAAGTGCCGTGGGGCGTCGAAGCGCTTGATGGCAGGAATCACCCAACCAGCTTGGAAGACCAAGCCAGGCTGGTACTTGGTCGCCACCGACGACCGGATGATTCCACCGCCCGCGCAGCGTTTCATGTCTAAGCGTGCGGGAGCGACGGTCGTGGAGGTCTCCGGCAGCCACGCAGTGTACGTCTCCCAGCCTGCTGCGGTCGCCGCTCTGATCGCGGCGCCGCCGAGCTACGAATTGAGGAGGCACCAGCTAGTTACACACGCGAGCAACCAGAACTCGCCGCCTGACCTCTCGCTCAACCTGGACGCCTCGGCGGCGCTGGCGCTGTCCGCTCGCGGCCGCTTAGCTTCGCCCGTTAGGCGCGACAGACAATCGAGATATGCTGTCACCGCCTGCTCTGCTGCTGGCGTGATGTATCTGTGTCCACAGGCGCCGGGATCGCTATGGCCAGGCGCGCGAATGCAACCTGCAGGCCACGGATCAATGAACAGGACGTGACGCGATTTTTCGCACTCCTGCGCTCTGTGTGCAGCGCCGCTAGTCTCCCCACGCGCCAAGAGCCAGGCAAAGATTCAAGTGTCTGGGGCGTCCTGGATCCCGACAGCGTCGTCGCCCGGACTCGATCGACGCCGACTTCATCGGCGCCTTCCCCGCGGGGAATGCGCGAGCTCGGCTACGTCGAGGGCAAGAATCTGGTGATCGAGTGGCGCTTGACGACAGGAGCGAGTGCGCCTTCCGGACTTGGCGGCGGAATTGGTGCGGCTGAAACGGACGTCATTAGTTTCTGGATCCTCGCAAGCCATCAGCGCCCTGCAGAAGGCAACGACCACGATTCCTATCGTCAGCGGCAACCTCCGGCGACCTGATCGGCAGCGGCTTTGTCGCAAGCCTGGCGCGGCCCGGAGGGCACATCACTGCCAGGAAGTTCTCGAAACTTCCTGACAGCGGAGACGATCGGCACCAAGCTAACCGGAGCTGCTGCTCGCCATGGTGCCCATATTCCGCCGCCGCGTGTGGGCCGTTCTGGTGAATCCGGTCAACCCCTCTCTCGCCTCGCTCTCGTGAAGAACGTTCAGTCAGCAGCAGCAGGCGGCAGGTGAAGGTCCCGACTGGCGGAAGCTACCGCACTGCGCAGGAGGTCGAGGATGCGTTTCCCGCGATGACCCAGTGCGAAGGTCGAGGCGGTCATTGCGGCGACTGGACGCGTTGCCGATCCAGCACAACCGCAAAATCGCAGAACTGGCGGCCGTAAGAATCGGTTGCCCGTCACCAATGACGATTCGGGAATATGTAGAGGCCGTGGTGGCCTGATGAGCTACGGGCCGAATCTTCTGAGCAGTTCAGGTGCGCCACCTACGTAGACAAAATCTTCAAGGCGCTGGTTGGGCGACCATGGAACAGATCACGACGTTTGAATTGTTCATCAACGGCAGGATCGCCAAGGCGCTGGGCCTCACCATCCCGCAATCGCTGCTGCTGCGCGGACAGGTGACCGAGTGACCGTTTGGGCGATTGAGGAGACAAGTCCGAAATGATCCAAGGGTCCTGTCACTGCGGCGCAGTTCGATTGGACGTTCGAGGGCCAGCCCGACGGAGCAACGACCTGCAACTGCACCGTCTTGTCGACGCTACGGCGTCCTCTGGGCCTATGACTACGAGGGTGAAGGCATCAAGGTCTCAGGCAAGACTCAGCCGCTACGTTCGCGGAGAGGCGATTGAATTCCACTTCTGTCCTGTGTGCGGCTGCGTAGCCTTCTGGCGCGCGCAGCAGAAGAATCAAGAGGGCGCCGCCGCATCGCCGTTAACCTGCGGCTCGCTGAACCCGAGGCCGTGGCAAAGATACCTATCGACCACTTCGACGGGCTTGAACACGTCTCGAAGACTTGCCGCGAAGCGGTCGATGTGTCGCGGACTACTGCTTCTAGGGACCTGGTGCGGTGGCTCACGGTGCGGGTCAACCCATGTTCAACTGAACTCCCTGAAGGCCAAACCCGTCGCTCTCAATACGGACGCCCAACTGCGGGGGTGTCGTCCCCCCGGGGTAATCGTTAGCTAATCGTTCGTTAGCCGTCAATTCGAATAGGTGAACGCCACGACTCGATCGCTTCGGGGTAAACGCATGTCGATAAGAGCATTGGGCATCGGCCTTCCTTGCGGCGTCGTCGCTTTGCAGTCTCCCAGCGATGCCCGGTAGCGAACGCGCAAAGCACCTGCCCGGATTCCCGTGATTGGCTACATCGCGCAACGCGCTGGGCCCATAGGTCTTGCTGACGAAGCGTTTCTGCAGGGCTTGCACGAACTGGGCCATGTCGAAGGCAGGAATGTCACCATCGGCAATACCGCTGGGGAACGAAAGCGGAAGACCTGCCGGGGCCTCTTGCCGCCGAGCCAGGTCTCGGCTGAAAGCCAATCGCTCATCGTCAGCTCGGCGTATCCAAGCAACAAGGCAGCAAAGGATGCGACGTCTACCATCCCAATCGTCATGGCTACGAGCGGGGATGCGGTACAGGAGGGGACTTGTCGCGAGCCTTCGCTCAGTCCCGCGAACGTCACGGGGTTCTCCTGGTGTTCAACCGCGAATTGAGCGGCAAACGACTCTGGAGGTCGTCAGGGGAGGCCGTCCCCGGACTCAGGCGAGTCGGCAGCACTCTTCAACGGAAGCACCCCGCGGCGCCTCCGCAGGTCAAAGGAAACACAGGCCGCCGCCGAGCGGTTGGGAATGCAGGCTGTCCCCTTGGAAGTTCATTTTCCTGGAAGGTAGTTCGAAAGCCCGCTTTGCGGAGGCAAGCCGAATGGGCGCCGGAGCCGTCATCATCATCTTCCGACAAAGCGCCACGATCAATCACCGCAAACCAATCCGGCGCCGCCGCCCTCGGGCACCGTGATCAAACGATATTTGCCAACAGAGATTATCTTCAAGGCGGAGGGCTGATGAGTTACGTGGACCGAACCTCGCCGACAATTTCGAAACGCCGCGGCCTGCGTCGACAAGATATTCTCAAGGGCGCCAACCGGCTGTCATGCCGGTCGAGCAAACCGACCAAGTTTGAGCTCGCATAGCAACGCAAAGACCGCCAAGGCGTTCTTGCTGGCTTACCATTCCGCAGGCGTTACTGCTGCGCGCGGATGAGGTGATCCAGCGACGGCTCATCCCGCGTCTCTGGCGCCTCTCCATACGGTTTTGTTTCCAGTCAGTGCAAATCGACGGCCAAAGCGCGGGCTAACAACGCCATGCAGCGGACGGCGCCGCTCGGCACCGGTTAGCTCCGTCTGCCAGCCTTCACAAGAGCCTCGCCCGTGCCCGCCGAGGGCCTCTTCGTAATCTACTGGTGCCACCGGCTCGGGCAAGCTCGAACGTCTGCTTGCGGCTCTGAAGAGCCAATGGTAGTTCTCGGTCATCCCAGAGGTCGGAGGCGCGCTCGTGAAAGCAGCCTGGCCGTCCCAGGCGCAAAGTCCTTCCCAGTGGGGTCGCGTTCATGGAAGAGGTCCCCGCGAGGCATCTCCGTGGACCGGGGCAGCGGCCAGGTCCTCGCCACCTCCGGTCTTTCTTCGATCGAGGACTACCTGCAGCTACTCTGCCTGGGCCAGGATTCTGGGCGTGTCTGGCGCTCAGCCGCATCACCTTTGCCGCGGCTGCCGAGCTGACCGCTAAGCAGCCTCAGGAGGGTGTTCGCCACAGAGCCCTGGCCGGAGATCTACGCCACCGACGCAGAGCGGCGAGGAAAGCATTCGAGCAAGCCAGCGTTCGGTCTTACGAGCCAACAATCGCCGCGTACGCAGAGCGCCGCGCTGCCAGTTGCGCATCGTGCCAAAAGGCACCGTGCAAGACCGAGTCGAGTTCGTGCTCAAGCACGCCAACAGTGATGCCTTAACCGCTCGGTCGAGGCGAAGCCCAACGGGTTGGCGCCGCGGTGGCTGGCTGGGGCAGCAACACGCCGAGTGAGTCCCAAAGTAACTGGCGTTCAACGCGGAACTGTCGCCGGCGAGGCCGTCAACCGAACTACGCTGACAATTGACGACGTCCGGTCCATTCCGCTGTTCTCGACGCTCGCTGTTGCCGAACTCGAGCGTCTCGCGGCAGACCTCCGCCGATTTGCATCTCGGTGCCGGAGAATTCGCCGTTCATGAGGGTGGAGACCGCGCGCTCTACGCGGTTCTCACGCGGCAAGATCGAGGTCGTCAAGCTGTTCGACGGCATCGAACGAACGCTGGGCTGGCGCGTTCCGGGCACCATCTTCGGCGAAGTGCCGATCGCCTTCGGCACGGTGTTCGTGGGCGGATATCGGGCGTCGGAGCCCTCGCGCGTCTTCCGTGTGGATCCCAAGCAGCTACTACGCCATTGCGGCGACGTCGCCCGGAGGTCGCAGCAAGGTCGGCGCGCTCGCACGCGAGCGCATCGGCGGGCTGCAGGGCATCGCAGCCGAGCCACCCAAGGCGCGCGTGACGATGGTCGGTAACCGCTGGGACGCCGCCTGCGGCGCGTTGCGCCAGTTCCTCGCGCGCAACCAGATTACCTATGACTGGATGACGCCCGACGCGCCTGAACTGTCGACGCGCTGGCCCGGAACTCGCCCAGCGGACGACGATTGCCCCGTGCTGCGCCTGGCCGACGGGACGCTTCTCAGTCGACCCGCGACGCGCGACCTTGCCGAGCGCCTTGGCCTCCAGACGCGTGCGCGTCTTCCCGAGTACGACACCGTCATCATCGGTGGCGGGCCGGCCGGCCTCGCGGCGGCGGTTTACGGTGCGTCCGAGGGACTGCGCACCGTGGTGGTGGAGCGCGAGGCACCCGGAGGTCAGGCCGGGACATCCTCGCGCATCGAGAACTATCTCGGCTTCCCCAGCGGCGTCTCGGGCGACGAGCTTGCGAGCCGCGCGCTCCAGCAGGCAAGGCGGCTCGGGGCGGAGATACTGGTCACGCGCTCGGTCGCTCGTATCGATCCGGCAACGCGTCAGGTTTGCCTCGATGGCGACGATATCGTCCGGGCGCGGACCATCATTCTTGCCACTGGCGTGACGTGGCGTCGCCTGGCGATCGACGGCTTCGATCGGCTGATCGGCAAGGGCATCTACTATGGCGCGCGCACGCAGCGAAGCGAGCGCCACCCACGGACTCGACGTCCACCTCATCGGTGCCGGAAACTCAGCCGGTCAGGCCGCTTTGTACTTTGCCAATCATGCGCGCACGGTGACGCTCGTCGTCCGCGGCGATTCCCTGGAAAAGAGCATGTCTCGCTACCTGATCGAGCAGCTCGGGACGAAGTCGAACGTGACGGTTCAACCGCGTTCGGAAGTCGTCGCCGCGCATGGCGACACCCATCTGACAGCGATCGACATACGCGATGGCGCGACCGCGAAGGTGCGTCGACACGACTGCGGCGGCCTGTTCGTCTTCATTGGCGCCGACGCAGAGACCGGATGGCTGCCCGACGGACATCGCTCGCGATGATCGAGGCTATGTCCTGACCGGTGACGACGTGGTGAAGGCCGGGCGCTGGTCGCACAACCGCGATCCCTACCTCCTCGAATCGAGTGCTCCCGGGATTTTCGCCTGTGGCGATGTGCGGTTGAGCCCGGTGAAACGCGTTGCCTCCGCGGTCGGCGAGGGCAGCATGGCGATCGCTTTCGGCATATTTGCAAGAGGGCGCGGTAGCTTCGATGCAATGAAGAGAGTGTATCGGCACGGCCCGCCGGTTGGCTTGGTGTCGTTAGCCGCCAGCACCACGTCCGCCCGCCAGCGACCAACGCATATCGAAAGGCGCACTCGTCATGACCGCAAACCACCGGCTTGAGCCACCGGGCACTCCGCGCACCCACAGAAAGGATCTATCGCGCGCGTCCCTGAACGCAGAAGTATACGCGGCTTCCCGCCAACGGTTTCACCGGCAAGGTCCACCATTTGGACGCCAAGGTGGGCGTGGAATTTGCAAGATGTTGTTCACGAACCTCACGACGGGCACCAGCCATGCCGTCGGCGGTGAGTACCCGAACTGCCGCCAATGAGCGCCCTCGGCACACGGACGAGTTCGACGACCAGATTTGCCCGGAACAATGCAGGCCGCACTGTTGCCGTTCAAGGAATCCTGGACTTGAAGCGGAGCATCGCAGACAGGAGTACCTTTAGGCCCTCTCGATCCGCGCGCGCGCCGACTCACGCGAGGCGCAAGAGTGGCACTGGCTGCTCGCTCGTAGCGCCTGTGGTACTGGTCGATGTGCCGATATCTCAGGGTAACGAGTGCCATGCTGTACCTCCATTTTCCAAGCTGAGGCGCAACTCCTACCATCAGACCCACGATGAAGCGATCAGCTCACGATGATAATTCCGGCGCGGGTGGGACAGAAAGCTGCGGCTAGTTGCAGCGACCTCCCTCGGCGTTCCGTGGGCAGAGTCCGGTATAGGTCCCTTCGCCCGGTTTATGTGAACGATGGTTTGACCCTCGACTTCGACCGCCGATGGGCCCTTTCCCGTACAACATGGCTGCCGCGTCACAGGCAGAGTTCGACGGCATCCTGCAAGAATCTGGCGCTAGCGGCATCGAGTACGGTACGTTCTACACGGACTGGTTGACATGCAGACAATACGCAGCACGGAGGCTTATCGTCTACTGGAACGAGCCCGACGGACACGTATGGAGGCTCTGAGGTCAGCTACGCCCGGCAGCCGCAGAAGAAAAGGCGTAAAGGAGCCTGCTATCGCGATCAGCGCCGATGGCAGAACGACGTGCATAGGCATGAGACCTGACTCGACGATCTCGCAGGCGCTGGAAGTCCAGTGCGCTCCTCGCCGAGCATCTTCAGAGCATGCATCAGCTCTCGCCGCCTGAGCGTGCATGCGCTCGATCTCTCCGCCCTCGTCAAACCGGAGATCACCTTCTGGACTGCATGGTCCAACGGCGATCTGCTTGGCTGTGGCGCGCCTGAAAGAGCTCGCCCGCCACGGCGAAATCAGTCCATGCGCACGGCTTCCGCACATCGACGCAGGGTGTGGCCGCGCGCGATTTTGCGACATATAATTGCCGAGGCCCGCCGGCGCTCTTACGTTCGCCCTCAGCCTCGAAACCGGCTCCATGCCGGCCTTCGCAGGAGCCGCACGCAGCCTGTATGAGAGCTTCCGGCTTCACGTACTTGTTCGCCGTTCGCGGACTACCGCCGAAGACCCGAACAGCGTCTTCCTGACCCGAACAGCTTGCAAGACCACACCTGGGAGGCGTGAATGGTAGAGCGACTTCTGTATCCTTGTATCCTCGTTTGCGCTGATCATCCTGGCAGATGTCCACGCGCTGAAGTTGCCGTGGCTCCCAGTGCCGATCACGAACAATTGCTCGCCAGCTCCGATGCGCGGCTCGCCGCCAACAAAGCGGCTCGTGTACGCACTTCTGCGGCGAAGTATTCGAGGCTGGTCACGTGGAGCTTGCCGCGGTACATGGCGGAGCTGCATCCGGCACGATCCAATGTGTCGACCGGTGGTGGGCGGCCTTTATCGATTTCTTCCAAGAATGTCACGCCCGGAGCGATCCAGCCCCGTCAAGGCGTCACAGGCAATTCTTGCCAGTTGGCGACTGGTGGTTCTGTAGCCTTCGCGCGAAGCAACTGATCCAGCGATCCGTAAAGAAGTACACGACGACATGGTTTGACATGTTCCGAATCGAAGATGGAAAAATAAAGGAACACTGGGACCCCGCGACAAAAGAGTGGCAATACACCAAGGCAGCCTAGAATGGCTTTCGTTCAGGCTGACTTCATGCGTTGGGAGCTCGCCAAGCGATCGATGATCTCGAGCAGACCGTGCTTGGGGCCGGACAATTGAACCACCTGTGGATCAACGAGGCGCTGCGTTCGTTGCTCTCCCAAGTCCGAATCGACCGTCGATCGGTTAGACCGATCAATGCGCGGAGTATGCCATGCGTTGCCAGCTCGTTGAACCATGCCGAAGAGTAGGACGCTCATCGCCGTCGCTGGCACGCCGCTTCGTTTAGGTTCTCTGCTACGATCATTTTTCTCTGTCGGTAGGAAGCAATACGTAACTGAACGAAGTACAC